>OMKS01001570.1_pt1 | contig 20223 bp, 21 predicted proteins | sample 1674721 | NCBI WGS metagenome assembly OMKS01 (sample SAMN06264996, study PRJEB25208) | sediment metagenome | isolation source: hot spring sediment | place: USA: California | collected 2014-09-02
CATGCCGCCCCCTCCACCCGCTCGCCCCGGTCCGGGCGGGGAAAGGCAGGGGGTCCGGGGGGCGGCAGCCCCCCGGCGGGTCGGCTTGCGCAAGCAAGCCGAAACCGGAACGCCTCAGCCCAGCCGGTAGCCCGGCGTCGAGTCGGAAATCGCGCGTTCCTCCTCGTCCATGTCCTCGGGGATGGTCTCGAACAGCGGCGTGGACAGGTAACGCTCGCCGGTATCGGGCAGCATCGCCAGGATCACCGAGCCCGGTTCCGCGCCTTCGGCAACCTGCAGGGCGACCGCGAAACACGCCCCGCCCGAGATGCCGGTCAGGATGCCTTCCTTGCGCGCAAGCTCCCGCGCCTGGCGGATGGCGTCCTGCCCGGTCACCGGCACAAGCTCATCGTAGAACCCCTTGTCCAGCGTCTCTTGCAGCACCAGCGGGATGAAATCGGGCGTCCAGCCCTGGATCGGATGCGGCTCGAAGGCGGGGTGGCTGGCCTCGGGCTCGCCCGCCGCGTTGCGCGCCTGCCCCTGCCCCGAGCCGATCAGCCCGGCATTCGCGGGCTCGCTCAGGATGATCCGGGTCTCGGGCCGTTCACGGCGCAGCACCCGGCCGATTCCGCTCACCGTGCCGCCGGTGCCATAGCCCGTGACGACGTAATCCAGCCGCTGCCCCGCGAAATCGGCAAGGATCTCGCGCGCGGTCGTGGCTTCATGGATATCGGCATTGGCTTCGGTCTCGAACTGGTGGGCCAGGAACCAGCCATTCGCCGCGGCCAGTTCCTGCGCCTTGCGGACCATGCCCATCGCCTTGTCGGCGCGGGGCGTCAGCACCACCTTGGCCCCCAGCATCCGCATCAGCCGACGGCGTTCGACCGAAAAGCTTTCGGCCATAGTGATGACCAGCGGATAGCCCTTCTGCGCGCAGACCATCGCCAGCCCGATGCCGGTATTTCCGCTGGTCGCCTCGACCACGGTCTGGCCGGGTTTCAGCGCGCCCGAGCGTTCTGCCGCCTCGATGATGTTCACCGCCAGCCGGTCCTTGACCGAGCCACCAGGGTTGAACGCCTCGGCCTTGACGTAGATCGTCACATGTTTCGGGCCCAGATTGTTGATGCGGATCGCGGGCGTGTCCCCGATCGTGTCGAGCACAGTGTCGAAAAGTCGCCCACGCCCTGCGGTGGTGCGGATGCTGCCATGATCGGCCATTCTTGTCTCTCTTGTTGGTCGCGGATCGGCGCGACCATAGCAGACCGGGCGGCGCGCGCACGGGGGACGCGGTGCCCGAAAGTGAAAAGGGAGGCTGTCAGCGCCCGCGCGGCGCGAACCGGACGCCGTTGCGCAAGGGCGGCTGCGGAAAGAAAAACGGGGCCTTGCGGCCCCGTTTCCCGTCATCGGCGTTCGCCCGGCGTCACTTACCGGCGATCATCTCGGCCTGCTTGACGATCACCTCGGCCTGCTTGATCGAGGCGATATCGACCAGGCGGCCCTTGTAGACGGTCGCGCCCGCGCCTTCGGCCTTGGCCTTTTCCATCGCGGCCAGGATCTCGCGCGCCTCGGTCACGGCCGCCTCGGACGGCGTGAAGACCTCGTTGGCCAGCGCCACCTGTTTCGGGTGGATCGCCCATTTGCCGACCATGCCCAACGTGGCAGAGCGGCGGGCCTGGGCATAGAACCCCTCGTCATCCGAGAAATCGCCGAACGGGCCATCGACCGGCAGCACTCCATGGGTGCGGCAGGCGGCGACGATAGTGGCCTGCGCCCAGTGCCAGGGGTCGGACCAGTATTTCGCCCCCGCATGATGCATGTAGTAGTTTTCCTGCGTGCCCCCGATGCCGGTGGTCTGCATCCCCATCGAGGCGGCGAAATCGGCCGCGCCCAGCGACATCGCCTGAAGCCGGGGGCTGGCGGCGGCGATTTCCTCGACATGGGAAATCCCGGCGGCCGATTCGATGATGACCTCGAAGCCCAGCGGTTTCGTACGGCCCATCGCCCGCTCGACCGAGGTGACCAGCGCATCGACGGCATAGATATCGGCCGCGCAGCCCGCCTTGGGGATCATGATGAGATCCAGCCGGTCGGAGGCCTGTTCCAGCAGATCGACCACATCGCGATACCAGTAGCCCGAATCGAGCCCGTTGATCCGCACGCTCAGCGTCTTGTTGTCCCAGTCGATATCGCCGATCGCCTGGATCACGTTCTTGCGGGCCTGCGCCTTGTCGTCGGGGGCAACCGAATCCTCCAGATCGAGGTTGATCACGTCCGCGGCGCTGGCTGCCATCTTCTCGAACAGCTGGGGCCGCGAGCCGGGGCCGAAAAGCTGGCAGCGGTTCGGGCGCGCGACGGGGGAGGGCTGGATGCGGAAGCTCATGGTCGGGTCTCCTTGAAAGGATCTGTCCGGTCGTTCGGGTTCGGGGATAGAAAATTGCGCCCGGCTGGGCAAGCGGTTTCGCCGCGCCGCAGCGTCGGCACCCGCGATTCTACGGACGGGGTCACCGGAACGGCGGAAGTTTCGCGCGTTTTCGAGATTGCGTGACGTTTATTGCGTCATACGGTCATTCCGAACACGATCCTTCACGCCGCGGGCGCATTCCCGGCACAGATCGGCAGGACATCCCCGCGCGCCTTGCCAGGCTCTGGCCGACAAACGCAAGGGCGCCCCGCGATGATCCAGACCCCCTATCTGCTGTTCCTGGGCGACGCGCCCGATCCGCTGGCCGCCAAGGTCGCGCAGGGCATCCGCGACTGGCGGCCCGGCAACGCCGTCGCGCAATTCCGGATGGAGGGCTGCAAGGCCGATCTGCGCCTGCCCGACATGATGCTGACCGAGGCGCGCGCGGCGGGCGCGAAGACGCTGGTGGTGGGCGTCGCGAACCGCGGCGGGGTCATCAGCCCGGCCTGGAAAAAGGTGCTGGTGGCCGCGCTGGAAGAAGGCTTCGACCTGGCCAGCGGCCTGCACAACCTGCTGCGCGACGAACCCGATCTGGCCGCGGTCGCGGCGACCTGCGGGCGGCACTTGCATGACGTGCGGATGCCGCCTGTCGCCTGTCCGATTGCCAACGGGGTGCGCAGGTCCCGCAGGCGCTGTCTGGCGGTGGGCACGGATTGTTCGGTTGGCAAGATGTATACCGCGCTGGCGATGGATCACGAGATGCAGGCGCGTGGGCTGAAGGCCACGTTCCGCCCGGCCGGGCAGACCGGCATCCTGATTACCGGGGACGGCGTGCCGCTGGATGCGGTGGTGGCCGATTTCATGGCGGGTGCCGTGGAATGGCTGACCCCCGACAACGACCCCGACCATTGGGATCTGATCGAGGGACAGGGCAGCCTGTTCCACCCCTCCCATTCCGGGGTCACGCTGGCGCTGATCCATGGCGGCCAGCCCGATGCGCTGATCCTCAGCCATGAGCCCACACGTGCCCATATGCGCGGGCTGCCGCGTTTTGCCCTGCCCAAGCTGGAGGCGCTGCGCGATATGTCGCTGGCCATGGCCCGGATGGTCAACCCCGCGGGACAGGTCGTCGGCATCTCGATCAACACCGCTGCCATGGGCGAGGACGAGGCGCTGGCGCATCTGGAGAGTGTCGAGCGGCGAATGGGGCTGCCCACGGTCGATCCGTTCCGGCAGGGCGCGGGGCGTCTGGTGGACGCGCTGGCGGCGCTGTAGGCTGCGCCCATGCAGATCGTCGTCACACCCGAAAGCTTCGCCCTGAAAGAACCCTTCGCCATCTCGCGCGGCAGCAGGACCGCGGCCGAGGTGCTGACCGTGCGGATCGCCGCCAATGGCGCGATGGTCTGGGGCGAATGCGTGCCCTATGCCCGATATGGCGAATCGCCTGAAAGCGTCGCCGCCCGGATCGCGGGTCTGCCTGAACGGTTCGACCGCGCGGCCTTGCAGGACCTGTTGCCGCCGGGCGCGGCGCGCAACGCCGTCGATTGCGCGCTGTGGGATCTGGCCGCCAAGCGGGCCGACCGGCGCGTGTGGCAACTGGCGGGCCTGCCTGCGCCAAAGCCTGTCATCACGGCCTACACCCTGTCGCTGGACACGCCCGAGACCATGCGCGCGGCGGCCGAGCGAAACGCGCAACGCCCGCTTCTGAAGGTCAAGCTGGGCACCGAAGACGACATGGCCCGGATCGAGGCGGTGCGCGCGGGCGCGCCCAAATCGCGGATCATCGTCGATGCGAACGAGGGCTGGACGCCCGACATCTACACCGAGCTTGCGCCGCATCTGGTGCGGCTGGGCGTCGAGATGGTGGAGCAGCCCCTGCCCGCGGGCGCCGACGACATGCTGGCCGAGATCGCCCGCCCCCTGCCCGTCTGCGCGGACGAAAGCTGCCATGACCGCGCCTCGCTGCCCGGGCTCAAGGGCAAGTATGACATGGTCAACATCAAGCTCGACAAGACCGGCGGGCTGACCGAGGCGCTGGCGCTGAAAAAGGCCGCCCGCGCCCAGGGATTCGGGATCATGGTAGGCTGCATGGTCGGCACGAGCCTTGCCATGGCGCCCGCCGTGGTGCTGGCCCAGGGCGCGGCGGTGACGGATCTTGACGGCCCGCTGCTTCTGGCCAAAGACCGCCCCAATGCGCTGCGCTACGACGCGAAAGGCGTGCATCCGCCCGATGCGTTCCTGTGGGGCTGACGCCGGGCCGCAAGAGCGAAAGGACCAGAGCGATGAGCCGGATCGTCTATGTCAATGGCGAGTATCTGCCCGAGGATCAGGCAAAGGTCTCGGTCTTCGACCGCGGCTTCCTGTTCGCCGATAGCGTCTACGAGGTGACCAGCGTCATCGACGGCAAGCTGGTCGATTTCCCCGGCCATGCCGCGCGGCTGGAACGCTCGCTGGCCGAACTTGACATGCCCTCGCCGCTGACATCCGGCGAATTGCTGGCGATCCATCGCGAACTGGTGGCGCGCAACAACGTGACCGAGGGGATGGTCTACCTTCAGATCACCCGCGGCGCACCCGAAGACCGCGATTTCGTCTTCCCCGATCCGGCCGTGACGCCGCAGACCGTGGTGCTGTTCACCCAGTCAAAGGGGCTGGTCGACAGCCCCGCGGCGCAGATCGGGCTGAAGGTGATCTCGATCCCCGATATCCGCTGGGGGCGGCGCGACATCAAGACCGTTCAACTGCTGTATCCGTCGGTCGGCAAGATGATGGCCAGGCGCGCGGGCGCGGATGATGCCTGGATGGTCGAGGACGGTTTCGTGACCGAAGGGACATCGAACAACGCCTATATCGTGAAGAATGGCAAGATCATCACCCGCCAACTGGGCACCGAGATCCTGCACGGGATTACCCGCGCCACCGTGCTGGCCTTCGCCCGCGAGGCGCAGATGCAGGTCGAGGAACGCCCCTTCACCATCGAGGAGGCGCAGGCTGCGGACGAGGCGTTCATCACCTCGGCCTCGACCTTCGTGATGCCGGTGGTTTCGGTCGACGAGGCCGTGCTGGGCGACGGCAAGCCGGGCCCGGTCGCGCAACGGTTGCGCGAGATCTATATCGAGCAAAGTCGCAAGGCGGCGGTCTGAGGCGGCAACGGCGCTGGGGGGCGCTGCCCCCCGTCCTTGCGGACTCCCCCCGGGATATTTGCGGCCAGAAGAAGTACAGGTCGGCCCCGGATCAGTCGGTGATCCGGGCGCGTGCGGTCCTTGTGTCGGGGGCGGTTGCGGCGTGGTCCGGCAGGCCTGCGGCACGCAACAGGTCGATATGCTGGGGATGAGGCCCGGCCAGCGTCACCTCCATCCCCTGATCGAGCGCCTTCCGGATGAAACCCGTCAGCGAATGCGCCCCGGTCATGTCGAGCACCGGCACATCGGCAAGATCGAGGATCAGGTGGCGGGGCCGCGCCACGATGCGGTCGAGTACGCTTTCGATCACCGGGGCCGAGCCGAAGAAATAGGCCCCCGTAAGGCGCAGCACGACCGTCTGGCGGGTTTCGCCGCGATCCTCGGGGCGGGATTCGGTGTTGGTCTCGTCCATGGTGGCATCGACCCCGCTCATCTGCGCCATGCGGTGCAGGAAGACCAGCGCGCCGAGCGCGAGCCCGAGGATGATCGCCTCGGTCAGGTCGCGCAGGACGGTGGTCACCAGGGTTGCCAGCAGCACCACCGCCTCGGCGCGCGAGGTGCGGGCCAGCGTCACGATGGCCTTGACGTCGACCATGTGCAGCGAGACCGAGATCAGCACGCCCGCAAGCGCCGCGATGGGGATGGCGCTGGCCAGCGGGGCCAGCAGCAGCACCACGGCCAGCAGCGCAAGCGCGTGGATCATGCCCGCGACGGGGCCATGCGCCCCCGCGCGCACATTGGTCGCGGTGCGCGCGATGGTGCCGGTGACGCAGAACCCGCCGAAACAGGCCGCACCCATATTGGCGATGCCCTGCCCGATCAGTTCCACGTTCGAGCGATGCCGTCGCCCGGTCATCGAATCCGCCACCACCGCGGACAGAAGCGACTCGATCGCCCCCAGTAGTGTGAAGGCCAGCGCATCGGGCAGAACGGCCAGCACCTTGTCCCATGTGAATTCAGGCAGCGCGGGCATGGGCAGGCTCTGCGCGATGCCGCCAAAGGCCGAGCCGATGGTCGGCACGTCGAGCTTCAGCAGCCAGACCGTCAGCCCCGCCAGCGCGATCGCCGCCAGCATGCCCGGAAAGCGCGGCGCATAGCGGCGCTGCACCAGGATGAAGCCGAAGGTGCCGATTCCCAGCAGCAGGTTCAGCGGGCTGAGCGTAGGCAGCGCGGCCCACAGGACCGGCAGCTTGTCGAGGAAGGGGCCGGGTTCCGGGCCGTCGAGCGTGAGTCCCATAAAGGGCCGCATCTGGCTGGCAAGGATGATCAGGCCGATTCCCGCTGTGAACCCCACCGTCACCGGGTAGGGGATGTATTTCACGAATCCGCCCAGCCGGAACGCGCCCAGCGCGCTCAGCATCAGCCCCGACAGGAAGGTGGCCAGCATCAGCCCGTCAAGCCCGTGGCGCTGCACGGTCGCCAGAATCAGCACGATGAAGGCGCCCGCCGGCCCGCCGATCTGGTAGCGGCTGCCGCCCAGGAAAGACACGAGGAAGCCGCCCACGATGGCCGTGACCAGCCCGCGGTCGGGCGGCACGCCAGACGCGATGGCGATGGCCAGCGACAGCGGCAGCGCCACCACCGCCACGGTCAGCCCTGCGATCAGGTCGGCGCGGAACTGGCGCAGCCCGTAGCCCTCGGCCAGGACCGAAACGAGTTTCGGCGTGAGCTGGAGCAGGGGCGAGCTGTGCGGGGTCATGGCGCTCATCGACATCGGGATGTCCCGGATCCGGAAACGCCGACCCCTGCCTTGCGGTCGGGGCGGCGCGTTCGGGCCGAGTCGGCGGCAAACTATCGCGAAATCAGCATCGCGGAAAGGGGTCGGCCCCGAGCCGTTTTCAGGGCCGATGGGGAAAGACCACGCAGCCCGTTGCGGGATCGAGATCGCCGCGGCGGGTGCCACGCAACCACTCGGCGTCCTCGAACCCCGCACACAGCCGGAACGCGCCCCCGGCAAGCCTTTCGTAGCGATAGGGCGTGCCGGTAAAGGGATCTGCAAGGCGGATCTCGCGCGGGCAGGCATCACCCGGCACAAGGGCTGCGGGCAGGTCCCCGGTCCCGGCCAGACAATAGGCCAGGTCGGCCAGCGCCTGCAGATCGGTCAGCCGGGTGACGTCACGCTTTTCCATCCGCCCCTTGCCCGGCCCGCCCGTGGCCAGCAGGCCAAGCCCCACCAGCCCAACCACGAGGATGGCAAGCAGCGTGCGCGCAAGCGTCTCGGGCCGCATCGTCGAGGTCCGCCATCTCGCCGCGGAAATAGACCAGCACAATGCCCGCCGTCACCGCGACCAGCCCCGCCTTGGCAAGGAAGCGCAGGGTCAGGTCACCGCCCAGCGCCGCGTAGATCACCGAGATCAGGTCGCCCAGCAGTGCCAGCGTGGCCAGAAACAGCGTCAGATGCCCGAACCAGCGCCGTACCGCCGACCGCCGAAGCCCCTGAACGCGCCGCGCCGCCCGGGTCGTGCGTTGGTTCAGGACCAGGAACAGCGGAAAGAACACCACGAGCGAGGCGATCGACCAGCGTATCGCATCGGCCGAATAATAGGTCGCAGGATCGGTCAGCGACGGAATCCAGCGGTCGACCAGACGGAAACCCAGCGCGGTGACATGCCAGGTGGTCATGGCAAGCGCGAGGAACATCAACCCGTAGACAAAGGCCTCGCGCGCCGAAAGATAGGGGCGCGGGCGCGGCACCGGAGGCAGGAAATCACCCTCGGCCCAGGCGCCCAGCGCCTCGGCGGTCTCGGTCTCGGTTCAGCCGGCCGCGCGCAGGACCGCGGCGATCTCGGCGCGGCTGCGCCCGGCGGCCAGCGCCTCGGCCACGAATTGCGACAATTGCTCGGCGGGACGCATGGGCAGGCTCCGGGTCAGGCGCGGCCAGTCTGGCAGAACCGGGATGGCATGCCTTGATGCAGGTCAGCCCGGATCAGTCGCGCGGGCCGACATTCTGGGCAAGGGCCCTGTCGAAGGCGTCCTGTTTCTCGGGGCTTGCCTCGGTCTGGTGCGCGGCCTTCCAGTCGTCATAGGGCATGCCGTAGAAATCGGCGCGCGCCTCGGCCTGGGACATCGCGATGCCGCGCACGGCGGCGGCCTCCTGCACCCAGCGCGACAGGCAGTTGCGGCAGAAGCCCGCCAGGTTCATCAGGTCGATATTCTGCACATCGGGCCGATCCTCCATCAGGTGCCGGCGCAGCCTGCGAAAGGCGGCGGCCTCGATCTCGGCGCGGGTGGCGTTGTCCATGGTTGGTCCTCCTCCTGTCAAAGCCCGGTTTCGGCCAGCACCCCGGTCAGGATCGGCGCCAGCCGCTCGGCCCAGCCGATCTGGTCGGCCTCGGTCGCGATCACGTCGTTGCGCAGCTCGATCAGCACATTGGGCAACCCGTTCGCGATGGCGTGCCGGTCGATCGCATCGCCCGGCAGATGGCCGCCATAGGGCTCGTTCTCGCCCACGCACAGATCGGGCTCGCGCCGCAGCCGGTCGATCAGGGGCCGCGCCAGCCGGTCGTCGGCGGCATGCAGGATGCCGATCTGCCAGGGCCGCGGATCGCGCCCGGCAAGGCGCGGCGTGAAGCTGTGGATCGAAACGAAGACCGTGCCCGGACGCCGCGCCAGACGCGCCAGTTCCGCATCATAGGGCCGCCAGAACGCCGCCAGGCGCCGCTGGGTCTCGGCCTCGTCCACGGCGCGGTTCGCCGGGATCACGGTGCCGTCGTAAAGCCGCATCACCAGCGTCGGATCGTCCTCGCCCCGGTTCGGGTCGATCACCAGCCGCGAAAACCGCGTGGCCACAAAGGGCGCGCCCAGCATTTCGGCCAGATGCCGCGCCACGCCCTCCGCGCCCGGATCCCAGGCGATGTGCCGGACCATGTCGAGCGCTGCGATCCCCAGATCGCCCCCGTTCACCGAGGGCGGCACGATATTGGTGGCATGATCGCACGTCACCAGCCAGCGGGACATGCGCCCCGCCTCGATCGTCTCGAACGGCCGAAAGGTCATGTGCGTGTCATCTTTCACGGTGACAAACCTATAGGACAGCCGCGGCAGAAGCACCAGTTGTCACCGGGCCGGGTTTTGCCCTAGAGAGTGTGTGCACCGGTGCATACACCTGCGCCGGGCTTCAGCCAAACGATGGGGCAGGATGAGACGTCTACGCAACCTCAAGGTCGTGGCCACGCTGGGTCCGGCCTCCGACGATTACGACATGATCCGCAACCTGTTCGAGGCGGGGGCCGATGTGTTCCGCCTGAACATGAGCCATGGCGCGCATGAGGAAATCGCGCGCCGCCACGCGATCATCCGCCAGATCGAACAGGATACCGGACGGCCCATCGCGATCCTGGCCGATCTTCAGGGGCCGAAACTGCGCTGCGGGGTCTTTGCAGACGGCGCGGCGGAACTGGAGGACGGACAGGATTTCCGGCTTGATCTCGACCCTGCACCGGGCGAGGGGCATCGGGTGCAACTGCCCCATCCCGAGATCTTCGCCGCGCTGGAACCGGGCACGACGCTGCTGGTCAATGACGGCAAGATCCGGCTGCGGGTCAGGGCATGCGGTCCCGATTTCGCGGATTGCGAGGTGGTCGTGGGCGGCACGATCTCGAACCGCAAGGGCGTGAACGTGCCTGACGTGGTGCTGCCGCTGGCCGCCCTGTCCGACAAGGACCGTCGCGATCTGGCCTTCGTGCTGGAACTCGGTGTCGACTGGATCGCGCTCAGTTTCGTGCAGCGCCCCGAGGACGTGACCGAGGCGCGTGCCATCATCGGCGAGCGCGCCGCGATCCTGTCCAAGATCGAGAAGCCCGCCGCGGTGAAATGCTTCGACGAGATCCTGGCCGTGTCGGACGGGATCATGGTGGCGCGCGGCGATCTGGGGGTGGAAATCCCCGTCCAGAACGTCCCCCCGATCCAGAAGCGGCTGGTGCATGCCTGTCGCATGGCAGCCAAGCCCGTGATCGTGGCGACCCAGATGCTGGAAAGCATGATCGAAAGCCCGATGCCCACCCGGGCCGAGGTATCGGACGTCGCCACCGCGATCTACGAGGGCGCGGATGCGGTGATGCTGTCGGCGGAATCCGCGGCGGGCCAGTACCCGATCGAGGCAGTGACCACGATGAACAACGTGGCGGTCGAGGTCGAAAGCGACCCGACCTATCGCACCATCATCGAATCGAGCCGCCAGGCCAGCCGGACGACCGTGGCCGACGGGATCGTGGCCGCCGCGCGCGAGATCGCCGAGACCACCGACATCAAGGCGATCTGCTGCTTCACCGAAAGCGGCACCACCGCGCTCAAGACCGCGCGCGAACGCCCGCGCGTGCCGATCCTGGCGCTGACGCCCTATGCCGCCACGGCGCGCAGGCTCTGCCTGTCCTGGGGCATCAACTGCTTTTTCAACGACAAGGTCGAACGCTTCAAGATGGCGGTGGTCAGCGCCGCGCGCGCAGCCCGTGCGGGCGGCTATGGCGATGGCGAGGACCGGATCATCGTGATCGCGGGCCTGCCCTTCAACATCCCCGGCTCGACCAACATCCTGCGCGTGGCGCCCTGCGAGGAACGGTTGATCTTCAACGTGGAACCGGAATAATCGGTGCAGCGCAATCGGGCCGGAACAGCGCCATGCAGACGGACCTCTAGCTGGTGATCGGGTGCCTGGTCGGCCTGCTGGCAGTGCCCGCATTGCTGTCGGCCTTCGCCCATGGCCACGCGCCCCGGGCGGGGGCGATCATGGTGCTGATCTCGGGCGGGCTGATCGCGCTGGCGGTGATGCAGAACCCCAGGGGCTATACGGTCGAGCAACTGCCCGCCGTCTTCGCCCGGGTGATCGAGCGCTACATCAACTGACCCCGGCCGTGGCAATGACAGACGACCCTGTCCTTCTTCTGGCCCGAAATATCCCGGGGGGAGTCCGCAAGGACGGGGGGCAGCACCCCCCTGCCCCGTTTCAGCCCATCGTGACCACGACCTTGCCCGTCGCCTTGCGCTCGCGCAACAGCGCCAGCGCCTCGGCCGCGCGGTCGAGCGGCAGGACATGGCTGACATGCGGGCTCAGCCCGCCCTCGGCATGCCAGCGGAACAGCGTCGCCAGACTGTCGGTCAGCACTTCGGGCCGGAAGGCCAGATAGCCGCCCCAGTAAAGCCCCATCACGCTCAGGTTCTTGACCATCAGGTGATTGGCCTTGATCTGCGGCACGTCGCCCGAGGCAAAGCCGATCACCAGGATCCGCCCCTCGGGCTTGCAGGCCCGCATTGCCGCGGTGAACAGATCGCCGCCGACCGGGTCATAGACCACATCGGCCCCGCCCAACGCCAGGACCGCCTCGCGCAGATCGCCCGCATCGCTGTCGATCAGGTGATCGGCCCCGGCCGCGCGGGCAACCTCCAGCCGCTCGGACCCGCGGGCGCAGGCGATCACGCGTGCGCCCATCCGCTTGCCGATCTCGACCGCGGTCAGCCCCACGCCGCCCGCCGCGCCCAGCACCAGAAGCGTCTCGCCCGGGGCCAGCTGCGCCTTATGGTCCAGCGCGACATGGCTGGTGCCATAGGCCACCTGGAACGCCGCCGCCACCTCGAAGGTCATGCCTTCGGGAAGCGGGACGCAGCGACTGGCCGGAAAGCAGCCCGCCTCGGCCAGCCCGCCCGATCCGGCAAAAACCGCGACGCGACGGTCCAACAGTCCCGGATCGACGTCCGGACCCAGCGCCTCGACCGTGCCGGCAAGCTCCATGCCCAGCGTCACGGGCAGCGGCGGGCGTTCCTGATAGCGGCCCTCGATCATCAGCAGATCGGCAAAGTTCAGCCCGCAGGCCGCGATCCGCACGCGCAACTCGCCCGGTCCGGGTGCGGGCAGGGCGACCTCCTCGATGCGGGGGGCAGTGCCGAACTCGGCGATCCGGAAGGCGCGCATCTTGTCCGCCTCCTCTCGGCAGCTGATTCCCCGCAGAGGGTAGCGGCGACTGCGACCATGGACCAGCGGACCCGCATTTCGCATTATGCAAAGGCCACTCGGGCGGAACTTCTTGCAATTTGCAAAGCCGTCAGCGGATTCTCGCGTTATGCAACCTCTGCGCGAGCATGAGTCGGCCGACTTTACCCGCAACAGGCTCGCCACAGCGCCTTCTGCAAAAATAAATTTCTTTCTTTCACAACGCCTTGATGCCATCATGCACGCATTGGTTGCCGTAGCAAACACTTTGGCACGCAACTTGCTATACTATGGGTGTTAGAGGAGTTCGCTTATGAAACACCCCGTAGACGTCCATGTTGGAAAACGCATAAGACACAGACGCTGGATGGTGGGCATGACCCAGCAGCAGCTGGCTGAGAAGGTCGGGATCAAGTTCCAGCAGATCCAGAAATACGAGACTGGCATGAACCGTGTCAGCGCGTCGCGCCTTTGGGACATCGCCGATGCGCTTGACGTGGCGGTCAGCTTCTTCTTCGAGGGGCTGGACAGCAAGATGCCAGAGGGCGAGGGGCAAGGCATGCCCGACGACATCCTGTCAGACAAGGAGGCGCTGGAACTGGTGCGCTCCTACTATGCGATCCCGGAAAACCAGCGGCGCCGGTTGTTCGAACTGGCGCGGGTGCTGAGCGACGTCGCCTGACGCGCGCGCTTGACGGAACCCGGCCGGGCGGATACCGCCCAGGCCAGGGGCGAGGTGCGCCCCGCATTCCGCAGGCCAGCCAAGAGGCAGAATGTCCCGTTTCGACTCCGACGAGCTGATCGCCACCGCGCATGCGCTGGCAGACGCTGCGCGTGCGGCGACGCTTGCCCGTTTCCGCACTGCGGCGCTGGGGGTCGAGAACAAGGCCGGTGCCGGGTTCGACCCGGTCACGCTGGCCGACCGCGAGGCCGAGGTGGCGATGCGCGCGGTTCTGGCCGAACGGCGGCCGGATGACGCGATCCTGGGCGAGGAACTTGCCGGGGTCGCGGGCAGCAGCGGGCTGACCTGGGTGCTGGACCCGGTGGACGGCACGCGCAGCTTCATGTGCGGCACGCCCATCTGGGGGGTTCTGATCGCGGTGGCGGACGAGAGCGGGCCGTTCTTCGGCCTGATCGACCAGCCCTATATCGGCGAGCGTTTCCTCGGCGGGCTGGGCCTGGCCGAATTGCAGGCGCGCACGGGGCGTCACCCGCTGCAAACGCGCGCGCCGCGCCCGCTGGCCGAGGCGTCGCTGTTCACCACCTTCCCCGAGATCGGCAGCCCCGAAGAGGCCCGCGCATTCGCCGCGCTTGCCGGGCAGGTGCGGCTGACGCGCTATGGGCTGGATTGCTATGCCTATGCGCTGGTCGCGCTGGGCCAGATCGACCTTGTGGTGGAGGCGGGCTTGCAGGCCTATGACGTCCAGGCCCCAATCGCGGTGATCGAAGCGGCGGGCGGCATCGTCACCGACTGGCGCGGTGGGTCGGCGCATCAGGGCGGGCGGGTGATCGCGGCGGCCAACAGCGCGGTGCATGCCGAGGCGCTGGAGATACTATCGCGGACTCCGGTCTAGCTACGACCCGTTTTCAGCGGAGTTCGGTGCCGCGCGAAGTCTGTTTCAGAACCGAAACCGCAGGCGCGCGCGATGGACGAGCGATGCATGCGCGGGTCAGTCGGCGTCCCCCGGACCGTCGGGCGCAGGGCTGCCTGATCAGGTGCTCGCTTGGAGCAGGCCACCAAAAAAGAGCCCGCAAGACACTGGTCTTGCGGGTTCATTTTCAGGCATCGGGAGCCAGGACGCGCGCCGCACGAGACACGCGCCGTAACAGGGACGCGCGCGTGGCTTCTACATGCCCAGCGCGGTGCGCACCTGGTCGAGCACGCCACCCAACATCTCGGGCACGTTGCGCGCGGTTTCGACCGCCGCCTTCAGGGCGCCTTTCTGGGCATCGTCCAGCGACGAGTCTTCGATCATTGCGATGACAGCATCGGCATCGAATCCCTCGGGGCTCAGCGCGTCGGCAGGCGGGGTTGTCACGGCCTCCTCAACCGCTTCAGCCGCATCCGTCACCGTTTCCTCGACGGCCTCCGCAGCCTCCCCGGCAACATCGGCGGCGTCTTCGATGGCACTCTCGACCGCCTCTTCCAAGGCTTCTGCGGCTTCCTCGGCTTGTTCGGCAGCCTCTTCGGCCTCCTCGATCACCTCCTCGACGGCTTCGCCGGCAGCCTCTTCGGCTTCCTCGATCACCTCCTCGACGGCTTCGCCGGTAGCCTCTTCGGCCTCCTCGATCACCTCCTCGACGGCCTCATCGGGCGACTCGACCGCAATCTCGGGCGCCGCTTCATCCTCGGCCATGTTGCCGATATACCAGACATAGCCGCCGACCCCGACGGCGGCGAGGATGACGATCGTGATCAGGGCTTTCTTCATGGTTGTTTCCTCATCTCGCGTGCACGCGCAGTTCTTGCGCTGCCTGCTTGTTGCACAAAACGACGCACAGACAAACCGGAACGAACGCCGCAGCGGCGTTTCTCTGCCGAAAAGGCCGCGGAAAACCGCCTTGAAGCAAGACGTTCCCACGAGTAACTTGATCGTCAGCATTTACGGTAGAAAAGGAACCATACCATAGCCCGCAGACCCCACAACGCGCCTCCCACGCGAGACACCGGTCCCCGCGTGAATGAGCGCATTCGTGCCCCCGAGATCCGCCTCATCGGCGCGGAAGGCGAGAACATCGGTGTCGTGACCCCCGAACGGGGAATGGCCTTGGCCGAGGAAGCGGGGCTTGATCTCGTCGAAATTTCGCCGACCGCCACGCCTCCGGTCTGCAAGATCATGGATTTCGGCAAGTTCAAGTATGAAAGCCAGAAGCGCGAGTCCGAGGCTCGCAAGAAGCAGAAGATCATCGAGATCAAGGAGGTCAAGTTCCGCCCGAACACCGACACCCATGACTACGAGGTCAAGATGCGCAGCGTCATGCGCTTCCTCGAGAATGGCGACAAGGTGAAGGTGACGCTGCGTTTCCGCGGTCGCGAGATGGCGCACCAGAATCTCGGGCGCGAATTGCTGGAACGGGTGGCCGAGGACGTCAAGGAACTCGGCAAGGTCGAGAACATGCCCAAGATGGAAGGGCGTCAGATGGTGATGATGATCGGGCCGCTGAAGTAGCCGCCCTGGCCATGGCCGGATCTGCAGGGGGCCGTCCACGGGGACGGCCCTTTCTCTTTGGGTAACGCTCCCGCCAAATATCGGGGCAATGCCTTCAATTCGCCTCTGTGACGGTAACGCGCGGTCAACATCTTGCTGCTTTGTTGGGAGAAGAAAGCTGCCAATCCTCCCAAAAAAGGGCCGGCCCCATCATGCAGAAACGTGAACCCACCCGCCTATGGGCCTACGGCCTTGACCGTACGACCCGGGACTCGCTCAAGGACGCCGGCAAGATCATCATCCCGCATCTCGACGAGATGCTCGACGATTTCTACACCGATGTCGACAACGCGCCCGAATGGTCCGCCTTCTTCAAGAAGCCGGGGCTTCGCCTTCATGCCAAGACCAAGCAGAAGGAGCATTGGATCAGGCTGTTCACCAACGATTTCACACAGGACTATTTCAAGGCCGTTGACACGATTGGCCGGGTTCACTTCCGAATCGGCCTGCCGTTCCGTCATTACGTCGCCTCTTACGCGCGTGTTTCGGCGCGGCTGCAAAAGATGCTGGCCGCAGAAACCCGCAGCATCCTGCCCTTCCTGGGCCAGAGCAGGACCAATGATCTGGTGGACGCGCTCAGCCGCGCACTCCTGCTCGACATCGAGCTGGCGATCACCGGCTTCCAGGACGCCCAGACCGAAGCCTTCGAAGGCCGGATCCATGCCCTCGGCGAAAGCTTCGAGGCAGAGGTCGGTCGGGTCGTCGATGTGCTGCACGCGTCGATGAGCCAGTTGCACAGCGCTGCCAACGGCCTCGATACGGAAATCATGGGCGCCCGGCAGGGGGCGGGGTCGGTTTCGGCCAATGCGGGCCAGATCGTGACCAGCACCCAGTCCGTCGCCGCCGCGATCGAACAGTTGTCAGCCTCGATCTCCTCGATCACTCAGGATGTCGTCGCGGCCGCCTCGGCCTCTGTCAACGCTGCCGCCGAGGCCGAGGCGTCGACGGATCAGGTGGTTGCGCTTCAGACCGCGGTCGAGGAAATCGGCGAGGTGGTCAGCCTGATTTCCTCGATCGCACGCCAGACCAACCTGCTGGCCGTCAATGCCACCGTCGAGGCCGCCCGCGCTGGCGACGCGGGCAAGGGCTTCGCCGTCGTCGCCTTCGAGGTCAAGGCGCTTGCCCAGCGCATCAGCGAGGCGACCACTTCGATCACCGACCGCATCGACCGGATCCAGACCGAAAGCGGCACGATGGCGGCACGGATGTCGGAGATCAGCGAAAGCGTCCGGCGGGTGAAGGGCTTTACGGAAAGCATCCGGACCGCGGCGGACGAACAGAAACAGGCGGCGCAACACATCGCCTCGCATGCCGAATCGACCGCGGCCAGCAGCAACGAAATGGCAGGCATGATCCAAGACGTCTCGACGCGGGTCGAGCGTACCAGCACCACCTCCGGCACACTGAAGGACGCCGTGGCCACCGTCTCGGGCGAAACGGTGACGTTGTCGGAACGGGTGCGAATCTTCCTCGGATCGCTGCGCGCGGCCTGACAACCGCTCCGCGGGGCGTTGGCTGCGTCGGCGCGTCCAATGTTCCTTGCGCTGGCAAGCCATGACGCCCTGCTACGCTCCAGGGGCAAGAACGGCCCCGCCGGTCCAACCGGCGGAGGCTCGATTTGATTGCGCGTCGCGCTGCTCAGCCCGCGGCGGTGACGGCCCGGCCGGTCAGCACCTTGACCAGATGCGCACGATATTCAGGCGAACCGTGCAGGTCGCCGATCATCATGTCGGCGTCCAGCGACAGCCCCGCGATGGCGCCCGCGCTGAAAGCGCCGGAAAGCGCCGCCTCGGCCTCGGCCCAGCGGGACACACCCCCTTCCGAGGCGCCGGTCACCGCGACACGCACGCCGTCGGCGTATTTCGCCACGAACACCCCCACCAGCGCAAAGCGTGAGGCAGGTTGCTCGAACTTCTGATAGGCCGCGCGTTCGGGCACCGGGAAACGGACCTCGGTGATGATCTCGCCATCCCCGAGGGCGGTGGTGAACACGCCCGGTAAGAAATCGTCCGCCGCGATGTCGCGGTTGACGGTGCGGATCGTCGCGCCAGAGCCCAGCGCCGCGGCCGGATAGCAGGCCGAGGGGTCGTTATTGGCCAGCGACCCGCCGATGGTGCCGCGATTGCGCGCCGCCGGATCGCCGATATTGCCCGCAAGCGCCGACAGCGCCGGGTAATGCGCCGCCGCCTCGGCCGCGACCACGGCATGCGGGGTCGCGCCCCCCACGCAGACCGCGCCATCATCGGCGATACAGACCCCCTTTAGTTCCGCAAGCCCGCCCAGGCAGACCAGTTTCGCAGGCGCCGCCAGCCGCTGCTTGAGCGTGGGGATCAACGTCTGCCCCCCGCCCAGCGCCTGCGCCTCTTCGGCGCCCAGGGCCTTTACCGCCTCGTCCAGCGTCGCCGGGCGCACGAGTTCGAAAGCATACATGCGTGATCCTCCTCAGCCCTGCATCGCCGTCCAGACGCGCAAAGGCGTCAGCGGCATGTCGATATGGGTGATATGGCTGTGCCCTGCCCGTTGCAGCGCATCCACCACCGCGTTCACAACGGCAGGCGGGCTGCCGATGGCACCGGCCTCGCCGCAGCCCTTGACCCCCAGCGGGTTGTGGGTGCAGGGCGTCTGGCAGGAATGGTTGACCGCATGGAACGGCACGTCCGAGGCCCGCGGCATGGCGTGATCCATGTAAGATCCCGACAGAAGCTGGCCGTATTCGTCATGGGTCGTGGTTTCCAGCAGCGCCTGCCCGATCCCCTGCGCGATGCCGCCATGGACTTGGCCATCGACGATCATCGGGTTGACGACATTGCCGAAATCGTCGGCCGCGGCGAAGCGTTCGATGGTGACGCGGCCGGTCTCGGGGTCGAGCTCGACCTCGCAGGCATAGGCGCCTGCCGGGTAGGTGAAGTTGTTCGGATCGTAGAACGCGGTCTCTTCCAGCCCAGGTTCGATCTCAACAAGGGGATAATTGTGCGGCACATAGGCCGCCAGCGTCACATCCCCCAGGCCACCGACTTGTCGGTGCCCGCCACGGTGAACCTGCCGTCCTTGGGTTCGATATCCTCGGGACTGACCTCCATCAGATGGGCCGCGATCTTCCTTGCCTTGGCGATGATCTTGTTCGTCGCCTTGACCATCGCGCTGCCCCCCACGGCCAGAGAGCGCGAACCATAGGTGCCCATACCCATCGGCGTGTTGGCCGTGTCGCCATGCACGATCTCGACCATGTTGTCGGGGATGCCGATCATGTCTGCCACCACCCGGGCGAAGGACGTTTCGTGCCCCTGCCCGTGGGAATGGCTGCCGGTCATCACCACCAGACCGCCGGTTGCGTTCACCCGCACCGTGGCGCTTTCGTAAAGCCCCGCGCGGGCACCAAGCTGGCCGACCAGATGGCTGGGCGCGATGCCGCAGGCCTCGATGTAGCAGTTGATCCCGAGGCCACGCAGCTTGCCGCGCGATTTGCTCTGCGCCAGCGGCGCCTCGAAGCCCGCGACATCCGCGATCTCCAGAAGCTTGTCCAGCGTCGCGTTGTAATCGCCGGTGTCGTATTCCACCGCCACGGGCGTCGCATAGGGGAACTCGGTGATGAAGTTCCGCCGCCTTATCTCGACCGGGTCGATCCCCATCTCGCGCGCCGCCTTGTCGATTACGCGCTCCAGCTGGAACGTCGCCTCGGGCCGACCCGCGCCGCGACAGGCATCGACCGGCACGGTATTGGTGAAGACCGCCTTGACGTTCACGTAGATCAGCGGCGTGCGGTAGTTCCCCGCCATCGGCGTGCCATGCAGCCAGGTCGGGATCGAAGGCGCGAAGGTCGACAGATACGCCCCCATGTTGGCATGGGTCTCGGTGCGCAGCGCCTGGAAATGGCCCTCGGCATCCAGCGCCAGTTCGATCCGCGTGACGTGGTCGCGGCCCTGGGCGTCGGTGACGAAGCTTTCCGACCGGGTGCAGGTCCACTTGACCGGGCGGCGCAACTGCCGGGCGGCAAGGGTGATGGCGGCCTCCTCGGCATAGTGGAAGATCTTGGAACCGAACCCTCCGCCTATATCGGGCGCCACGACGCGCAGCTTGTGCTCGGGGATGCCCGGCACGAAGGCGCCCATCAACAGCCGGATCACATGCGGGTTCTGGCTGGTGGTGTACAGCGTCGAGTCGTCGGTGGCGAAACTGTAGTCGCCGATGGCCACGCGCGGTTCCATCGCGTTCGGCACCAGCCGCTGGTTGACCAGATCGAGCGTGGTGACGTGATGGGCGGTCTCGAACGCCTTGTTCACCGCCTCGCGGTTCTCCTCGACGAAGCCCCAGTCATAGCAGAGGTTCGAGGTCAGCTCGTCATGCACCTCTTGGGCGCGTCCTCGGCGAGTGCAGCCTTCTTGTCGAGCACGGGCTCCAGTTCCTCGATATCGACCACGACCGCCTCGGCCGCGTCGCGCGCCTGGTCATAGGTCTCAGCCACGACCAGCGCGATCGGGTCGCCCACATGGCGCACCTTGCCCGTGGCCAGAACCGGGTGGCCCGGTTCCT
>OMKS01001571.1_pt1 | contig 20223 bp, 17 predicted proteins | sample 1674721 | NCBI WGS metagenome assembly OMKS01 (sample SAMN06264996, study PRJEB25208) | sediment metagenome | isolation source: hot spring sediment | place: USA: California | collected 2014-09-02
AGATCTACACTATCCTCTTCGTCGGCAGCGTCAGATGTGTATAAGAGACAGACCAGTACCAAGGCCGTTGTTATGGACAGGGACAAGAGGGTGCTGGCAGGTTTTTATACCTCGACGTCCGGGAGACCTGTAGATGCGATGTGTTCATTGTGCGAGGCCATAGATGATCTGATGCAGAGAAAGAATATTACCTTTAACGTCATAGGTTCAGGTACGACAGGATCAGGCAGAAAGCTCATAGGCGGCATTGTTGGTGCGGATATTGTGCTCGATGAGATCACGGCGCATGCCAGGGCTGCGACCGAACTGAATCCAGATGTAGACACCATTATCGAGATAGGGGGTCAGGATTCCAAGTTTACCACCTTGAGCAAGGGCAGGGTAAACTTTTCGGTTATGAATGCTGTCTGTGCCGCGGGGACCGGCAGTTTTATCGAGGAACAGGCCCGCAAGATGGATTGTCCCTTAAGTGAGTATTCGCAAAGGACCCAGGGTATTCGATCTCCCATATCATCGGATCGCTGCACAGTTTTCATGGAACGTGATATGAATCACTACCTCTGTAACGGATATACCTCTGATGAGGTTCTCGCATCCGCCTTGCACAGCGTATGTGAAAATTATCTCACCAAGGTGGCCATTGAAGGCTCGATAGGCAAAACCGTATTCTTTCAGGGGGCAACAGCCAGAAACAAGGCCCTGGTTGCGGCATTTGAACAGCGTCTTGAAAGGCCGATACTTGTATCTAAATTCTGTCATGTAACCGGCGCACTGGGCGTTGCATTGCAACTGGCAGACGACAGGATCGAGACATGCCGTTTCTGCGGTCTGGATCTCTATAAGAAGAAGATCCCTTTGCGTTCGGAAGTCTGTTCCTTATGTTCAAACAATTGCAAACTCACCATAGCAGAGGTGGACGGTCGCAGCATTGCATACGGGTTTCTCTGCGGAAGAGACTATGATACCGGCAAGTATGTAAACAACAACACCTCAGGGTTTGATCTTCTGAAAAGACGTTCGAAGATAGAAAACCTTCCCCGTAAGAGTACTTACACAAGAGATTTCACCATTGGGATACCGTCGGCCCTGCACCTTTTTGAAGACCAGTCCTTCTGGAAGTGTTTCTTTGACGGAGTATCTGTCCCGACCGTTTTCAGCTCAGAGCTCAGGGATGCTCACAAAACAGGAAAAAACCTTGCCGGAACAGAATTCTGTGCACCCATGACCGCACTGTACGGGCATGTCATGCATCTGCTTGACAAGGCTGATTATGTCTTTGTGCCGTATTATTTTGAAGACCGGCAGAAGAACAAGGATATCAGGTGTCAATACTGTTATTATACCCAGTTTGCCCCGTCTCTGGTCAAGGCATTAGATGACGGGCGGAAGAATACCAGGGTGCTTACCCCTGTAGTCAATTACCTGTATAACCGGCTGCATACGAAGTATCAGCTGTATAAGATGCTCAAAAGGATTACCCGCGGAGATGTAACCCTTATGGATGTGTCCTCTGCCTTTGACAAGGCTGTAAAGCACAAGGAATCATGCATGAAAGAACTGCAGGACTGCTATGTCCAGGAAATGAAAAGGCCTGGCAATGTCAGTGTGGTTTTGCTGGGAAGACCGTATACCGTATTGTCAAGATCCATGAACAAAGCGATCGTGGATATCTTTGCGGCAAAGGGCGTCAGGGTCTTTTTTCAGGATATGGTTGAATCCAGGGAAGGGGAGATGCCTTCTCTGGAAAGGCTTATAGATGACATCCCCTGGAAATTTGCATCCCGGATTCTCCAGACTGCCCAGGAGGTTGGTCAGACAGACGGGGTATATCCTGTACTGGTTACATCTTTTCGCTGCTCCCCTGATTCCTTTGCTGCAGATTATTTCAAAAAGGTCATGAATTCCTATGATAAGCCCTACCTTATCCTGCAACTCGATGAACATGACTCCAGCGTGGGTTATGAAACCAGGATAGAGGCTGCCATCAGATCATTCAGCAATCATTTCACCTCCCAGGAGCACGCTGTTGTGAAGGATTTTCCATCGATTATGCCCAGCAGTTCTCTCTCCGGCAAGACGGTCCTCTTTCCGAACTGGGACCCGTTTTCCTGCCGTTCGATTGTTGCATCTCTGCAAAGAGAAGGGCTCGATGTGAGACTGCTGGAAGAGCAGCATACGAGTATTGCCAGGAGCCTTCAGTACAATACCGGCCAGTGTATTCCCATCAATATAATGGCCCAGGAGTATATCGATTATATTGAGAAATACAGCCTTGATCCGGGACAATGCATCCTTTGGATGGCAAACGGTCAGATTGCCTGCAACCTGAAGCTCATTCCACATCACATTAAGAGCATCCTTAATTCATACGGGCGAGGTATGGAAAAGGCACAAGTCTATCAGGGTAATATCTCTTTTATGGATATCTCGCTGAGGGCCGCGATAAACGCCTATTTTGCCTTTATGTTCGGGGGTATGCTCAGGCGTCTCGTTTGCAGGATAAGGCCCTATGAGGTGGAAAAAGGGAGTACGGAAACTGCGTCAGCGGATTGTCTGCGTCTGTTTGCCGAGGCTTTTGCCGGAAGAATGTCAAAGGAGGATGCACTGCGTATTATGGTGCATGACTTTGAAAACATACCTGTAAAGAAAGAAACCAGGCCCAAAGTGGCTATATTCGGCGACCTGTATGTCAGGGACAATGACCTGGCGAATCAGGACCTAATCAGATTTGTCGAGGAAAGTGGAGGAGAGGTCATAACAACCCCCTACAGTACCTATGCAAAGATGATCGCGGGGCCGTATTTCAGAAAATGGTTTACAGAAGGAAAGTATCTCCATACCTTCTCTACGAAGGCATTATTCTCAACACTTAATACCCTGGAAAAGCGCTACTATAAATATTTTCAGCTCCTGCTCGATGAGCCCGACCATGTATTCGATGATTCATCCGAAGAGATACTTGCCAGGTACAGTATCATTAATGAACATACCGGTGAATCCATGGATAATATCCTCAAGATACATTACATAAAGAAATTCTACCCGGATGTAGCACTCTTTGTTCAGACCAGTCCGGCTTTCTGTTGTCCGTCTTTGGTAACACAGGCAATGGCCCGGCACATCGAATCCATCACAGGGGTCCCTATCGTGAATATCACCTATGACGGAACCTTCGGGGACAAGAACAATGTGATCATCCCATATCTTGCGTATCCCCGAAAAACCGCGATATCCACGGAGACGGAAAAGGCTGGGGGAATATAGAGATATCAATGAAAAGTATCAGCAAGTCTCTCTATAAAGACCTTTTATGGATAGGCAGGTCTTTATTTGATGGTGTCTGTAAACAAAAGGCCTCTGCCTCAGGTCAATCCCACTTTTTTATTCCTGCCCTGGGGTTTTTCAGCTGGTCCAGGGGTATTTTCATGCCCTGTTGAATCAGGAGATTGATAAGCGGCAGCGAGAGGTTTTCCGGGCCGTACAGGATGAACTGAACGCTTGGTATATAGAAGTACATGAGCGCCCTGTTCATGAGTAGGGTGCGGGAGAGTTCCCGGGCAATGGGGTGAGAGCTGCCGATTTCAAGATCCACATTTGCCGGGTTCAGAGATATGCCCAGCTGCCTGGCATTCAGCTTGAATTCAGTATGCTGAGGCTGTCTGTGCTGATATAGATGGATGAAATATTTCATCTGTCTGCTCAAGGGGGTGCCGATCTTTTTCCCTTTGAGCCGGCATATAAGATTATCTCCTTCCTTGAGTTCGCACTCCGTCCACTGTGGGGTGTCTGAGAAATCGATGGATGCAAGAAACTTTGGAAAGCCGGAAAAGTCGATCCCCCATCGCAGGGCCTCATGTGTGGTTACGGGAAGGTGATAAATAAAAGGGTAAAAGTTAAACTGGAGAAGCTGTCTTGTCATGTTGTAACCGGGTATCTTGAGGAAATCAGGATTGTTGAGCATCACTGTAAAGGCGAATTCATTGTAGGGACCCACATCCGTATCATGGTATTCAAAGCAAGCGAGTCCGAGTGCACCTATGCCGGGGAATATCTGCGCAGGGGTGAACCTGGAGTCGGGGAGCAGCCTTCTGAGCGCGAGTATGCTTGCCGGAAATACCGCGATATAAGCCCTTGCATCGCGGTAAAATATCGGTAGTTTAACCTTTTTACCCGCTGCCCAGACATCAACCTGTTCAACACCTGCAAAGAAGTCCTCATTCATGGTCTTTTTTCTCTCTTTCATTTCTTCATCCTTACATCTCATTATAGTAGTAATATATTTTATATGAAAATCAAGAATACCCCGGAGATTTAATACCCCTCAACTTTAATTTCCGGAATAACGATACTATATATAGTAGATGTAAGAGAACAGTTTTTTGCAGGCCATATGTGTCAAGCCGTTGAGAAAATAGCTTTGCAGAGCAGGGGTTGAGAGGTTGTTAATGGAAGAAGATTCAGGAAGGATAGATTGTCCGGACGTTAAAGACGATTACGCCGATGAAGTCAGGGCGACTTTTTTCGACAGCGTTACCGGTCTTTTCAATCATGACTATTTCAAACTGACACTTGAACGGGAGATATTCAGGTCGCAAAGGTATGGCGATCCTCTTACCCTGGCTCTGATCGAAGTCGATTCATATGAAAGTTATGATAATGTAAACGATCGCTTTTGGCTTTTAAAGGATCTGTCGAAGGTTATTCTTGAGAATATACGCCAGTCCGACCTTGGGGCAAGGTTTGGACGAAATACCTTTGCCGTTATTCTTCCCGGTTCTGATTCCTCAACTTGCATGATAGCATTAGACAGGATAAGGGATGCGGCAAACTCGTCATTTAAGGTTCATGAGACCATAAGTATCGGTGTGGTCAGCTTTTCAAAGGATATTAAGAACAGCGATGAACTTGTTGAAAGAGCACAGGTTGCCCTTTCACAGGCAAAGATGCACGGAGGAGACAGGGTTTATCGGTTAGAAAAGAAAGGGGTTCTTAAAGAAAAAGACAACGCCCGAGTACTTGTTGTGGATGATGATCTAATGAACACCATGCTTCTCAAGAGGCTGCTTTTGCCCCTTGACTATCAGGTGATCACTTCATCTTCTGGCCAGGAGACCCTGGCTATTGTAGATAATGAGGATATAGACCTGATACTGCTTGACGTCATGATGCCCGGGATGGATGGTTATGAGGTCTGCCGAATCCTGAAACAGAATGAAAATACCAGGCTTATTCCGATAATCTTTGTCACGGCACTGGAAGACAAGGACTCCAAGATACGGGGCATTGAAGCAGGGGCTGATGATTTTATCACCAAACCGCCCAATGCCTTAGAGCTTACTACACGTGTAAGATCTCTGATCAAGGTGAAAAATCTGAACAGTAATCTGATAAGTATCGAGAATGTCCTGTTTTCTCTTGCGAACGCTGTGGAAGCCAACGATGTGTACACACAAGGGCATACACAAAGAGTATCTCATACAGCCTACGATATAGGTAATCGTATGGGTCTTTCCCCAAGGGAACTCAATGCGATACGTATTGGAGGTATGTTGCATGATATCGGTAAGATCGGGATTTCTCCGGATATACTGCATAAACCCGGTCCGCTCAACGAAGAAGAATGGAGAATAATGAAAAGGCACCCCGAGATCGGCTTCAATATCTGCCTTCCTTTGAAAGATACCCTGAAAGAGGCCCTGGACATCATTCGTCACCATCATGAGAAGCTGGATGGTTCAGGCTATCCGGACAATCTTGAAGGGGAAGCTGTTACGATCATTGCCAGGGTTATGGCTGTGGCCGATATCTATGATGCGCTGACTTCCGATCGACCTTACAGGCTTGCCATGCCAAAAGAAAAGGCCTTTGGGATTCTCAGGGATGAAGCTTCTCAGGGCAAAATAGATGAGGTCATTGTCGAACATCTGCTGGAAATGATCGGATAACCAACCTGTCCTGAAAGATAGTAATATCAACACATAAAAGTAAAGATGTTAACGGTGTGTCAATCATGATAAATCTTCAGAAGTGCTGAATGAGCTGGCTGGCTCAACGATTGGTGCCGAGGGACGGAGTTGAACCGCCGACACGCGGATTTTCAGTCCGCTGCTCTACCTACTGAGCTACCTCGGCAACAGGAGAATGTGTATTGAATTTACAGAATCTTGTCAAGAGTTTTCATCTTCATCGAAGCTGAAACTCTCAAGTTTCTCACCATCTTCCTGGAGTACATCCTCCATGGAAACATTCTCTTGTTTTGCGAAGGTGTCGTTTCCCAGAAGATCCTTGCGGTCCTCTTCCACTTTACTTACTGCAAAACCTTCATCATTGATCCTGATCTCAGGTGCTTTAGTATAGATGTTGAGTTTTATCTTGGTCGGGACCAGGTCGTCTCCACAGCTTTTACACCTGTCCAGATAGTCAAAGCTTACATAACCGCATTTTACGCATCTCATCTATGATTACCTCCTGATAGTGTATCTAGAGTATCGGTATAATGAAAAAGAATCATTAGTAAAGGCAATTATTGAGAACTTTTTCTTGTAGTTGCAATCTTCATATAATAATGTTTATGTCTATGTCGGGTTTTCTTTGAGTGAATAATGGCTCACTCTTTAAGCGGTGTTGCTGACGACATGAAATGATTTGAGGTATTTCATGTTTGTTGAGATAAGGTATCTGATGATATAATTACTCAAGTTAATACAAGGAGAACCGTATGGATTTGGGTCCTTGTGTATTGCTCTGGAACTATTCGGTGGAAGAGATTTTAAAGATCGATCAGTTTTTTCAGGAGATCGGTGCGCCCCAGGCATGTGTCATTGAAATTGACCAGGGACATCTTCTGGTCCACGAGATCCTTTTTACCGACAAGAGATCCCGGGAAGAGTTTGCCTGTGACGAAAAGATCATGCTTTTCTACAATACCCCGGCAGATATGGTACACACTATTATGTCCAAGACAAAGAACACAGACCTGCCAAGGCCTATTTATGCAATGATCACTGAGCAGTCTATTGAATGGAAATTCAGCTATCTTGCAGGCCATCTCATCAAGGAGCGGGACTTCTTCATGAAGAAAAAGAAACAACAGGCATACAGTGAAAGATGAAATCTCATCCCCGGTCAAGATATTGTGCAGCATCAGCGGGGATATACAAGGGGAGGGTTGATTGAAGGTGAAAGCAACGTTTTTTCAAAAGATATGGGTTATGGCCCAGACCATTGCGCCTACATTGGGGATCTCTGTGTATGCGCTCTATATGAGGCTGACAGACACCTACGACAGGCAGCGCGCGGACAAGATCCTCAGGTGGTGGTCAGGTTATCTGCTGAAAGCTGTCAGGGTTATAAGGGTTGTCTCCAACCCTTATAACGTTGAATTGAAACCTGATACCGCCTATATCATTATGTCCAATCACAGGAGCCATTATGATATCCCCCTTATCTTTGTGTCCCTTGAAGGCAGTATCCGCATGCTGACGAAGAAGGAACTGTTCAGGGTTCCCATATGGGGAAGAGGGCTTAAGGCATCCGAGTTTATCTCGATCGACAGAAAGGATCATGAGCAGGCTATCAAGGATCTCGAGAATGCAAAAGAGAAAATGAAGAGCGGTATTGTTCTATGGATTGCGCCGGAAGGAACCAGGTCCCGCTCAGGGGAAATGGGTGAATTCAAAAAGGGGGGATTCATGGTTGCCATCCAGACCGGTGCCACAATCATCCCGGTGGGTATTGAAGATTCGGAAAAGATCCTGCCTCCCGACACCCTGGATCTTTATCTCGACCAGGAAGTGCATATAAATATCGGCAGGCCCATTGATGCGTCTGCGTACACCATTGAGAGCAGGGATCGGCTGATAGATGAGGTTAGGGGAACAATTCAGGCGCTGGCAGAGGATGCAAAGGATAGGGTCTGATGTATGGGCTATGCAGATGAGAATATCTCCCTGCACGCAGTCCTTCAGACAATGGTTCAAGGAAAGATGGAGAGGTTCTGATATATAAAGCCCGGAAGACTCGACTCAAGACTTGACACGTTAAGGCTCGTACCTTTTCTTGACACCTTCCTGGTCGTATCCCATCCGAAGGGCGCTCTCCCATTCTTCAGGCAGTGTGATCCTGTTTTTCTTATGCCATTTTCTGCATGAGTGAATGAAACGGTTCATGGTCTTTCGTCTCAGGATAAAGCCCAGCCTGGAAAAGCGATATGCCTTGTCAAGATCCAGAATCCAAGGGAGAAGGTTCTTGTCCAGCAGGATGTTTTTGATGTGCAGGTCGGCATGGTACACGCCTGATTCATGAATTCTCCGAATCAGATCGCCTGTCTGCTCGAAGATCGTCAGGCTGAATCTGTCCCCTGAATGTTCTTGAAGGTATGTGAGCAGATCCACGGAGTCGGACACCAGCCTCGAGATGACCGAGATGTGATGGAAGATCCCCTTGCGTATGATCCGGACGGCGAGGATCTCAGGTGTAGGTACTCCTTCTGAGGTCAGGAATGCGCTTACCTCCAGTTCACGCATACTTCTTGCCGTCGAGAGAAACCGCGGGCCGGCAATGTGTCCGAAGAGTCCGCCGTGCGTGAGGGTTCTTGCAACCATGTCGGGTTCAAGGATATGCACAGGGGTTCTACCTTTAAGGTCTGAAGGTGAGCCGATGATGCCCTGGTTCATTAACAGCGCAGGCAGCTCAGGCCGTGATGTCTTGAAAATCAGGGCAATGTCCCGGTACTCTATCCTGGCGTATCCTAAACTGGACAGTGAAGATTTCATGCCTTATCCCTCAACCACGACATATATCTTTTTGAGATGTTTGATCTCGTCACGTATGGAAGCGGCTTCTTCAAAACGGAGTTCTTCAGCCGCCTCGTGCATTTTCTTGTTGAGAGCGGCAATGGTTTCTTTAAGCTTGCCTGCCTCGACATTTCCCATGGAGGTCTTCACCTCTGCGGATATATCAGCATAATCTTTCTCATAGATGGAGGCAAGGATATCGTTGATCTTTTTTACGATACTCCTTGGTGTTATATTGTGCGCAGTATTATAGGCCTTCTGTTTTTCTCTCCTTCTTCCCGTCTCAGACAGAGCCCTTTCAATGGAAGCTGTCTTTGTGTCCGCATACATGATCACTCGTCCGTGCACGTTCCTGGCTGCCCTGCCTGATGTCTGGATAAGAGATCTCTCGGATCGGAGAAACCCTTCCTTGTCTGCATCGAGTATTGCGACAAGGGAAACTTCCGGAAGGTCGAGCCCTTCACGAAGCAGGTTGATGCCCACAAGGACATCAAAGACACCCTCTCTGAGGCCTTTCACAATCTCTATGCGTTCCAGCGTGTCGATATCGGAATGCATATACTTAACTTTTACCTCAAGATTCTGATAATAATCCGTAAGTTCTTCAGCCATGCGCTTTGTCAGTGTCGTGACCAGGATACGTTCACCTTGCTGTGTAACCTTTATGATTTCACGATAGAGATCATCTATTTGACCATTGGCGGGTCTGATCTCTATGAGAGGGTCAAGCAGACCTGTGGGACGGACCACCTGTTCGATGACCCTGCCTTTGGCCTGAGTAACTTCGTATTCTCCTGGAGTTGCAGAGACATAGATAATGGTGTTGACGATGCGATTGAATTCATCGAATCTAAGCGGTCTGTTATCCAGGGCTGAAGGCAGTCTGAACCCGTAATCTACTAACGTTGATTTTCTCGAATGATCCCCCCTGTACATGCCGATAAGCTGAGGAACCCCTACATGTGATTCATCGAGAAATACCAGAGAATTCTTTGGAAGATAATCCATGAGTGTAGGCGGCGCCTGTCCGGGCGACCGTCCTGTAAGGTGCCTGGAATAATTCTCTATCCCTTTGCAGGAGCCGGTTTCCATGAGCATCTCAAGATCGTATCTTGTCCTCTCTTCAATTCTTTGAGCCTCGATATACCTGTTTTCTGACCCGTAGAAGGAAATCCTCTGCTGCAATTCATCCTGGATAGCCTTTATGGCGCCCAGAAGGGTCGATCTGGGGGTTACATAATGGGATGCGGGATAGATGGGAAAGTGCTTCACCCTGGATATTTTTCGGTTCGTAAGGCTGTCTATCAGCCATATTGCATCGATCTCGTCGCCAAAGAACTCTATGCGTACAGCATGGTCATCCTCATGGACAGGAAAGATGTCGATCACATCTCCTCGAACCCTGAAAGACCCCCTGCAGAAGTCATGATTGTTTCGTTCATACTGAATCTCGACCAGTTTTTTCAATATCAGGCTGCGGGTCAGGCTGCCGCCTTCTTCAAGGTAGAGTAGCATGCCGGAATAGGCCTCCGGTGAGCCCAGACCATAGATGCAGGATACCGAAGCGACAATGATGCAGTCTTCCCGTTCGAAAAGGGCCCTGGTTGCCCTGTGCCTGAGTTTGTCTATGTCTTCGTTTATCGAGGAGTCTTTTTCGATGTAAAGATCCCGTGACGGCACATAAGCCTCAGGCTGATAGTAATCGTAGTAGCTCACAAAGTATTCCACGGCATTTTCCGGGAAAAGTTCCCTGAATTCTCCAAAGAGCTGTGCTGCAAGGATTTTGTTGGGGGCAATGACAAGGGCAGGGCGGTTCATCTGGTTGATGACGCAAGCCATTGTAAAGGTCTTGCCAGAGCCTGTTACACCGAGCAGGACCTGATCCCGGAAGCCTTCTCTGATTCCCCGGCACAATGCTTCTATAGCCTGTGGCTGGTCGCCTTCAGGGGCAAAGGGAGAAACAAGATTAAACCTCATCTTCTGTAAGTGTTACCCCTTTTCCCAGGAGGTTCCTTCCGGCGTGTCCTTGAGCACAATACCCCTGGATTTGAGTGTATCCCTGATCTCGTCAGCTTTCGTGAAATCCCGGGCCTTTCTTGCTGCGTTCCTCTGGTCAATCAGTTTTTCGATCTCGGTCTGGGTCAGCCCCATCTCGCTGATGCCGGAGCGCTTGATCATTTCCAGGAAGGGCGAGGGGTCCTCCTCAAGGATGCCGAGTATGTCGGAAATATCCGCAACGCTTTTACTCACAGAGGTTTTGTCTTCAGGAGACACACAGGGATTATCATCAAGGACTTTGTTCACCCGGGTTGTCAGATCATGGAGGTGTGCTATTGCCTTGGCTGTATTGAAATCGTCGCACATGGCTTCATCGAGATGTTCGTCAAAGGCTGTCATGATACCGGCAAGGACTGAGTCGCCATCCTTGAGCGGGCTTTTCCGTATCCTGTCGAGCATCTCATAAAACCTGACAAGCGCCTGTTGAGAGGAAGAAACCGCTTCTTTGGAAAAATCGATGGGGCTCCTGTAATGCCTGGACAACAGGAGCAGGCGAAGCACCTCCGGATGAACCTCTTTGGTGAGATCGCGAATAGTAAGGAAGTTGCCCAGAGACTTGCTCATCTTGTCTCCACCTATGGTAACGAAACCGTTATGGATCCAGTATCTTACGAACTCGGAGCCGAACGCCCCTTCTGACTGGGCGGTTTCGTTCTCATGATGCGGAAATATGAGGTCCCGTCCGCCGCCATGAATATCAAGGGTATGTCCGAGGTAATGGGTACTCATGGCCGAGCATTCGATATGCCAGCCAGGCCTTCCTTTTGACCAGGGGCTGTCCCAGGAGGGTTCTCCCTCCTTGCTTCTCTTCCATATTGCGAAGTCGAGCGGATCGTGTTTGGCTTCTTCGACATCAAACCTTGTGCCTGCAATCATATCCTCGATCCTGCGGCCGCTCAGTTTGCCATAACCTCTGAAGCCGCTGACACTGAAGTAGACACTGCCGTCGTCGGCCGCGTATGCCAGGCCTTTGTCTTCAAGCATTCGGACCATCTCTATTATCTGGGAAATATGTTCTGTAGCCTTTGGCTCGATGTCTGCGGGTCTTACCTTGAGGATGTCCATGTCGGTTATGAACTCATCGATATATCTTTCCGAGATCTCGTTATAGGGTTTTCCAAGGGAGTTTGCGCGCGCTATGATCTTGTCGTCCACATCGGTGAAATTCCTTACATAGGTGAGTTTGTATCCTTTTCTGCGGAGGAACCTGGCGATGACATCAAAGACTATTAATGATCTGGCATGGCCGATGTGACACATATCATAAACTGTCACGCCGCATACATACATACCCACGTTGTTGCCGTTTAGCGGGTTGAATGGATGTTTCTTCTTGTATGGTGTGTTGTATATCTGCAAAGTCATACCGTTTTCTCCCGGTTTTTTGGTTTCTGTACAAGGACAACCGCCTGTGCAGAGATTGCCTCGCCTGAGCCGATTTCTCCAAGACCCTCGTTGGTGCGGAATTTGACAGAGACATCGGATGGATCGAGCCTGCATGTGTCCGCAATATTGTTAACCATATCATCCCGGTATCCTGAAAGCTTGGGCTCTTCGCATATACAGTTTATATCGATATTTACCACCTTGTGTTCATGCCGGAGGGTATTCATTATCATTTCCAGCATATTGAGGGAATACATCCCCTCGGTTTCCTTGGCCGTATCAGGAAACATCTGACCGATGTCGCCAAGGCCTAAGGCTCCGAGGATGGCATCGCATACGGCATGGACGATTACATCGCCGTCGGAATGTCCCAGCAGGCCTCTGTCGTAATCTATGGTGATGCCTGCCAGCACGAGCGGCCTGCCGCTTGTGAGACGATGGATATCAAAACCTATGCCTACCCTGTAAGACATTGTAAGATTGCCTCAGCGATACTGTGGTCCTCTGTCCGTGTAATCTTTATATTATAAGGATCACCAGGAACAAGTTTGACCTTTCCTCCGATATTTTCAACCAATGTGCTGTCATCGGTTATGGTCTCCGGTCCGGAATTTCTTGAACCGGCGTGAGCCTTTATAATGGAGACATGCCTGAAAGCCTGCGGTGTCTGGATCAGATATACATTATCCCTTGGGATGGTTTTTTTTACAAAATCCCCATATGTCTCTTTTATCGTATCTGTCAAGGCGATTCCAGGTATGCATGCATCTGCGTTCTCAAGCCCCTCGATAACCCTGGATATAAGAGTTTGTGATACAAGAGGACGTACACCGTCGTGAATCAGGACCGGGTCGTCCGACGGAAGGACCTGAAGACCGTTCCATACAGACTCTTTCCGGCTTGATCCTCCTGCCGTCAGGATAACTCTTTTCTTCAATCCGTTTATGATTTCAGCAACATGGCTGACATCTTCGGCGGGTACGACAACGATGATAGTACTTATCAGGGGGTGGGCATCGAAAGTCTCGGCTGTTCTGCGTAATACAGGGATACCCCCCAAGGTGACGAACTGTTTTTTCCTGCCGAAACGCACACCGCTGCCACCTGCAACAATGATTGCGTTAACTGCCATTATTTTTTAGGGCGGCAAAAATCATTCGTCCTGCAGGGGTCTGGAGTATTGATGTGACAACAACCTCCAGGGTCTTGTTCAGAAGTACTTCCCCCTGCTCCACAACAACCATGGTCCCGTCTTCGAGATATGCGACACCCTGGCCCTTTTCTTTCCCCTGTTTTGCAATGGTTACCGACATGCTTTCCCCAGGGAGAACGATGGGCTTGACAGCGTTTGCAAGCTGGTTGATATTGAGAACAGTAACTCCCTGTATCTGGGCAACCTTATTCAGGTTGAAATCATTGGTTAGGACATCTGCCTCGAGTTCTTTTGCCAGGGCAATGAGTTTGGAGTCAACCTCCTTGATCTTCGGAAAGTCTTTGTCCGAGATCTCCATCTTTACATTGGGGCTTTTCTGCAGCTTGTTGAGTATGTCAAGACCTCTGCGGCCACGTGCCCTTTTGAGCGGGTCCGAGGAGTCTGCGATATGCTGGAGTTCGTTCAGGATAAACTGTGGGGCAATAAGGATTCCATCGATAAAACCTGCTTCACAGATATCCGGGATTCTTCCATCAATGATAACGCTGGTATCGAGAAGCTTCTGTCTCATGCTGTCGCCTCCTGAAGTATGACGGAATACAGGCAAAGACTGCAACTCTTTGCCCCAGGCAATCCCGATAGTATACCCTAGGTAGGCGAAAATGGAGTTGATGAGGATAAAGAGGAATATTCCCCCTTCCAGCCGGAGAAGAACATGTCCCAGTAGACTCCCGATTATGAGCCCCAGGATGGCACCGAGAAAACCTCCGACATAAGCCATGGGATGAAGACGCAGGCCCTTGATCTCGCTTATGAAGATCACAAACAGGCATGCCTCGGCAATTGCCGGCAGAACGAAGAGCCAGATTCCGCCATCCATCTGCAGGGCTGCATAATTGAATGATCCATAGAAAACTACTAATGCAATCAGAATCCGGAGAAACCATTTCATAAATTTTACCTGTCTTGTTTGCTAAGATATAGGCTCTATCTTGCCCATTGCTTCCAGGAGCATCATTTCAACCTCTTTCTTGTCGATCTTTTTTGAGGTTGATATCTCGTTGACAAGTAGAGTTCTGGCTGTATCGTACATCTTTCTCTCACCAAAGGAGAGTTCTTTTCCGCGTTTCAGGATATTAAGATCTCTCAGCACTTCGGCAATCTCAAATGCAGAGCCGCTTTTTATCTTATCCATGTATTCCCGATAGCGGCGGTTCCATGTCTGGTTGTCAATCGGGACCGACCGCTGGTTGAGGATTTCAAGGACCTGGTCTATCCCGCTATTATCAATGAGCTGGCGAATGCCGACATTTTCCACATTGGTCACCGGCACCATGACCGTCATTTGTGTGTCCAGGACTTTCAGGATAAAGAAGGAAATACTGCTTCCCGAGATATCTCTGTTCTCTATAGATTCAACTTCAGAGACACCATGTGCTGGATATACAACTACATCTCCGATTTTAAACATGCGCTGATCCCTTTCTCAATTATTATTACAATATCAATACTAAGGAATTTAGTCAAGGCCGCTGCGCTCAATTTAGCAGAAAACATAAGTGATTATGGGTAGGAAAGGTTTTATCACTTCAATTTATATCAGCCAAATGATGACAGGGTTCATTATTTGGCTGGGGCCTGCGACAACAGACATGGTTGCTCCCATCGCAAAAGATCATGAATTTCTGTTCAAGGGCTTGACTTCGAACTGTCTGATATGAGAAGCACAATACATGAATTTTCCGGAGATTGATCCTGTTCTGCTTCACATAGGCCCGTTGCAGCTTAGATGGTACGGGCTGATGTATATTCTCGGGTTTGTTGCGGCCTATTTCATATTGGTCAATGTATCAAGAAAAAGAAATTATGAACTGGCAAGAGCAGAGATCGAGGATCTTCTTGCATATTGTGTTGCCGGGCTGATAATCGGTGCCAGGCTTGGATATTGTCTTTTTTATAATTTTGGATATTATTTTGAACACCCTTTGAGAATCTTTGCAGTCTGGGAAGGTGGCATGTCCTTTCACGGAGGTCTCATAGGTCTTGTTGTTGCCGGATGGATATTCTCGCGGATAAAGAAAAAACAGTTTCTTATGCTCGCCGATATGGGTGCACTTGCAGCTCCACCCGGGCTCTTCTTCGGCCGGATAGGCAATTTTATCAATGCGGAATTATACGGCAGGGTAACCGACATGCCCTGGGGCATGGTTTTTCCCGGAGCAGGGCCGTTTCCACGGCATCCGTCACAGATTTATGAGGCATTACTGGAGGGCGTTGTCTTGTTTATCCTCCTGTATGTTATTCATCTAAAGACAAGGATTTCCGGGATACTTATATCCTCGTTTCTTATCTTCTATGGTGTTATGCGTTTCTTTCTTGAGTTTTTCAGACAGCCGGATCAGCATTTAGGTTTTATTTCAGGACACTTGACCATGGGGCAGATTCTGTGTCTTATCATGATGTCTGCCGGTGCGGTACTGCTTGCGCTGAGATTAAAGTCAATCAGGCCATAGTGCGATAAGGCACTGTAAATGAATGATTTCGAAACAGAGATCTCTACAGGTATCAGGGCGTTTACCCATTATAATCGCTACAAAAAGGTCATTATGCAAAAGAATGACCCTTTTGGTGCCAGGGTTATACTGCAGCTTTTTCCTTTGTGCCTCCATATAAATCATCCTGCGCTGCCCGGATATATGGGTGATTCTAATTGTCCATCCGGGGTAAAGTGCATGGAATGGCCTGCAAGTACGTTAAAGAGCCTTGGATCCTTCTTTTCTATACGGATAACACACAGCGATATCCAAGGTCATGTGCCAAGGAACCGTGAGATAGAGGGCCTTTTTACGATCGGCTCAGTAGGCAGTCTCGGCCAGACCAAGGAATCCGACTATGATATCTGGGTGGTTGTCGACAGCGATTCGATTGGAAAAAAAAGGCAGATGCTTCTGGAGAGAAAGCTTAAGCTTCTTCAACGTTGGATATCCAGTCAATATATTTTAGACGTCCACTTCTTCCTTATGGATGTCAAAGACATACAGGATAATAGATTCGGAATGGTCTCACAGGAAGGATCGGGTTCCGCGTTAAAGAATGTTCTGAAGGAGGAATTCTATCGGACCATGACTCTTATCGAAGGACGCATTCCCCTTTGGTGGATCGCTCCCTGCCAGGATGAAGAATATCCTGAAGATTTATATGGAAAGATAAACCAGTTTCTCGAGAGATCATTTATCTACGAGTCTGATGATTTTATTGATCTTGGTGATATTACAACCATCCCTGACCAGGAACTTCTTGGGGCTGCTCTGTGGCAAATGCACAAGGCCCTCAACGATCCTTTGAAGTCTGTCTTGAAGATGGCTCTCCTTGCAACTTTCCTTGAGCCTGTAGAGGAAGATCATCTATTATGTGAAGTGATAAAACGCAATGTTCTTCATGCGACCAAAGATGATATCATCGATCCATACCTGGAAGTCTTTAACAAGGTTGAAAGTTATTATCGTTTAAAAGGTGACTTCAAGACCGTTGATCTGCTCAGGAAGTGTTTTTATCTGAAAGTGTCTCCGAACATAACCGTCAATGATATTATAAGAGTGGATAAGGGCGATAAGGCTGCCCTTATGGCCGACATCATAAAGTCGTGGGGCTGGTCCATAAAGTATCTCAGAGAACTCAATGCATTCAATGAATGGGGCGTTGATAAGTACAGGGATTTTGGTGATGAACTGCATGATTACCTCAAGAGGGCCACAGTGCTGCTGATACGCAGGGCCAAGTCATTCCTGGTGGAATCGATGCTGGACCAGGATGTCGAGATGGAGATATTGAGGCGCAGGGTAGAGGCCTTCTATGTTTCTAAAGAAGGGAAGATTGAATGTGAAAAGAGGGTAAAGAAAAAGGAACCTGCTTATGAAGACCTTTTCTTTTTGAGACATAATGATCAGTGGATTGTTGCCGGGGGTTTGAGCGAGTATGCAAAAGGAAATGCAATAATGAGCTCTTCAAGGGTGGTTAAGATTGTAGCTTGGCTTGTATATAACAAGAGATATGATGCATCTACAGCCTTTCATATGAAACCCAATATCTCGGGTGTGGTTCTCTCGGATATACAATCTCTCCTGTGGGATCTCAGTTTGCTGATCCCGGATGCAAATTCTGCGGGACTGGACAGAGATTCTCTTATGGATAAGAAATATATAAAACAGGTCGTGGTTATCGGCAATATGGAAACGCCAAACACTGTCCATGCGATAAAAGAAGTGGACGTTCTATATATAAATTCCTGGAATGAATTGTTTTTTGTGCATATGAACCCAAAGAACCTGAAAGCTTGGATGGCGAAGATGCGCAATCCCGGAATGGAAATCAGTATCTGGCTGCCAAAAGGTGCAAAATCAAGACATCTGGTCGGGGTGTTCAATTCCATGTTCTGATAATATGACCGGGCAGGAGTATCTCTGATGCCTGAGAGACATATCCCCAAAGGTTCAGGAAATGACAGAACTTGAAAAAGCATTGACTCGTCTTAAAAATGACTATATCAAATCCTAGGGTTATTGATCCTGATTGCAATACAGCCAAATACATTATTTTAAAAATAAACACAGCACATTGAGGGAAATGTGAACAGTATTTCAGTTGGTATCTGCCAGATCAAGCAGGGATACGATCCTGAACAGAATCTGTCTAGAGCGCTTGGCATGATAGACAACGCATTCTCTCAGGGTGCAGATATAGCGGTTCTTCCCGAAATGTTCTTCACCCCCTATGAAGCGGCGTCCATACGTGCAGGCGCACATCTTGCCCACACAGCCGTTGATGCATTATCCAGGTTGTCTGCGCGAGCAGGGAAATATATAGTTGCCGGGTCGATCCCTGTATATGGAGACGGTACGCGTTATTTTAACAGGTCCATGGTCTTTGACACAAAAGGAGATGTTATCCATCAGCATGACAAGACGCATCTGTTTGACTGTACTGCTCCGGGCGGCCCCAAGGTAAGGGAATCAGAGGTGATAATGCCGGGGAATTGCTGCGGATCATTCGATACCCCCTGGGGAAAGGCCTCGGTGCTCGTCTGCTATGATATCCGGTTTACCCCGCTTATTCAGCTCATTGCCGATCAGGATGTCCTTCTTCTGTTCGTGCCTGCCGCGTTTTCTCTCGCTACCGGAACGGCTCACTGGGAAATGCTCGTCAGGATCCGTTCAATCGAGATTCAGGGCTTTGTCATTGGTGTGCAGCCTGCCTATAATACGCAACTGAAATATGTCCCGTACGGTCACTCCATGATATCCTCGCCGTGGGGTGATATTATCTGCGATGCTGGCCGCGACGAAAAGGTCGAAGTTGTGAGCCTTGATCTTACACAAGCCTTCAAGATAAGGCGTGAGTTCCCGCTGCTCGCTCATAGAAGAAAGGATCTGTACATGACATCCTGGCGGAGCAAACCGTGATAGAGATTCGATCGTTAACAAAATCATTCAAGGGTCAGAAAGTCCTGGATGAACTTTTCATTTCTCTTCCCAAGGGTAGAATAACGGTCATCATAGGCCCTACAGGGACAGGGAAGAGTGTCCTTCTTAAGCACATTCTGGGTCTGATAAAGCCAGACCATGGCGAGGTTCTGGTCGATGGAAATGATATAAATCTCCTGGATGAGGTCAGTCTTAATGAAGTGCGCAAGAAATTCGGGGTATGTTTTCAGGATGCGGCATTATTCGATTCCATGAATGTAGGTGATAATGTCGGTTTTCCTTTTGCAATGCATACCACCATGTCAAAAGAGGCGATAGGTAATGAGGTGGCATCACTTCTCAGGGAGGTCGGCCTCAGTGGTATCGAACATAAGATGCCCTCACAACTCTCCGGAGGAATGAGGAAACGTGTGGGGCTTGCAAGGGCGCTTGCAATGAATCCTCAAATCCTGCTTTTTGACGAGCCCACAACTGGTCTCGACCCGGTTATGACCTCTGCCATCAATACCCTCATTAGACAGGTTCAGAAAAAATCAAAGGCAACAAGCCTTGTTATAAGCCATGATATACAAGGAGCTTTTGATCTGGCTGACAACATGGCAATGATCTTTAACGGCCGGATAGTCTTTGAGGGAGAGCCCGAGAGATTTAAAACCACGGCAGATCCTCTTGTCCGGCAGTTTGTCGAGGGAAGGATCGATGGTCCCATCAATCCCATTACATGAGAAAGAGGTTAGGGCATGGAGAACTCTGTTTCCGGGTGTCTGACCGTAAGGACCGGGCAAGGAGACTTCTTAACCACCTTTTCGACAGTATGTCCGAACAGAACCTGTTTGAGCCCGGTTCGTCCATGAGTGCCGATTACAATCAGGTCAGCTTTTTCCTTGCGTGCGAACTGGATTATCTCGTAAAAAGGCACACCGTGTATGATATATGTTCCGCATAGGGTTTCAGGCGGGATTATGTTTCCTGCCATTTCCTCGAGCCTTTTGGTGGCGTTTTCCTCAAATTCCAGGTAAAGCTGAGGCAGAATGCTCGGGCTGAGATTATATTCCGAGAATTCGGTAAAGTCCTGAAGAACGTGGAGCAGATACAACCTTGCCTTGAAGAGTTTATTCAGGTCAACAGCATACTGTAGAGCATAACGGGAAGAATCGCTGAAATCCGTTGGAATAACAATCTTTTCAATCATACTGTAATAAATAATGAGATCAATACTCAGAGTCAATAGCTTCTCTCATCTTCTGTCATCTTGCCTTTAAACATACAAACGGATATATGCTGTCTCTTATACACATCTCCGAGCCCACGAGACCGTACTAGATCTCGTATGCCGTCTTCTGCTTGAAAA
>OMKS01001572.1_pt1 | contig 20218 bp, 7 predicted proteins | sample 1674721 | NCBI WGS metagenome assembly OMKS01 (sample SAMN06264996, study PRJEB25208) | sediment metagenome | isolation source: hot spring sediment | place: USA: California | collected 2014-09-02
AGAAGACGGCATACGAGATCTAGTACGGTCTCGTGGGCTCGGAGATGTGTATAAGAGACAGTCAAAAAGCTATATTTTAGGTTGCTCTTAAGATCGTTAAGCCGCTTTTCATCGACAAGATTATCCTGATAAAATTCAATTGCTCGGTAGATTTCGTTTTTGATATTTTCAATATCATCCTCTGTATTAACCATGGTGTAAATGCTGAACAGTCCCGGATCGCGGCTGGCGGAAAAATTCGCACCGATAAACCGCACTCGTTGTTCATCGATTACCAACTTTTTATAAATTTCGCTGGTTTCGCCAAACACGATATCACCCAGCAAATAGCAGGCAGCCATCTCAATATCCGTCGGGTCAAACACCATGGCTTTATAATTGATGGATAAAATCGGCAAGGTCTTGCCGCTAAATGTTACCTCAGCCTTTCGCTCCCGCTTTTGTTCAGGTTCCGCCGGAATTTTTGGCGGGACATAGCCCGGCTGCCAATCACCGTAATATTTTTGTGCCAACTCGAAACTGGCTGCCGGATTAATATCGCCAACGATTAACAGTATGACATTTTCCGGACGGTAGTAGCGATTGAAAAACGATTTGCTGTATTCGTACATCGTGGGCATGGCTTCAATATCTTCTCTGAAGCCAATGGTGGTATGTTTGTAAGTGTGAACGTCAAACGCAGTATCGTACAACTTCTCGTTTAATACCATCCATGGACTGGAAAGCGATTTCAAATATTCGCCATGAACCGCTCCGGCTTCAGTTTTAAACGCCTGTTCCGAATAGAATAAATTCTGGAAGCGATCGCTTTCCAATTCCATGACTTTTTCGAGGTCCTCGCTGGCAAATTTGAGATGGTAGCAGGTAATGTCATTGGATGTATAGGCGTTTGCATTAGCGCCTATCTCGGTTATCAGCCGGTCGTAAACATGACCGGGATAATTTTTTGTACCTCGAAACATCATGTGTTCAAAAAAATGGGCAAAACCCGAGTGGCCTGGTTCATATTCATCACGGCTGCCGGTTCGCACGATGCTATAATAGGCAACAATGCCCGGGCTATCCATGGGTATTAAAATAACCTTGAAGCCATTGTCAAAAACTTTCTGTTGAAACTCATAAGGGAAAATTCCGGCGGCAGCCTGATTGACCTGGCAAAGAAAACAACCGCTAAAGAGCAGCGATACCAAAACAGATAAACAATAATTTTTCATTACGATATTTCGCCTCCATAAACTGTTTGTATTGTTGCTACCTTTATTTTGAATTTTTAAAGCCGTCATGGGGTTGCGCAAAATCAGCGTGAAAATTTTTAATCGGATGCTGGCTTTAATGATATTAATTTTTCTCCAAAAAAGCAATCATTTTTTTAGAAAAGCTGAGCCGCAGCGATTCTGTCACCCAGAAAAATCGCTATGCTGATCCAAATCCCAAATTTAACGATTTTCATAATCATCTGTTCAAAAAAAACCCGCCCATCAAAACATCCACATGAACCCGTTGCTTCCACGAAACAATTTTTTGCAGACAACAAATTATTTGCGATGGCTGAGGTTTTAGCTTGACTTTTTGGTTAAATATTTCTATATTTTTTCTGCAATTCAATCCTTTAATTTTATCACTTATCAGAGGCGGCGATGGCTGATTCTGGTGTGAAAATCTTTCCGATTTCTGAACTCAAATTATTGGACCGAATGTGTTTCGCCATCTGCACGGAACAGATTTATTGTTATAGGTTCTGTGGGATAGTTTTCTTTGGTGAAAAAAATTGAATCAATATAGACGAGGAAAATCGGCCAGGTTCGAAAAGAAAAATATAAACAATTGTCCTTATACCATCAAATTAGCGGTATAACAACAATGAATATACACTAACGTTAGGCGACATGGCCCGAATAAAAAATTATGGAGGTGAAAAAGCATATACAGAGGTATCATCCAGTCGGCTCCCTCATTCATGATGGGTAAGCCGATCATATCTGGCACACGCATCACCGTAGAACTCATACTTGAGAAGTTGGCTGCTGGTGAGACGCTGGAGCAAGTCCTTGAGGCTCATCCTCCTCGACTAACACAGGAAGCCATTCAAGCGGCTTTGGCTTTTGCAACGGAGGCGTTACGTGCTGATGTAGTCTATCCTCTGCCGGAGATGACTCGATGAAGTTTCTGGCCGTCGAAAATGTAGATAAGCCCATCGTGGGAGCGTCTTAGAGATGATGGCCATACTCTTTTGTATGTGTTAGAGATGGAACCAAGCATTTCGGACGATGAGGTAATTCGGCGAGCAAATATTACTGAATAATATACTGGCGAAACGTACACCGGGAAGCTTGCAACTTACAGATGAAAAACGGAACACATCTAATGAGAAGCTCACTGGAAGCAATAGCAAATAATGTCGTCAGTGCAAGGGCGAGATGTTTAGAGAAGTCCGGTGCGCTACAGTATCTGTGAGAGGCACTGTTGTTCTCACAATTTAATTGTAAATTTATGGAGGATTATATGTTTAATCGACAAAAAAAGCACAGCCACTCGATACTAAATTTCTTTGTTTGTCTATTGTTTACAGCTAATGTAATGGCGCAAAGCTCCGGTAAAGTTAATATTGCGGTGATGAATTTAGAGGCGCCTGATGTTTCCTCATCGGCGCAACTGGCGCTTTCGGATCGATTGCGGGTGGAACTATTTAATACGGGTCGGTTCTCGGTGATGGAACGTAATCAAATGCAGGACATTCTCAAAGAGCAGGGGTTTCAGCAAACCGGCTGTACCACTAACGAGTGCGTTGTCGAAGCCGGACGGTTGCTGGGCGTTGACCGCATGATTGCCGGCAGCGTGGGCAAAGTGGGCACGATTTACACCGTGTCGCTGCGCATGATCGATATCGAAACCGGGCGCATCATGCTCACCAAAACCGAAGACTGCAACTGTCCCATTGAAGAGGTGCTGACAACCTCGCTGAAAAATATCGCCCTGAAAATAGCCGGCATGACTTCAGACGCAGCAGAGCAACCGGTTGTCCGGCGAGAGACCGTTGTTGGTGAGGGTGATTTTTATTTTACTTCAATGCCTTCGGGTGCGAAAGTTTATGTGGATGACAAACTTCTGCCCGGAACTACGCCGCTGATGGAAGAAGGGGTAGCAGCCGGGACCCATCAGATCCGCATGGAAAAAGGGTATTACAGCGGCATCCAAACCGTGTTTCTGGAGCCCAACGAATTTAAAAAAGTGGAGCTCACACTGGTCAAAGCCAAAGGCGGATTAAAAATTTTGAGCACGCCGTTTGAAGCGAACATCTTTTTGGATAACAAACCACTGGGACTTTCTCCGCAAACCCTCACCGGCCTGGATGCTGGCGAGCATATTTTAAAACTGACTAAACCCGGCTACCTTGACTTAGAAGAAGTGGTCACCATTGCCGGCGATGAGATAAAACGCATCAGCATCCCACTGGAGAAAATCAAACCGGCAAAGCTGAATATCACCAGCCAGCCACCTCATTGTGATGTGTATCTCAATAACCAGCTCCAAGGTAAAACACCGTTGGCAGTTCACGACTTGATGCCTGGCATGGTATCGGTAAAAGTGGCGCACCCGATGTTCGAGGATTGGCAGCAGACATTGAATCTGAAAAATGGCGAGATCCGAACCATTGAGCCAACTTTAAACAAGCGAACCGGCAATCTGATCATCAAATCCGATCCGCCGAGCGCCGATGTTTTGATAGATGGCGCGATGCAGGGACAAACGCCGCTCACCCTTTCCGGCATCGAATACGGAACCCACGATGTGGTCATTTCCAAAACCAACTACCAATCGCAACAGCAAAAAATCGAACTGGTGTCCGCCGAGCCGAAGACCATCAGCGCCCACTTAATTCCGGCAAAAGCCAAACTTTCGCTCACCGGCGCTCCGGCGGGCGCTGAAATTTGGCTAAACAATAGCTCTACCGGTCGTCTGCCGTTAACCAACTACGAAATTGACGACGGCGACTATAACATCAAGGTCAAAGCCGCCGGCTATGAGTCCTTTACCGAAGCTATCCATGTTTCGCCCAATGAATTTAAAACAATATCGGTTCAATTAAACCCCAAATCAAGGGGCAAAGCATTGCTGCGCTCGTTCTTTATCCCTGGTCTGGGCCAGGGTTATCAGGAAAAAAAGGGAAAAGCCGTATTGTTTCCACTGATGGAAATCGGCGCAATTGTCGGAGTTTATTTATTCAATGATAAATATAACACCGCGATCTCCGACTACAATTCGGCTCGTGATGCCTACTCGAGCGCGGTGGATCAGAGTGATATCGATGGCTATTACCTGCAAATGGAAGCCAGCTACAATGACATAGAATCCGCAGAAAAAATGCACACTATTTTTATCGGCGCCGCAGTTGGGGTCTGGTTGTGGAATGTGCTGGATGCGGCGTTGTTTGGGCCGGCAACGGATCAGCAACAAGCGATGGGAAAAGCGGATGTTCATAAATTGAAATTGTATTCAGATTATAAAAATGGCTCGGGTCGGATTGGTGTTTGTTATGGTTTTTAGAACTTGAAATCAAACCGCGGCAGCGGTTCGTTGGATATTGGTGGCGGTTTTGTTTGCCACCCCGATGAATCGGGGTGTTGCTTCAAAGATGTTGACGGTTCTCGCTGATGAATCGGGTTGCTGGTTCAAAAATAATAGTTGAAGAAACACCACAATTCATTGTGGTGGATAAAATGGAATTTGAACGAACACCACAATTTATTGTGGTGGATTAGCGTGAAAAAATCAATACGCGGAACTGCTTCAGCAGTTTTTAATAGAAGAACGAAACCGCTGAAGCGGTTGTGTGTGTGGTTGTTGTGGTTTCATGCCACCCCGATAAATCGGGGTGCTGGTTCAATCAGGTGATGTTTTGTTGAACAAGCACCACAATTCATTGTGGTGGAAACGGAATTACCAAACATTCAACATCCCGATGAATCGGGGTGATGGTTCAATTGGGTGATGTTTTGTTGAACAAACACCACAATTCATTGTGGTGGATAAAATGAAAATTGAACAAGCACCACAATTTATTGTGGTGAAAAAAGAAGGTGAAAAATTACAAGTAAACCGCTTCAGCGGTTTCAACGGACAATCATAAATAAGGAGTAACAAGCCATGAAATACATAAAAATTTTCTTCCCACTGATGATTATCTTTTTAATTTTTGTCGTTCTTTTCACCTACTGCGAGAAAAAGCCTACCGCGCCGGAGCACGATAATCCGCTGGATGCGGAAAACCCAGCCACCGCCGGTGATCCGTTTCAATTGCAGGCGCAGATTAGTGGTGGTGGCGTCAGCTTGACCTGGAATGTGGTGAATCTGTCCACGTTACAGGGATATAACATTTACCGCACTGAAACTGAAAACGGAAGTTTTGCAAAAATAGCTTCTGTTGCAAGAAATAGTACCAGCTATGTTGACCAGACCGTTGAAAACGGCCACAGCTACTGGTATAAAGTAGTTGCCTATGACAACAGCGGCAAAGAGAGCAGCCAGACCAATGTGGCAGAGGTGCGTATTAACACCGATCCTGTAATTGTAATAACCGGCGGGGCACAATACACCGCATCCCGTCAGGTCAGCCTGACAATATTAGCGACCACGGCAACCCAGATGTGGATCAGCAACAGCGCCGACTTTTCAGATGGAAATTGGGAAAATTACGCGACCAGTAAAACCTGGCTCTTAACCACTGGCAAAGGCATAAAGACGGTGCATTTAAAAGTAAAGTACAGCGACGACACCATTTCCAATGTGTCCGTTGCTACGATCGAACCCCAACCGATGAATCCATCAATCATCATCGCGAATGACAGCACTTACACAGCGATCAGAGCCGTCATATTAACTTTAATGGCAACTGGTGAAAATCTAAAAATGAAAGTCAGCGAAGATTCCAGCTTTGCTGGTGTTTCGTGGGAGACTTTTGCCACGACGAAAAGTTACACCCTGTCCACAAATGATGGGATAAAGACCGTTTATGCCAGATTCAAAAATGATTTTGAAATGGAAACGAGCAGCATGAGCGATAATATCATTTTAGATACCACCCCGGCCACCGCCGCTTTCTCCGTTTTGCCAACGTCCGGCATTACAGCCGAAACAACGTTCAATTTTGACGCCACTGCCACAACCGATAATATTGCCAGCGCCAACGAAATTCAAATCCGCTGGGACTGGGAAAACGACGGCAGCTATGATACACCTTTATCAACCGACAAAACTGCAACCCACCAATATTCAACTGGCGGTGGAGATAAAACAGTCAAATTGGAAGCCAAAGACGGCGCAGGAAATACTAGCAGCACGACGCAGCAAATATATGTTAATACCCGGCCGGTGGCTTCTTTTTCGGTAACGCCAACCTCGGGCGATATCACAGAAAACTTTAACTTTGACGCCTCTGCCTGTTCTGACTATGAAGACAACACCGCTGTGTTGCAGGTGCGCTGGGACTGGGACGGTGACGGCAGCTACGACACCGGCTATTCCACCACTAAAACCGCCAGCCACCAGTATAGCAGTTCTGGCACAAAAAATGTCATTCTGGAGGTCAAAGATAGCTCCGGATTGACCGATACCACCAGCCAGCAAATTAATGTTATTCCTGAATGGGCAGAAGGCATGGTCTACGTCGCCGCCGGCAGCTTTCAGATGGGCAGCAACTCCGGCGATTCGGATGAACAGCCGGTGCACACGGTGTATCTGAATGCGTTTTATATTGATAAATACGAAGTGACCAATGCCAAATACGCGGCTTATCTTAACGCAGCGCTGGCAGCGGGCCAGATTCAGGTGAGCAGCAGCGAAGTGACCAAAGGCGGCTATCGACTGTTGTATTTAGCCAGTTCGTACTGCCAGATTTCCTATTCCGGCGGAACTTTTATCGTGGACAGCGGTAAAGATAACTACCCGGTGATTTTAGTCACCTGGTACGGCGCCAAAGCTTACGCCGAACATTACGGTAAACGATTGCCCACCGAAGCCGAGTGGGAATATGCAGCGCGTGGTGGCAACCAGAGCCAGGGCTATACCTACAGCGGCAGCAACAATGTGGGTGATGTTGCCTGGTATTTTGGAAACTCGGGCAGCAGCACACATACAGTGGGAACCAAACAACCCAATGAACTGGGCATTTACGACATGAGCGGCAATGTCTGGGAATGGTGCCATGACTGGTATAACAGCGGCTATTACAGCAGCAGCCCGGGCAGTAATCCGCCGGGACCGTCGAGTGGAACTTACCGTGTGTTGCGCGGCGGCTCGTGGTACAACGATGCAACCTACTGCCGTGTTGCCTACCGCCGCAGGCTCTATCCTGACCTCAGTAACATCACTTTCGGGTTTCGCGTTGTCCAGGATTCACCGTAGTTTTTTTATTACCCTTTAGTTCTTTTAAACTTTTACCCTTGAATACCGCCGAAGGCGGTCGAAAATTTTTTTGAAATTTACTATGGCAGAAAAAGAGACCATTGTCACCAAAATGTATGATCTGGTAAAATATCTGATCCCGGTTGTTAATCGTTTTCCGAAAGATTACAAGTTTACACTTGGCGAACGCTCTGGCTCATCGACGTCATCATCGATAACAGCAATCCCCAGGATGAAATTTATGATTATTTCCCGGGCGACGATCTGTTTACGCCCTATAACCGCCGTCGTGGCTTGCCCATCGGCAATTTAACCAGTCAATTTTTTGCCAATGTTTACCTGAACGACTTTGACCATTTTGTGAAAGAGACACTGGGCTGCAAAGCGTATGAACGGTACGTCGATGATTTTGTGATGCTTGATAATGATAAAACACAGCTCAAAGAAATAGGAACAGCAGCATCAGAATTTTTAAATGTCATGCGGTTACGCATGCATCCGAAAAAATTTCAATTGTTTTTAAACAATCAGGGAATTGATTTTCTTGGCTATCTGGTTTTCCCGACTCATATCAGGCTGCGCAAACCAAACGCGCTCCGATTTCGCCGCAAGCTTAAAAAGATGGCGAATAGATATCGTTACGGAAAAATTGAGTTGAGTGAAATCAATGCATCTGTTCAAAGCTGGCTCGGACATGCTTGCTTTGCTGATACGTATAATTTGCGAAGGTCAATTTTTTCCCAGATACGTTTTCAAAAAAATTAGGGATAACTCCGGACTCGAGCCCATGTGTTGCGCGGTGGTTCGTGGAACAACAATGCAAACAACTGCCGTGTTGCCAACCGCCACAGGAACAATCCTGACAACAGTAACAACAATAACGGGTTTCGCGTTGTCCAATATTCATTAAATGATTGAAGCCAGAGTCCGCATGAGAGAATCATTCGGAGCGTGCTTACGGTGAATCCATCGGGAGTTATTCCTGTGCCGCGAGGCCAAAAAGAGAGAAAGGCAGGGTAAGGTTAGTAACGAAGTTGAACGCTTTGCCCTGCTAATAATTTAACAGAAACCGCTGAAGCGGTTGTGTGTGAGGTGGTTGTTATTTCATTTTTCACCCCGATGAATCGGGGTGCTGGTTCAAATTTGAATGAGCACCACAATTTATTGTGGTGGATGAGAGTGAAAAAACTGATGCGCTGAACTGCTTCAGCAGTTTTCCATTAGACTGAATTCAAAAATCTGCTTGACATTAAAACGAATATTTGTTAATTTGATTTGACTTTGGTGAGAAAACATCCTTTAACCGAAGAGGAAGAAAGACGTTTTAAAGGTACTTGGTATGAGTATTTTGTATTGGATGGCAAAATACCCAGATTTTCTATTAAAGAGGAAGATTTTGGATTGTATCTACGAAAATTCACTACAGGTTCTATTGTTAAGTTGTATTCATACGGGCTACCCAGAGGGTCTACTTTTTCTGTAGTATGGGATCTCTGGAGAGATTTAAATCAGTATCTTTATCATCCAGCCTTACCATTCATAGTATATGAGAAAAGGGGATATGACAAGAAGACTCCTTCTAAACCCGTTTTAGGTAATAAGATTAGATTAACTCTTGATGAAAGAGATAAGAAAGAAAAGACAATCACCATTTCCTTTTCTGATTCTGAAATTGGAGAAACCAATGTTGAAGTGCATATTTTCAATTTACATGTTAATCATAGCGCAGTAAACTGCAATACAGGCATGTCATTGCGAGGAGCGAAGCGACGAAGCAATCTCTTAAATATTTGATAAGATTGCTTCGCTCCGCTCGCAATGACATGCTGACTAAAAACTTTTGCAAAAAAAACAAAGACTTTACTTGTAATACTATAAAGAATTTATTGGCAACAAATCAGTTGTATTTACTTTAAACGGACAAGTGCACGGCTTCTTTCCGAGATCCTTCATCTCACAAGATTTAGGTTTTACACTTTTGAGAGACCACATGTTAGTCCAAATTGATTGCACAAAGATGAAAACATCCTTTAGACAAGATTTATTCAAGGGATCGCGTGATCGTTTGAATGAAGGGAAAAAAACAGAACTTCTAATTGATAAATTGATTCAGCTATTGAAAAATAATGAAGATCTCAGATTGCTTAATCAAAATAGAAAAAGCCGAATTTTAAGGGAAAGTATGGATGAAAAAGAAATTTTATCTGAAGTCTTTTCTAACATCCCTTTAGATAAAGAATTGCTTAAACTGCTTAAGCAAAATGAATCATTAAATCTCTTCAAGTTTGGTAAAAAGGACAAATTAGAAAGCAAGTCAGAAAAACAAAAAGAAAAAGAAAAGAAACGCGTTTCAAAAAGATTTCCCTCGATATTCAAAATCAACATTAAAGAATATTCAGATGGAAAAAAGGTCAAAAGCATACCTATCAACAGAAAAGGCATAGTACAGTTTGAAACAGATGTTGAAGATGAATATTTGTTCAGACCTAATGAAAAAGGTGAGCTAGAAATATCAATTCTAGGCTACAATAGCAATCAGGCTACTGGCGGAGATAAAGCAATACCATCAAAGGTGGAAGATTTTTTTAATGTTACAAAAACTGGTCCAACCAATAATTCTATTAGAATAACGTTTGTGCCTAAAGAAAGTCTTTTTGTTGGAGATGAAATACAAGTAAATGCGAGGTTATCTTCTCCTGATGGTGACCTCGAATCTATTTTCTGGGTGAGGATAACAAAAAGCGAACAACAAGATCAACCAAAGAAAGAAAAAAAACAAAGGGACGAAATTGCCCCCCCAATGCCAATTCGAGTATTTGAAAACCCCGAAAAAGAGGGTGATAAAACATGGTCAGATTACGGTTGGGATGGTAGAGATGTTGTTAAGGTTGTTACATCTACTGATGAAGGCAAAATGGCAATTGAAGCCATTGCTGTCAATATGGACTGTTACGCCTTTCGAAAATATCTTTCACAAAATAAGAAAGCCACTACAGAAGAGATAACCCAAATTAAAAATAAATTTTTCCTTTCTATCTATCTGCATAGTCTATTTCTTCATGGTATTTTTTCCCGAATTAATGATGATGAGAATCTTGACATTGATATTGATATAGAAGATGTAATCCCAATACTTTTTAAGCCTTATAGTTCATTTTTAATATCTCTTGGCATGATGGAAGGAATAAGTAGATAAACATGGTTACATCCAGAATTTACCAGATTTTATAGCAAACCCAGAAAATAATGTAAACATTCTAACTTTGCATCCAGCAGACCCGTGCTACGCAGGTTTCTCCGAATGAATTTTATGTAATTTTGCGGTTTTTTTTTGCTGGAAAATGCTGTGATCGTATCCGCACGGGCGGCTGATGCAGCTTGTTACAGAAACCCAACTTCCCCCCTTCCCCCGACGAAGCTTTCAACAATGAGGCAACCCTACCTTTAGATGGGATGGCTGCGATAATTATACCAACTTTGGTATTTTATGCCAAATAAGATGTGCTACAGCTCTGCCTCAAAGCCAGGTTTGCTGCTTACACTATTCCCGGTATAAAATTGGTGGGTGAGTTTCGAATGTGGAGCCCAAATTCTCAGGAGGGTAAAACACGGAGGCTATCCGAACGATAGTGCATGAACATATCCGTAATCACGCAAGCGAGTTTTTTCCATCATGGTCGTAACCAACACGATTTCTGGGGATCATGCAAATTGTTCCCTGCGAACTCATTGCTCCCTTTCAGCTAATGAGATTCGTATCCTTTAAGTCCGCCTCTGGGAACGATTAGTTTGAAGTTTTCTTTGCAATATTCGATCTCTTTACCGTTTAGCTCGAGGAACTCAGCCCCTCCCTGCTTTATGAGCTGAATGTTCGAGAGTGAAAATGTCTCCCTGATTTTTTTATCAAATATTTGCCACTGTTCATCGGTAAACGGTATCAGCTTTCCGTGGTTATACTGGGCATGGATAAGCCGGTCTTCCGGATCAAAGAATACAAACTCTGCCCGGGATGCGCCGCCGAACATTTTTGAACCGAGACATGGTCGTTGGTTTAACCACAACCTCCCTTTCTGGTCAAAATGTAAGCCGGCAAAAAAGAACCTCCCCCCCATCAGCGATTCTCCGGCGTATTTGTTCGGCGAGCCAAGGATCATGACCTCTAAATCCTGGCAGCGGGAATCGTTTACAGAATTAGTCCAGCATCGATCCACCACATTTCCCATGATAAAGACCTTGCCGCCCTTTGATGCATAACCGCAAACTTTTCCCGCATGTCCGAAAACATAGAGCTCACCGTGATGCATGCACATGCAGCAAAAGTTTTGCGCATTGCCGTGCAAGCGAATGACGCCGCCCTTCATGAATGCGCCGAAATATTCGCCCACCGCGCCATAAACGTCCATTTGCACGTCATCGGTGTCGCCGCTGCCCATCACCGCAGTGGAAATCAACCGATGCCCACTGGCGCGGTAAATTATAAAATTTCGCCAGCCGTGGTTATAGGCAAACGACAGAAAGCTTGCCAGAGACAACCCCGGATCGGTTCCCTCCTGCAGGAAACCGCTGGCATCGATCACCAGCGAATCACCGTTCTCCGGGCTGCGATCAAAACTGTAGGCTGCATTTTGATCGATTCGGAAATAGTTGGTGAATATTTCTTCGCCGGCGCGATCCAGAAGCCGATCAATATTTAACTTGACGATATCGAGCAACGAACTGAGCGCCTTGGTCCCCGGATCAAGCGTTTTCAAATAATCGTTGAGCCAGCTGAGCAGCTCCAGTATCCGGCTAAACTCAAGATCCGACGCAGCAGCATTGACGCGATTTTCAAGCAAGCCGCGAAATTCAACAAAACTAAGTTTTTTCAAATTTTCGCTAAAGAATCGTTGATAATTTTCGTCCCAGCCCTGGTAACCGGACTCGTCGATGGCTTGCGATAAAATCTTGCGCCGCACACTGTAATGTTCACCCGAATTTTCCAATTGCACCGGTTTGCCGTAACGGTCAATCAGTTCAAATTTGTTGATCTGGCAGGTATCGTCAAAATAGCAACGGCTGATCATTCCGGAATTGACAAAGGTCTGATCAGCCTCGGCGCCATCGATAATTTTTTCACGGTCCAACAACTCGAGCATCTTTCGAACTGCGTGTTCTTCCGATGCGATGATACTCACGAAACGGCTTTCACTTTTATTTGCATCACACCATAACGCGCTGATATTGGGCCGCAAATCAGCCGGATCCTTCAAATCCACTCGTTCAGTGGCTTTTCGATAAGGATTATGGCGCAAACATAGATATTGATAAGGTCCGTCGGGCGAGCTGGCAAATTCCACCCGCTGCACCTGTTCCAATTGCGCTCTAATTTCAGGATCGACCAGTTTCAAATCATCTCCGGTTGTTGGCGAAAAACTTTCGAACAGCGCCCAATCCGGATATTCCCATTCATCGGCTACCAGATGAAATTTAAGCGAAGCCACCTCGGTGTCGGTACTTGCCAGCGGCGAAAGATTAAACTGTTCCACCCGCTGTCGTAACGCCTCATAGTTGGTGGTCTCGCCATTGTGGGTCAGCGCGGTGTGCAGTTTGGAAAATGGATGGGCATTCATTTGTTCGACAGCAGACCCGGTTGCCAGTCGAATATGAATAATATTGTTGGGAGCATCCGGCGTCTGCCATGGTATCCTGCGACCAGCAGTTTTCCAGATTGCAAAATTTTTACCACAAGACATTACTGCCGCTATCTTGTGAACGCGAAGGCCATAGCGATGTTTATGATGCTCGTAAGCGTGGTCTTGCATAAAATCTCGTAACAGCGATAGATATTCCTGCAGATCTGTCTGTTCCGCCTCATAAAACCGGAACTCTTCGCCAACGCGGTTGATGTTGATCTTTTTGCCGGCATAATTTTCCAATTCTTCCGGCAGGGCTGATGACACATACAAAATCCGCGTCAAATCATGCGAATGATTGAGCACGAACAGATCTTCGGCTTTATGGAGAAACAGTTGATTCTGTTTGTAATTTTCGATTGTAATGCCCGGGAACAAATGTCCCAGGAAGCCGGGTCTGCCGCGATGAAGCAGCTTGTTTTCAATAAATTCAAATAAAACGTTTTGTTTGACCCTGACAAAAAACTTAAAAATATCACCCGGGTCAGTATTTTCATCGCCAAATTCCCGATAATCGAGTTCGTTGCCATCAGCATCAAGTTTATAATGCTCTCGACAATTTTCAGGTTCAGCTTCGCCGTAATAATTAAAACAGGGATCGAGGAACACCCTTTTAATGATGTTCATCAGCCGGATTCTAAAGTCCAGCGCCTTTTTCCGGGCAAACCGCTTTTTATCAGCAGCATCGTTCAATTTTTCTTCGAGCTCCCGCTGCAATATTCCCTTGACCATCACGCGGTAAGCATATTCGTTCGGATGTTCCGGAAAACAGAGGGTTTTGGCAATCCCGACGCCATCCATGCCGCGATTTTGCATCGAACGAAGTGTTTCGTCCAAAATATTGCCGGGTATTGAAACATTGGCATTTACCGCAGCCACTCCGCAATTGCTCTGTCCCGCAGCACGGGCGAGCCGCTCTTCGAACAATTTCTCATCTCTTTCGATTTCGCGGATCATCTCCTGACGAACACGGTAACGGTGGTCGACACGCTCCTTCAGCCCGATCCAGTGGATTTTATCAAACCTGCCGCGCAACTGCCGGATATCAGTGAAACCCAGCGCAGCCAGGCAGCGAATCACCTGCATCTGAATCATGGTAAACGCATTGATGATCTGCCGGGTATTGACCGCGACATCGCGCAGTTTTTGCAGCGCCAAATTGCTGGTGGCTATTCCACGGGAGCAACCGTCATGACAATTCCGGTTCCGATCACATCCAATGGCGACCAGCGGCGCTGTTCCCCAAATCACACCATCAGCACCCAGGGCAACCGCTTTGATTACATCCTCGTAAGTGCGCATCCCTCCTGACACAATAAATTTCACCCAATTTCTCAGCCGGTCCTGTACCAGCCGGTTGTGAATCAGCGGAATGGCATATTCCAGATGCATGCCCATTTGCCCTTTGATGATATTGGGTGATGCTCCGGTGCCACCGCGGGGTCCGTCGAGCCAGATCTCAATCTTCATCCCGTATTTTTGGACATAGTCTTTCATTTCCGCTGATAACTTCTGTCCGGGCTGCCAATCCGGAAATCTGGTTTTTAATATTTCTTCAGTGTTATCTTTGGCGATTCTCGCCAGACCGGTGGCGATGAACTCGATATCGATCGAGGGCGATACTTTGATCGAAATAACGCACTCCGGATTAATCATTCGTACCACATCGATGAACGCCTTGACATCCTCTATCGAATAACAGTTATGAAACGGAAACGGAGAAATGATGCTGCTGTAAGAATACTCGATAATTTCTTCACAAAGCCGGATCAAATTCTCGAAGTCAATTGGATCGATCCGACGTTCTGTTTTCAGTTGATAAACAACCTCCTGAATTTCCCTGAGCGCATTTTTGATCTCGTCTGTTACATTGTTCAGATCATCAAGCTGATCAAAACGGCTTAAATGGGATCCAGCCAGCGGCGCCAACGGATGATCCTGTTTCCGGGAAAGCTTTTTCAACATCAGATACAGCTTTTCGATCTTGTCGCGATTTAAAAGTTCGAGCCCTTCTACGCCGCGCATATAGGATACCAGTTTGTTGACCTTTTGTGCCAGGATGTGGCCCCCTATCCCCATTTTTGCACCCTGACTATAGGCGATAACCACGCGCCGGGCTTTTTTAATGGTGGTTTTATTCACGCCAAACAATCCGGTTTTCAATTCGGTCGAGACGAACGGCTCATCTTCCTCTTCCACTACTACCACAAATTGGAACAGTTTTAACGACGGGTGTTGATTAATTTTTTTGAATAATTCCGGGTTGGTTTGCTGATTGATAGCGTTTTGTTTCAAGATATCGACCATCTCTTTGGCCGTGTATTGTTTGCCGGTTACAAAAAATGGTTTGATCAATTGAATTTCATTCTCCGTGAAGAAAATGGGCTCACCCTTTGAATTTAAAAAGAAACAACTGGGATAGCCTCCTTCCCCGGTATCGTATTGAATACCCAAGTCTCTGGCGGCGGTAACATGCGCTTTCCAGGTATCCAGACCGATTGAGCCAACAGATTTGCCACCAAACATCCATGGCGCTTCCAAAGTCAAATTTTTATCCAGCGGCAGCGCAGTTTGAACTTTTTCCAATTCACTTTCATCGACATCAATCGGATTTTTATTAAAAAGAATCTGCATCACATCAAATCCATCGCCGAGCAATCCGGCGCCCGGCACATTTTCCAGCAGCAGCATGGCTGGATCACCGGCAGCCATCTTCCCCATCGATTTAATCAGCTCACCAGGCCAGACAAAATCGCGACCAAACAGTTTTTGATTGGTATCGCCCAAACGATAAAATTGATGCGGCACCGTTACAGGCAAAATCCGTTGTTTTAATTGACGATAAGTTCGTATATGATCCGGGGGTATCGGTTCACTCTCTATCAGATTTTGGTTTAGCTCATCATAAGCCTGGATCAGCGCTTTATTTTCAAAAATGGTTCGCTGGATTCGATTTTCGATTTTATGGAAATCAATCAACCGCCCTTCTTCACCGACAGTTTTTTTAATATCTTTAAAGCCCGACGCGCCCAATACTTCCAGAATTTGAACTTTGCGCGATTCTGCCTGGTTGTTCAACCGTTTCACCGCCCAGTCAACGTCCAGGCTGAGTAATTTTTCAGTGGTGGTTTTATTTTCGATAATTGCGCGATAGGCTGTGGGGTCCAGCGCCAGTAAAGCAGAAAAATCGATCAGCGTCGCTTCTGCGCCCCGCTGAATAGTTTTCTGGGTATCCGATGCCAGCCGAATTCCTCCGGAAGCCAAAATGCTCAGCTCGTGCCGCCTGCCGATTCGCATTAAATAGTGATGCAGCGCCCGAACCGCCCTCGATGTTACAAAGTACATTTCCCGATTCCGCGAACCGTGCACATGCAACAAATCCACACCATGATCTAAAAATTGATTAATCTTTTGTTTGACCTGGGAAACCAGCGTCAACGAGCCAATGAGATCATGTTCAGAAATTTCCAGATAACCGCAAATAAGCGGCTGATCTTTGCCCAATGACGCTGCTGACTGTTTGATATAGTTCAGGGTTCTCTCAATCTCCGGATGATATTCAATTTCAAACACCGGCATCCGCCAGAGGTCGGAAAGAAACTCCCGATTGGTTTTGGGGCTGACAATGAGCTGGTTGATCAGCTCATGATCCACCCGCGGAACGATCACCTCTGGTAAGCTGGTATATCCTCCCTCCTGCAAAATGAATTGATAATGCTCCAACAATCGATCTAACGATATGACCACCAGACTTTTTTGATGCTCGGCGGTTTTGATAAACGCCAATTCTACTTTACCGTTGCTTTCTAATTGGACTGCATTGTACAGAATCGGAGACATTAGCTTAATGGTGGGGTGAACAGGATTGACAAGATTCCCCTGTCGATCAAATTTGCAAAAGTCCTCCCGTTTTCCCAGTGTCACTGACAGCTCTTCGTCGGGGTCGCCCTCATGCAGACGGTTTTGCGCCGGACCCACGATGTGAAAATGAGCAAAACGCTCTGCATCGAAACCGATTCCCATGTGCCGGTCGCCCTGGCCCGATCCTGACACCGGTATTTTACCGGTGGATGCTTCCTTATCAATTTCCATGATGATCTCTTCACTCACGTATTTATCCGACATTTCAGTGATCATCTCGGACCGGATAACTTTGGTGGTATCGTGAATCCGTTGTTGGCGACGCATCCAATATTTTTTCTCTTCCAGATCAACCGCGTTTTCGATCAACTTGTCGAGATATAGACGTTGTTGCTGGGCCAATTTATTTTGGGGACAGAAATTGACACATGCATTGCAAAGCGCGCAATTAATATCGATCAACTCCGGGATTTGTCGCGGCAGACCGGTTCGGGCGCCATAGATACAGGCGTTTTCATTGCTGCACATTCCGCAATGTATGCAGGTCTTGGTATCGATAAACAGACGGCTATACTCAAACCCCCGGTCGTAATGAATCGCCAGACCATGTTCCAGATGGGAACGGCTATCTTTCTGGTCAGCCAGGGTATGGGGACGATACAACGGGCTTTCTTTCATGATTTGCCAGAATCTACCAAGAAAATATTGCTGACCATTGTCCTGTTTTTCGAGGGCAGTTTGAAAGGCTTCACTTTTTTCCACCAGATCGAACAACTCGGTTAACGGAATATGGGTAGGACAAATATCGGTGCACCTATCACAGCGAGTGCAGCTCAAAAACCCCAAAGCTTCATCGGTAGTAATCTGCAGCCCTCGAGAAATCCGCTGTGCTGTGATGCGACGGGTAATCGGCGTTGCCGGGCCGTATAGACCAAAAACATCAGACGTCGGGCATACCCGTTCGCAACTATCGCACTCGGCGCAAGCGGCGATAATATTTTCGATGGCATCCGAGCCGTTGCGTTTTAATTGCGGTGGAATTACCCGGGGAAAGATAAATTTAGCCAATTGCCAGATTATCTTTTCCAAAGGAAAGGATAGTACGAATTTTCGACCCTGAAGTCGTTTATCATAAGTTCTAATAAACCAACTCAAGAATTTCGGGAAAATCGATACCAAAACTCTTGCGAAAAAGTTCATACCGCTGGAATTGATAAACTTACCCTGATTTAGCAGCAAGTTTGGATCACAAGATTGTTTAAATTGAAAGAAATCTCTTGCCCGGTCGTTAGCAGTTTTTTTCCATCTGTTGAGCGAAAGCGCGTTCCAAATGCCGATTCCATAGGGCCTGGCATCAAAATGATAAGCGACCAGGGACATGAGCGGAACCAGAGCAAAATAGAGCTTATGACGCAAGGTTCGGGTATCAGCGAGAAAAATTGACTGCACCAGAATTTCTTTGTTCGGCAAAAGATGGGCTTCAGTCTTTAGCTGGATATTGAGCAACCTGCCGATAATCTTGTTTAAAAATTGAGAATAATTTTCAAAAACGCTCAGCGGCAAAATGGTTTCACTCACCAGCATTGAGGGTCCCTGTTGTTTCATTTGAACCGGTAAAAAGCGATGTTCCCAGATCAAATGCGCCAGTTCTGTTGAAAGTTGACGAAAGCTGATATGATGGATCCGCCGCGTTTCACCGCCCGCGCCGAACAATTTGGATTTAAGCGCACGCTGGTAATCAACGACATCGTCAAATTCCAGAACCAGAATGTGATCTGCCGCTGATAATTCCTTCAATACATTTTTATCCTCATGAACCTCTTGCAACCGGAAACGGTCGTTTGTTTCCAGCGCCTGTTTTGAATCTTGTTCCAGATGCTGGCTTTCGATAAGCTGTGTTTCCCGAATGTAAAACTTGTCGAAATAAATCACTGAGGTCGGGGATAGATTATGCTGGCTGATAAGCTGCATAAACTGTGCAGCGTCGCTTTGATTTTGAAATGACAGCGCATACGGTTTGGAAACATAATTGTTATTTCGGACCCGCAACCGAACCGCAATAATGACCCCGAATTGTCCCTCGCTGTTGAAGAAAAAATCAAAATCCTGCTCAATGGATTTCACAATCCGAATTTCTCCGGCAGGAGAAACAACCAACATATCCAACACGCTGTTCCTGACCGAACCGTATTTGTAGCTTCCCAGTCCCATACCGCCGGTTGCAATCCAGCCGCAAATGGTTCCGCTGCCGGTGTTGGAAATTTCCTGTCGCAGGGCAAAACCGCGCTCTGCCAAAAACCGCTTTGCCTTTGGAAAAATAACCCCCGCGCCAACGGTTAAGGTTGCAGTGGATTCTTCAAGGTCTATAAAATCAAGATAAGCGAGATCGAGGATAATGTCCTCATTCAGCGGCACACTCCCGCCAAAGGGCCAGGTGGCAGCACCACGAATGGAATAATTCGCTCCGGTTTCATAAGCCCAGCTTACAAAAGCCATCAGGTCATCAATACTTCCCGGGCGAATCACAAAGGCAGATTCAATATTGGCAAGCATTTTCTTGAAAATTGAAGGAATAATATGCGTGCCGGTATCCGCATGAAAAATAGCCTGCTGTATCTCATCGGGCTTAAACACGGATGTCGCCGGTGAAAGCTTTTCCAATAACGCTTCAATTTTCGGATATTTTATTTTCTCTGGTTCCCACAATTCGTCATCCGACTGGATGAGCAAACTCCGGGCGCGATTTTGCTCTGAAACTTTAGCCCCGGCGCTCCAATTGAAATATGGTTGATAATGATTGTCTGACATCTGAGCTCGAAAATTACCCATGTTCAATCCCGTTTAAATCTGCTATCGAAAGAATCGTTTCCAGGCTTAGCTGTAAATTTTAGTTTTCAATATAATAAAATAATGGTAAAAATCAAATAATTAAATTGTAAAAAATGTATTATCTTAATCACGGGGAGACGCAAACCGATGGTATCGCTTTATTGGTGAAAAATTTAAAAATAGATGGCTTGATTTAAAAATTTTATCAGCAGTCAAATAATCACATCTTAAGCGATGGCATCGGTATTCCAACTATAGGGGATATTAGTAGGAAAGTCTGATTTTTTTTGGTTAAATATGGACACTTTTTCCTAAATGTAACCATATCCAATTAGAGGGTATTGGTTGATAATCATTAGGTTAGCTTAGTAAAAAATGAGTCAAATGAGGCCGGGATGAAAGAAAAGCTTGTATCCGCAATCAATGAAATCCACAATGATAGATCAATTATAGTA
>OMKS01001574.1_pt1 | contig 20209 bp, 21 predicted proteins | sample 1674721 | NCBI WGS metagenome assembly OMKS01 (sample SAMN06264996, study PRJEB25208) | sediment metagenome | isolation source: hot spring sediment | place: USA: California | collected 2014-09-02
ACCAAGCACTGACGGAGCACCCAGAGGAGGCGGCTTTATTGCGTGTGTTTCGCCGCATGGCCGATTACGACAACCCGCTACGTACTGAGGACTTGCAGGCGGTGTCATTGCCAACTGACATTATCATCGTCCACGCCCTATATTGTGATCGACGCGGGTTACCCTTAGATTATCCTAGGATGCTTGCTAGAGAGGCGTGGCAGGGAGGGTACCATCTGACGCATGTGCTACTGGCATTGATCTGGGTTCAGGAAAACGGCTGTGAATTGGCGCTGCCTGAGGGGTTTATCGATGAGGTGTACAGTGCCAATGCTGCGATAATCAACAGCGACCCAGAGACTGTGAATGACCTCAAGCTCGAAGCTGCGGCGTTTCTCTACCTAGCAGGGCAGGGCGACTTGGTTGACGATTATTTTGTTGAGCGCGTCATAGCGAGCCAAAATAGCGATGGCAGTTGGGGAAATTATAGCGATAGTGAGGTCGACATGTACTGGCACTCCACAATCTTGGGGCTCTTGCTCTTGTTACATGTGGAATCTCCAGCTGACGCCTATCCGCCGGTGCTCGATTCCGCACCTACCTGAATGGAAATAATCTACGACTACTGCAGCCACTCATTGCTTCACTTCTTGTGTAATCCAGAGAATTTGACTGAGAATGTCGTAAACTTGTTTCTTTAGCTCTAGCGGGATGGCTGAGTATTCGTGAATCCCGAAGTAGTATTCGTAGGCTTTTTTGAGAGTCTCCTCGTCATTGAATTTTGAGTTCCTACTAAACTCTAGCAACGCTTTGTTTTCTGGGTTATACTTAGCAGCCAAAAAGAGGGAAAATTCCTGTTCATCCCTTCCAAGACCACTTCTATCAAACCCTGTGGTATCATCTCCATTAAAGACGGAAAAATTGTTTAGAAGTTTCTCTTGGAACATGTCTTGCCAGAACCCAACCTCTTTCACGTCAATGTTCAGTGCCTTAAGAAAAGCAAAATTTCTTGCGCACTTCGAGCAATTGCAGCACCATCTATGATTTTTTGTTGATGGATCCTCGCAGAAACATGACATCTGATACTTCGCTAATTCTGGAAACCCCTCGTACAAACATTTCACTATCGCAATCTCGTTAAGCGGACCCACAAGACTTCCAACTCTGGCGGATCCTGCCGTCATGAGGCGTAACATAATGTCCATTTGTGTTGTCCAGAAAGAGGATTGGTCATAACAAAAGTTAGCCCGAAATCCTTCATGATTGGGAATTTCTTTGTCGCAATCCAGTTCGTTGCCGAAGAAGAGGTATTTTGTTCTGTAGTGAAGGATGAATGGAAGATGTATAAACATGTAGTACATCAGTTGGTTTCCCCATCCCAAGGAAGTTTCGTTGTAGCCCATTCTCTTTGCGTCATGGAAAACGCCTACATCATGCCGCACGATATGGTAGTTTACGCCGAACTTTCGCTGCAACTCCTGCAGTATCATCTGCTTATGTTTGCGTTCATAAGTATTTGATGGTTCAACTATGTTGATGGGAATTGGTTCTATACCCAGTCTTCTGCAAAGTGCGAAAGTCAGCAAACTATCCTTCCCAGAAGTGAAGGAAACTAATGCTGCCTTCTCTGGTTTAAATTTTTTAGACCAAACAATTGGCTCCTCAGAGCTAAATACAAAATCCAAATTGTAATAATTTCGCAGGTAGTCTAAAGTTTTTTCACCATCTAAAAATGCGCTAGAGGGCAAGTCGTAGATCATGCTTTTGAAAGAAAAAGAATCCATCATAGGTACTCGCGTGTTGTATATTATCCCCCTTTTATTGAACACCAGAGGAAGATAGTTCGTTGCTAAGAAAGAAACGTGATCCAGAAGTGACCTCTTGATTTCGTCTTCGAGTGGGCTCCAAACACCTTCTGGATAGCGGATGCTATAATCTTTTCCGTTTAATTCTATTTCCATGCCGTTATCGGTGATTTCGCCCTTTACTATAAGATACTCATCTTTTCTGTATATCATCTTTGGGAATTCTGCGTTTTGAACCAATATACAATATATAGAGTATTTAAAATTACGCACACGCGCTATCAATTATCTGTTTTCTTCGTATGCAGGTAAGTGCCCGCCAACACGCTTAGGCGGGGGGCACGGGGCGTATACGCATGTACAGACGTACACAGGTTTTGGCTAAAAATTAATCCCCAACCCAAACTAAACTCGCTCTACCTCGCTCACATTAGCTCTCAAACTCACATAATCCAACAGGTATCTTCTGCAAATAATGTTACAAGATTCCTTTAATCTGCCAAAGAGCCTAAAGCCCAACGGTTACAATAAGGCATACTCGGCAGTATCAACTGACCAGCCAATCATATTAGGAGCCTAATAGCAGATTATTGTTGAAAACAGTCTTTTTTCGGGGAACCCCAAGAGAGAATCAAATAGTGGACCTAGAGAGATTTGAACCTGACCAAAAGTGGAAATGGCACCCGTATTTTTCCCTTTTTGCCAGTGAATAGCTTTGATTCTTAACCAAAAATCCATTTGAAGGCGCTGGCTTTGTCTAGATGTGCTTGCATATTAGGGCTTAAATTATGAAGTATTGAGGATAGAGTTCTGTTTTCTTGACCCAAAATGATACGCGCAAATCCTTAACTCCAGGTATTTCCGCTATATCAGCACCCATCGCGATCAGATGTTCAACATCTCTGATCACGGCAATGGCCAACAGATCATGGTCTCCAACAGTTTTTGTGGCCAAGATTACATCTGGCATTTTGATCACCTTTTCTAGAATCAGTGATGTTTTAGGCGGAGTGGCCTCGGTTGCGATAATATGTGTCGGCGAGGTGTCTATCATGAATGCAGCCATCCCCTTGTATCCAATTTTTTTGGTTAATTACAACAGTTGATCCGCGGATTACGCCTTTCTCTTCCAACTTTCTGTATCTGCTTATCACTGTGTCTGGAGAGACCCCGAGTTCCTTCGCGATTTTTCTGAAAGACATCCGAGCGTCTTCCGTCATTCGTTTAATTATTAACGAGTCAGTTTCATCCATCTTCTTCACCGCCTTTCCAGATGTTTAAATTCGAAGTTCTCAGGGCAAAGCAATATTTCATCAACCCAGATGCTTGTTGTGACTTCTCTGACTGCAGGATGCCCCTTGATTAAGTCCTTTACTTGGCTGAGCCGCCCAACATTTTTGGTGATTACAATACAGAATATGTCATGTTTGCCCATAGATGTGGCGCAGATAACTATCTCAGGCATCTTTCGTAACGATTCAACAACATCCCTCAAGTGTGGATAGCTAACGTCGATGCCTAAGCTTCCAACGCATTCATAGCCAAAACTTTTCGGGTTCAATAGGATTGTCGTCCCTCTTATAACGCCTGATTGTTTCATTTTTCTAAATCGTTTGCTTATTGTATCCGTTGATACCCCGCAATCTTTCGCAATGTCTGCAAAATTGGCGCGCGCATCTCGTTGTAGGGCCCTGATGATTTTGAGGTTGATCGTATCAATTTCAACATTAGAACTCATGGATGTACCCTTCTCTGTCGAAAACAACACAGTTAGGGTTTTTAAATTATACCGTTTTTGAGGTAAAATCTTATGATGTCTAGTATGCACAAACGTTTCCATTTAGCTTCCCATAAAATAAGCGATTTCTGAGATTTTATCTTAGAATGTCGACAATCACACTTGTTTAATGAACAAAATACATAAATAATGACTCAACGTGCTTATGATGTTGGGTAAATCTCTTGGAAATTACAGAGGTAATCAAGGAGATCGAAAACCGAAAAATGACAGGAGAACTGACCAAAAAAAGAGTCATTTGCATTCACTGTGGAAAAACGTGGATCGAATTCGTTGGCTTGATCGTCGGACATAAAGAGGGGTGTGAAGACCTGTGCCTCCGCATCGGCACAGAGTCAGAAAATTGTTTTTCATGCAGGTGGAGAGCCCTGAAATGTGAAGAATGCGACTCAAACGACGTATATGAGGTAACATTTCCCAAGAAGATTCCTGAAGAAACGCCACTGAGTTTCAAAACCATAAAACAAGTCACCAATCGTTCCGTGCACACAGATTTATGAGAGATGTGAAAAATGACTGAAGAGAACCCATTTGAGATTGCCCTAAAGCAGCTGGATGATTGCGCAGAGATACTCAAATTAGACCATGATGTTCATGAATTCCTTCGGCATCCCATGCGGGAACTTCATGTATCAATTCCAGTTCGCATGGATAACGGTAAAACGCGAGTATTTCAGGGCTTTAGAGTCCAATATAACAATGCTCGAGGACCTACAAAGGGTGGTATTCGCTTTCATCCTCAGGAAACGATTGACACTGTCCGGGCGCTTGCAGCGTGGATGACTTGGAAGTGTTCTCTTCTGGATTTACCGCTTGGAGGGGGAAAGGGGGGGATTATCTGCAACCCAAAAGAACTCAGTGCTGGTGAGTTGGAGCGCTTAAGTCGCGGTTACATAAAAGAGACATGGGAATTCATCGGCCCGAACAAAGATGTCCCTGCTCCTGACGTCTATACAAATGGCCAGACAATGGCATGGATGATGGATGAATACTCAAAAATTACTGGAAATGGCGCTTTTGGCTGCATTACGGGTAAACCAATCTACATTGGAGGTTCATATGGACGCGATGATGCAACTGCTCGGGGCGGTATGTACACGATTCGAGAGGCGGCAAAAGAAGTCGGGGTAAACCTGAAGAACGCTACCGTTGCTATACAAGGTTACGGTAACGCTGGCTGTAATGCGGCATTATTATGTAAAAAGTTGTTTAACAGTAATGTTGTGGCAGTAAGCGACTCTAAAGGTGGCATATATAATAAGAACGGCCTGAATCTTGAGAATGTCTGCAATTGTAAAGCAGAAACGTGTTCAGTTGTCAATTCTCCAAATGCGCAGCATATCTCAAATAAAGAACTGCTCGAACTTGACGTGGACATCCTCATCACAGCAGCATTAGAAAATGCCATCGCAAAGGATAACGCATCGAAAGTTAAGGCTAAGATTCTTGCCGAGTTAGCTAACGGCTCAACCACGCCAGAAGCAGATGCCATTCTGTACAAAAACGGCGTTCACGTGATACCCGATTTTCTCTGTAACGCAGGCGGCGTAACAGTTTCATATTTTGAAATGGTACAAAACGCCTCTATGTACTACTGGAGCTTAGAGGACGTCCATAAACGTTTAGCACATAAAATGAGTACCGCGTATCACTCAGTAGTAGATGCCGCTAAAGCCTATAACGTAAACATGCGCAAGGCTGCCTACGTAGTTGCCGTCAATCGGGTAGTTGAAGCGATGAGAGTTCGCGGCTGGATTTAAACGTGTTACCCTGAAACTGGAACTTGTTTTGTTTCAGAATGGACTATGGCTTTACGCACACCCACATTCAAAAAGTAACAAAACAACATAATTAACTAAAAACTTTCTCGTGCGCGTCAGCAACCATTTAGCTGCCTTCTTAACAAGAAGACTGCACCAATGCTTTAGAGAACCCGGTGCACAAGCTACAGATATTTAAGCCTGCCTTCAACACTTCTGTGAACATTTTGATGGTTACGAAGATACTCCTCCAAAACCTCCTTGGTTGAAGTGCTGACCACCCTTGTTTCACCTGACTCCAAAAGCTCCTCCTCAGAAACATCCAGATATGAAGCTGCATTGTTGGCATGAAACCCCGGAAGACAAATCCGGTATAGCCCACTATCCGCCACACTGTTCCCATCAATGATTAGAGAAATAAGTTTATGTTCACTATCACTGTAGGTTGCCTTCACCTTACCGTTCACCTGGTAACACTCGCCTTCACTGTTTCTGTTTTCCAGACGCATAATATAAGAAAAAATCTTCTTCAATTTTGCTCCAGTAACGGTGTACCGAGTGAGATTATCATCAAAAGGAAAACAAGTTAACAGATCATTCAGAGTTACTAACGGTCCCATCTCCTGCACACGAATAGAGCCGCTTCCCACCAGCATAACATCACACTCAGCGAGCTCAGCAAAAGCGTCAGCTACAAGATTCCCCAGCGAGGTTTCAACTTCCCGTTGAGGATGAGTGAGCTTCTGAGCAAATTTACACACCAGAGTATTATATTTCCGATCAATGGTCTCTTGAAAAGAGTTGATGTACTCCTGAAGTTTAACATCTGGTTCAGCCAAAGTCTCATCGATGGGAATCAACTGCCATTTATACTCGATAATACTGTTGGTTTCATCATCAACAACAATGTCAAAACGGCCAATCTGATCGCTTCCCACCCCTGCCTGAGCAATCAAAATATTGTTTACCTCAGCTGGCTGCTCCATGACAGTGTGAGAATGCCCCCCAATTATCAAGTCCACACCCCACTCAGGCTTCAAAAGATTAGCCAACTCCACATCGGAATCAAAGCCTATATGAGTCAAAAGAATGGTGAGGTCAATATCATCATTCTTGTATGCATTCACAATTTTACCCACTTCCCTACTAGCTTCCTCCAGAGTCACAAAACTACTAATCAGATCATCCCGCTTAATGGAATCCATAACCTTCTCGGTAATAACACCCGTAAACAGGATATCAAATCCTGCCTTATTCAAAATAATGTAAGGCTGCATCAACCGCTTATTGTACTTGTTAATGTACAAATTGGCGTTCACAATAGGAAAGTTAGCCATCTTCTCCAGAAACAAAAGGTGAGGTAAACCATAATCAAATTCATGGTTACCCAAAGCAACAACATCAGGAGCCAAATAATTCATGATCTCAATCGTAGAAATCCCCTTGTATTCAGAATCGATAAGGGACCCCTGAACCATATCCCCAGAAATGACATACAAAACATTCTCCTCCTCCTGGCGAACCTTGTTAATGTAACCGGACAAGAGTGCAAGTCCACCAATCAATTTTCCCTCTTTGCCCTTAACTTCAGCCAAAAAGTCTCCATGCATATCATTGGAGTGAAGTATAGTAAAACGCTTGGTCTTCATAATCGCTCATTCCTCCCTCAGAAATATAATAACTATTTGTCTGCGCTTAAAAAGAAGACTTAAAGAAACATTCGACTCATTCAGGCTACCATGAAAAGTAAGTGACGGAATTAATTTGCGATGTGCGCGCAAAATAATTAGAATAAGATGTGAGGTGTAAAGCTATTCTTCTTCAACTGCTCGGGCAGCAAAAGTCAAGAATTCAATCTTTCTATTTACATGAAAAGCAGCATAGCTCCAACTGTTACTAGAAGGGTTCCAATCACCACTTTTATTGAAACTTTTTCTCCCAGAAAGAGAATAGCTATTATTGCGGAGAAGATCGGAGTTGTGGAGGTCAGCGGCGCCACTATGTTCATGTTAGCTGAATCTAAACCGAAATATAGTAGCGTGTCTCCGACTCCTAAGGCAACTAATCCACTCAACAGAGCCAGAGTTAATTGAGTTTTGGTCCATCTTCTATTGGAAGAAGCTCCTACATGCGAGATAGTTGAGAGTATCGCCAGTGTCGGCAGCAGAAAAAACATTCTGCCAGCAGTTAACACGAACGGATCATTGTTGTCAAGCAAAATTTTGAATAGAACAACCCCAAATCCCCAACACACAGTGGTTCCCAAACATGCAAGAACACCACTCAGTGAAGAATTTGACTTCCGGGTTCGATCCAAAGCTTTGTTCGCTACCAACCAAACTCCAAGAATTATTGCCGCTGTACCAAAAATTATCTGCGAAGTGATTTCCTCTCCTAAAACCAAGATGCTTAACAAGACTACCAGAATCGAGTAAGAGTAGGTAATAGGAACTGTCTTTGTAACTCCAATTGTTTTCAACCCAAAGAAATACAAGCTGTCGCCTAAGGCAAGCACAAGAACAGATGACAGCCCCATAACCGCTATTGTAGCGAGATCAATTGTGAAAAGAGAACTCCAGTTACCGAAAAGAAACAGTAACAAAAAAGAAAATAACGCCACTGAAATGCTTCTCACAAAATTAAACTCTAAAGGGGACCTGTCATGAACACCCCTTCCATACAATGAAGCACCTAAAGCCCAGCAAAATGCAGCCAGTATAGCACAAACTTCACCAAACACATCGATTCATCCCCTCAAACAATTAGCGAAACTATCTCATCGAAGATGTCTTAATGCTTTCGATCTCTTTTATGCTCACTTTGGCGCGAACAACCCATCGCACATGCACATTGATAACCTGTGACCGAAGAGTTAGATATATTCGGCATATCTGCTTCTTACGAAAATTTTGAATACCACAAAACTGAGAAGAAAACAGACAGCAGAGACTATGAACATATAGGAGAAACCAAAATTTTCTGCTATTATTGGCCCAAAATAACATCCAACACCAGTACCCGCCCCTAATAACCCAGTGAATAACCCAGTTTTGCCTCGGGGAATAACCTCCATAGAGAGAGAAAGCACGGAGACCGAATAGAAAGAGTACACAAACCCACTAAAAGCCAAAACAATAACCGACAACACCATCGCCTCCGTTAAAGAGAAAAAGCCCAAAAACAACAATGACAAAACCAACACGCCTCGAAGCAAAGGAACCCTCGTTATTGATGCTTCTTTTATGCTAGTGTGATTTCTCTGCGTCAGAACATAACCTATCAGACAACCTAAAGAATTGATCAAAAACAACGCAAAAACTGTACTAGAGGGAAAAGCTAAACTCTGAGCAAAAAAAATCGGCAAAGGAGTAAAAAACATGCTTGTGGCAAGAGAGAAAAACATTAAACCAAAACACAGAGCATACAAATTCTCTCTTTCAAGTTCACCCGAATCAAACCGATTATGATTCAATCTCACCAACAAACCTAGACCCCTTTCTACCAAACTAAACGATCGCTCCAAAGTAACCATACTTCTCTCAAAAGACAACACGGGATCACTCACAAAAATCGCTGACAAAATAAAAGATACAAAACTCAAGATGACACAAACAACCAACAAAGTAGCGCTAGCAAAGCCCCAGAAAGTCAATATGAAACCCAGAAATAACCCCACAACCCATCCAAACTCAGCAAATGCCGCAGAAAATGCAAAGCCACGCTCCCAATCTCTGCTTGAATGATTTTCAGCAATCAACACATTTTTTGCCGGCTCATGAGCAACTCTAAAAACAGCAATAAGCACGTACACAACTCCAAGGGACAGCAGATCAGTAGTCAATGAGAACAGATAGAGCAGGAACGTTACAGCCGCAAATGATAACAAGATAAAGAAACGGCAACGCCGCAGAGCATCACACAGGTAACCCCACAGAAAAGAAAACGGAATAGCAAAAAATGTAGCCGCCGCCGCAATAAGACCCCAAACAGACAAAGTGCCTCCGCTAATGGACTGAGTAATATAGAGCGGCAACAGAACCGACAAAAGTCCAAAACATATTTTGTGAAAAACAAACCCAACAAACGAATCCATAGCCGAGCCCAACACAGGCAACTTAAAAAGTTTTCTCCCAAAAAAATCAATATTTAGCGAGCTGAAAAGCAATAAACAAAAATAGAATCAACAAAAATTACAACCTGCATACAAACAACCCCTCACCAAACAGAAAATATTAACAGAAAACTGTTTCACCAATCAAGCCAAATAAAACCTAAGAAGGAATACGCACGCTACAAGAACCTCTGTGCAGATTCATTGGCTTTCTTAAATGATAAATAACCATCAAAACAAAAATCGATATCAAGTAGAAGAAGAGGCGAGGTGTAGGGGATTTCTTCAACTACACACCGTTTCCCAAGTGAATAGAAAAGTGGTCCAGGTGAATGTGAGTGGTGGGCCTGGAGAGATTTGAACCCATTTTTCAGACCGGCATACTCCCGCAAATCCCCTCTTTTTTTGGTTTTCTTGCTTTGAGTGGTGTCTAGAATATGGGAGAAATGAATCATGACCGTAAAATATAGAGTTAAGTGTCCTCTGTGTGGAAGTCAGCGAGCCTGGAAAGACGGGACTCGAAAAACCAAATGTGGCAGAGTGCAACGTTACTATTGTGGAAATTGTGGCTACAGCTTTTCATCCAAGCAGACAATGAGGGATCTTAAACTCCCCCTCTTTTTTAGTAGGTGATGCCAAGGTTACTATCGGTAAATGCTGATAGTATCGGTGAATACCGAAGGTATTATATTGTTCAGACGATTAATATCTGATCAGAGGCATCGTGTGGAAGTGAAAAGGCAATGAAGTTAACTTCGCCTAAAGCTTATGAGGTGGTCAAATATTTGTTGGAGCATAAGGAGACGAGCCAGTGGGAGATTTCTCGTGAAACTGGAGTGGCTTATGGGTGGACAAATGAAGTTGTAAATTTTTTGTATGATCGGGGGATAGTGTCGAAGGGGTGGCGACGTTGTGAGTTGGAGGAAACGCTTCAACTTTTAGAGGTTATTGCCCTTGAGCGTCCTCTGAACATGTTGGTGAGGTCTTCCTTTAACTTGGAAGTGTTGTCTGTTGTGGAGGGGGAAGAGTTGCTCAGAAGGGTGTGTAGGGAACAGGGTGTCAGTTATGGTTTGACGGTTTTTAGCGGGTTAAGGAGGTATTATGAGTATTACATAACTTTTCCAGAGGTTCACGCTTATGTGTCTGATAAGGAGGTGGCTAGCAAAATTGGGCAGGGTCGGGGTCCAATAACTTTGAGTTTGCTGAGTCCGGATCAAGCCAGTATTTTGGAGGAGACAGAAGAACATGAAGGGTTTTCGGTGTGCTCCCCTGTTCAGGTTGTCGTTGATCTTTTCTGCAGTGGTGCTGGAAGAGATGCAGCGATCAAACTTTTGGAGGTGATACGAAATGGCAAAGTTTGAAGTCTTGGCTGAAGAATCGTATAAGGAGTTGCTGAGTCTTCTTGATTGGTTTTCGCATTTCAGTTTTATTCCCACTCTTATTGGCGGGTGGGCTGTTTTTGTTTACAATTCTTATTTTGGGTCAGTGGACATTGATTTAGTGGGACCAAGTATGAATGGGCGCTTCTTGGAGTCTATTGTACGATATGAGAGGACGCATGCTTATGAGGAGGTTAGGTCTGCTGGTTTGGGAGTTGAAGTTGCTTATAGAAAGGCTATCACTAAACAAGACAGAGTTTTTGGGTATGTTGAGGTGGATGTTTGCACTTTTGAAGCCGACAGTGGAAGTTTTCATGAAGATTCTAACAAAAAGTTGCCTTATGCACTATGTGGTAACTCTGAATTTGTAAAAAAAGTAACTTTTGACGAATCTGATAAATTGGCTGTTTATGTGCCCAAAAAATCTTTGTTGCTTTTGTATAAGCTAAAGGCTTTTAGAGATAGAACTTTTGATTTAGAAACAAGAGGTGCAGTGATGAATCCAGAGAGGCGGGAATGGTTGCAGACTAAAGTGGAAAAGGATGGGGCGGACATTATAGCTCTTTTAAACCCTGAACCGCCGCAATACGTAGTCAAGGAGGAACTAGATTTTGATCTTTTGAAAAATCTAGTTGAAAGGCAGCAACTTCATTTTGCATTGGAGACAATCAAAGAACTTCCTGAAAAGAGAAGATCTGTAACCAGACATCCCGGTGTCAACCAGAAAACAATTAAGAAATGGGTAAAAAATTTCTTGGAAAATATCGTTGCATAACAAAATTTTCTTCAATTTACGCTGGAAAGGTGCGCCCATAGTGAACCTTCACGTTGTATTATTATATTTTTTCTTGCCTAGATATGCTCTGGAGGCTGGGTCGGTTAAGCCGTAGTAAGCCTCTGTCTCGACAATTGTTCCTTCGAGGATTGTGGAGCCGATTTTTCTGATCCGCTTTTTTGCCAGCAATTCTTTTGCGACTGTTTCTGGGTCTCTTTCGTAGAAGTGTTTTGGCAGAAGTTTTTGAGTAGGCATATTTTACACTTTGGGGGTTTCGTGATTTTGGTTAGAAAAAGAGGTTTTTAGTTTCCACAGTTTCTGTGCGAGGTCTGATAGGTATTCGCTTTTTTCTAGTTTTTGTTTCCAGGTTGGGGGCAGTTTTTCTTGACCGTGGAAGGCTCCGCTTATTGCGCCTGTCATGGCTCCGATTGTGTCTGTGTCTCCTCCCAGAGAGACTGCGTATGAGACGGCTTTGGTGTAGTCTTGATGGTTCTTGGCGAAGCAGTAGATAGCGGTTGGGACAGAGTTGAGGGCTTCTATACTGTTTCCAAGTTGTCTTGTTATTTCACGTTTTTCTTGGATTGGAAGCAGATGTTTTGCTTTCTTCAATTTTGCTTTGTAGCTCTCGTTTTTTGTAAAATCTATTATTTTTTCAAGAAATGTTTCTGGGTTTAGTGTGTTCGTTTCTGTCTGAAGAGCTAACGAAACTGCATAAGCTTGGATTGCCGCTCCCTCTTTTCCAAGTTTGTGGGTGTGAGTTATTTCTGCAGACATTATTGCGGTTTCTCTCAACTTTTCTTTATCGTTGTGGTATAGTATGCCTATAGGTGCAACTCTCATGGCTGCTCCATTTCCATAAGATCCCGTTCCGTCGTAGAGTTGTTTGGCAGCGTCTTGCCATGGAACCCCCAACTTCATCATCTTGAATATTCTTGGTGGTCCTGGTCCGTAGCCTCTCCAAGGCTGTTTTTCCCAGTTTGACATAAAGGTCTGAGCCATGTGATCAGCAGAAAAGCCCTTGTTTGCTATTAGGGATTCCGCCATGCCAATCATCATATGCGTGTCGTCGGTCCACCTACCCCCAAAATGAATATCCTGACTACTACTAACTGAAAGGCTTCCTTCAAAGGACGCCCCTAATGCATCGCCCATCGCACTTCCTACTATGCATCCGACAAATCTTGAAATTGACAAAAACTTGACCTCGGTGAGTATCTACCACGCGGCATCCACTAAAAGGTTATTGCGTCCGTACTGGTTGTATTCTCTTGTTTGGGAAATTTTAATCAGGTGAAAGGGTGAAATATATGTTGAGGTGAGGTTGAATTGCCACTTGTTCAGGTTTCTGTTTGGGAACATATGAGTTTAGCTAATAAGAAGAGAACGGTTGAAGGGATAACTAAAGTTTTTGAAGAGTTAGGGGTTCCAAAGGAGGCTGTTGAGATCATCATTTATGAAACGCCGAAAAGCAATTGGGCGACAGGCGGTCGATTGCACTCAGAAAAACTTGCCGACGTGCGACCACTATGACAATTCCACGCGGACAGATTGTTTAGCAGAGAAGTTGAGGGAATTCTTGTGCCTGAATGTCAGGTATGTAGTCTCGAGGTTCCAGAGGAAGAAGGGAGGGTTTGTTTCCGGGTTTTGTGTTTTTAAAATTTTGAGGTTTTCATTCCTTTTATTAGGAGTTTGCGTGTCTTTTCGTCAAGATCGTGATAAAATGTTTTTCCGGCAACTTTGTTTTTCTTGATGTATTTTCGCATGGAAAATTTCTTTAATATATCGATTTCTTGTTCTGTGAATTGATCTGATGGTACCAAAGTTGAGTGATCCATTTTTAGTAGTTTCCTGACAAATTTTCGGGGTAAAAGTATGAAGATTTTTTTGTCTTCGTACAGATATGCTTTATCTTTTTCCATGTAGATTGGAACCAGATCAGGTCCAGATCGTTCCTTTGCGTCTTTCCTGCCTTGGGCATGGATAGTTCCAAAGGGTTTGGGAACTTCGGCTCTTTTGTTTAATTCTTTGGCTCTGATTATCGATTCTAGTTGCTTGTCCAAGCTTTCGGTGTTAATGGTTAACGTTTTCTCAATCAGTATATTCTGCATATGACAGACTTGATTGAAGATTTTCTCTAAAAGGTTCAAACTTTCGTTTAGATCGTTTTCAAGTTCGTTTGCTTCCGTGACTATTTTGGTTAATTTGATGTTTCTGTAATTGATTGATAGGTGTTTACTTGTTTGTTTTTCAAGTTTTAAGCGGTCAAATACCTTCATTCCTATTGGTTGTTGAAATGAGACCATGCCGTTAATGGAGTATCCGAAACCTTCAGCAGTTATCGACAATGGAGAAATTGCAGCAAACTCAAAATCTTGGTATGGAAAGAGCTCAAGGGATGTGCTGGGGTTTTTGTCTAAAACTTCTTTTATACGTTTGAAATCGTTTTCGTTAAGGTTCAGCTCAATCTTAAAACGCAATTATTTTTCGCTCTTTTTGCCTTATCTTCTTATATTCTTTGAAGAAGTAGGGAAATAAGTCTTGTTGGAAAATAAAAAATCTAGTTCACATACTTCCATTTATTAACCCCACAAATAATGGTGCGATATTTTTATTGTCAGCAGTATATCTTTTAGAAAGATGAAATCGATGACTGTCTGGAAGCGGCAACTTGAAAGATACAATTCTTTGCTGAAGCAGATTGCCCAAAGAAAAGAGAAGGGGGAGGGTTTGTTGCGGTTTGGTCGTTGTAGTGTTAGGGCTAGTGATGTGGCTGGGCAGTATTATTGTGAGAAGAAGGTTGAGTTGGGGTATCTTTGTGGTGAGGTGGAGACTGAGACCAAGAATCAGGGTTCGGAGGCTCATGAAAACCTGCTTGAAGGCACCGAAGAGGCCAGCCGGGAGGACCTGTGGAAAGCAGTCTATAGTAAAGAGCTTGTTCTTGCATGTGAATGGCTTCTTCTAGCAGAGTACGGTGGTGTTGTTTTGGCTGGTCAGCCGGATGCGGTACTGTTTAAGGATGGTGTTCCTTTGGTTGTTTTTGAGTACAAGTTTTCGAGGAGCAGGAGGGCTTATCCTAGTTATCATGTTCAGGCTGGATTTTATGGGCTTTTGTTGAAGAGTCTAGGATTTGATACAAGTAAACTGTTTTATGCTATAGTGGTTGCGGACAGAAGAGTTAGAGACGATCCATGTCTCAGAGATAAGGTGGTGGAGGCAGTGAAAAAGAATGGACCAGAGAACGCAATTTTGCCTATCGAAAATGCGGTAATTTACGTTAACAGGTTTGATGAACAAGCAGCCCAATCAAGCCTAGAGTGGGCACTCCAATTCTGGAAAAAACAAAGAAAAGCCACACCAACAACTAACCCAAACAAATGTAGAAACTGCGAATACCAACAAGAATGTAAAAGATTGATTTTGTGAGTGAAATGTTAAAATTGAAAAGTTAGAGTCATGCGCAAAATAGTCTGAGCCTAAAAAAGTATGATTATGTTTTCTTGGCTTTTAGTATTGCAAGTTTTTAATAATTCGTACTCAAGGACTATGAACAGGGGAGCCCTTTTCAATTCCCGTTATTTGGGATTTCTCTTTGAAACTAGGTTCTCTGTGGACTGCGACATAGTGGTTTCTAAAAGAAGTCTGGGAAAATTTGGTGATTTACTGAAACAACTAGGATTTGAGAAGCATACTGAGAAGGCTGGATTTGATGAAATGTATGGTGGCGAGTTCAAGAGTTACGTAAAGAAGTTCAACGGTTTTCCAGTTACGGTTGATGTTCTTGTCGGCAGTTTGGTTTGTAGGTCTACTGGTGCATCTTGGAGCTTTGATTATGTCAACAGGCACTCTTTTGAAGCCAACGTAACCGGCTTGGAATCAGCTGTTAGGTGTAAGATTCCAGAAAAGGAGTTGCTTATAGCCTTTAAGATTCACTCTGGAAGACGTGCAGATGTGAGAGACATAATTATGTTAAGGGAGAATGCGGACCTTGGCAAAGTCTTCGATCATTTGAATAGAGGGAATACAGAGGCATTAAAAGAGCAAATCAAAAGAATAAGAGAAGCGCTGAGTGACGAAAATTTGGTGGACTCGTTGAAAGGAGTTTTCACGCTTAGCATTGACGTTATGAAACAAATTGAAGATGCTCAAAAAGATATGGGATTTCTTTTGAGGGAACTTGATGCTGTTCAAAAATAGCTCTAAGGTAATTAACCGAATTTTGATCGTCGATAAATGATTATCTTTTGTGCGCGCAAGTTCAGTAAACACCGAATGGTCGATAGATAGTAAATTTTCATATGTGGACATATTAAATTAAGAAAATGTGAAGATTCACTTTTGTAAACTATATGTTTGCTGCTTTAGATTTTGAACGATGTTTGATTCAGGTCACTTCAACTACGCAACGGTTTTTGTGTAATCGCGGATACGTATCGAGGGTGAGGAAACCATTTATTCTCAAGTTGGACAGAGATGTTTGGTGCCTCATTTGGGAGAAACCCTTGAACAAGAGAAAGCAAGAGATGAACTTTTTTCTTCACTTTCTGAGATTTTTGGATACATGGAGAGGCTGGTGAATTATCTAATCCGCAAAAGGCGAGATGAGGCAAGATGGCTTGGAGTTCTCACCGCAGTGATAACTTGGTCTTTTGGTGTGATTGGAGTGGTCATCGTGAATTTCCTTGCAGACAATTATGCTACAAAATATTTCATAGAACATCCGGGCTCAAACCTCATATATTTCACCCTGCTTTTAGCGCTAAGCATTCCAATAGGGCTAACGGCATACTTCTATGCAAAAAAACGGTATGTAGAGAAGTATATGCCGTGGAAAAAGACGCTAGATGAAGTTGAGAAGTCGCTTGCCGAAAATGAAGTACGAGAGAAAAGTGTGGTAGAACCGACCCTGCAGTTGATGGATCGAACAAGCGAGTGGTTTTCGGAGACAGTAAAATACAAGCGGGAAGAACCCCTCATCTACGGGATTGCCGCTTTTCTTATCACCGCATTTGTTTCAGCCTATTCGCCTCTAGGGTTGCCTGTTTCTCTGCGGTTGCCTGTTTCTCTGCTAATAGGAGTTATTGTTTGGCTTTATTTTAGGTATGAGAAGCAGAGGGAGATTGCCCAGGAGGTTAAAACGTATGAAGCGTGGAGGAAGAAATTCGAGGAAGGGAAGGAGTCTTTCCTTGAGAGCATAACCGAAGGCGGAACCTAACGTGCGTAAACCGGATCTGTATGTGGTTGCCCGTTTCCTCGATGTCTTATGGTGGAGCAGGGCTGGGATGAAAAAGACGCCGCTGCAGATGTCTGTGAGGCTGAATTATCCCACCTTCATTAAATATCTAGAGTGGCTCCAAAAACACGGACTGGTAAAGGTCGTTGTAGACGATGATGGAAATGATAAGATAGCCTTGTCAGATAAGGGAAGGGAAGCACACCGAAGACTGGTAGAGTGGATCAAAGAAACAATGAAAGACCTGAAACTATAATCTAAACAGAAACGTATCGCGGATACGTATCGGGGGTGAGGAAGCCCTTTATTTCCAAAGTTCCATCCAAAAGATGGGGATAAGTTTGTTTGGACAGAAGAAGTTGGCTGTTTTGGCAGTCACGCTGTTGGTGTTGTCGTCGTTTACTGCTGTTAATCTTGTTGGCGGAGCTGCGCAGTTCAATGAGGAAGACGTTCGTTTAGCTTATGTTACCCAAGAAACATCATCCAAGGTAGTGAATACTTGGGACATTCCACAGCATTTCCTAGACGACGCTGAACAAGAAACGTATACCTCATTACCAGTGGACGTCGAAAAAACAGTATTGGACTACGTGAAGGAAACACACGATTACAATTTCCTTCAAATCGGTTTCGTGAATCAAACAAAAGACCAAACATACGATGTGCTAGTTCTGCTGAGTGAACAGGAAAACCCGAATAGTACTGGACAATTGAGGCATTTAGAACTCATCGTCGACGACCTGACCGTGCTGAGTGCTAAAGAAGTTGTTCCTAAGAAGATATGCGAAACCACCGAAACACACGAGGAGAAGTGGGATGCTGCTGTCGATGTTGAGGACGAGAGGGCGTTGGCAAAGATTGTGACAACAAAATCCGCAGTCACCTATAAAATAGAGTTGGAGAGCAGGTCACTTGTGGAGATAGAGGCAAGGACAACCATAGAAGGAAGAAACATATTCGGAGTGGTGCTGTGGAGCTTGACAGCCAGAGGAGTATTCGGTGTAATGGTCAACGAGGCGGTACTGTGGATCACAGACACATCCACATACTGGGCGAATGGTTTGCTTGGGTGGTGGCAGGAAAACTTTGTTCATTCCTCGCAAATATTCTATGGCGGTCTCTTTGGCAGAGTTAACGCTGAATCTGATTTCTATGGACCCATCGGACAGTCTGCGCATGCTTGGGCATGGGTTAGAGTCTGGTACGACGGCACCGTGGATGGCGACTCTGGAACATAAAACAATGAAGGGAAAAGGGCGCTCAACGATGAACGTTCAACCTCCCCCTTTTTTGCTTTTCAAATAATGTTACAGAAACTCACGCTTACTGCCCCCGAGGCATTTCACCGGCTAGCCCTAGATGAAGGGCGGAAAGAGATCGGTGTTAGTTGGGACTATCATGATGAGAAAAAACAAAGTTTAATGAGTCGATGCATTTGATTCAAACTAGCAAAACTGATCGAAGTGAAAGCCTTCAATTATTGCTCACTCTTTCCCGAGGGGCTAAATCGAGAAGGAATATTCTGAAAGCGTTGATTCATGAACCAAAAAATTGCAATCGCATAGCAAAAGAAGTGAAATTAGATTGGTGGACGGTTCAAAAACATCTGCAAATTCTGATGAGTGAAAATGCGATTAGGAACTTGACTGTTGGGCGTAGAAAAATTTACAAACTAACCATTGAAGGAAGAAACGCTTTGAAGGCGTTACATCCAAAATAGAGTCAGCGTGTAGCTTCAAAGAGGAACTTGGAGTGATTGACGCAACTACCGAAACTAAAAATAGCGAACTGTTTAGGTATAATAAGGAGACAGCACACTAATGCGTACCTCTATCATAAAGACGACGGGTCTTGTTAAGTCCTTCGGAAGTAATGTTGCTCTAAATGGGCTAGATCTAAAGGTTCCAAAGGGAATAGCTGGATTTATTGGCAGGAATGGCGCAGGTAAAACTACAACCATCGGTGTGCTCTTAGGACTGTTAAAGCCAAATCGAGGTAAAGCTACTGTTTTTGGCATGGATTGTTGGCGCGATTCATATGAAATAAAACGCAGATCGGGGGTTATGCATGAGGTTAATGCTTATCCGGGCAATTTTACTGGCAAGCGCTTTCTACAGCATGTTGCACGTATCTACGGGGTTGTGCAGATTGAGCAACGGGTTAAAGATGCACTAATAGATGTAGGTTTAGCTGACGCAAGGGACAAGAAGATTAAGACCTATTCTGCGGGCATGTTCAGGCGTTTAGGCTTAGCTCAAGCACTAATTGGTGACCCCGAACTCGCTATTCTTGATGAGCCAACCGCAAACATTGACCCGCTGGGCAGAATCACATTGCTGGACAAAATCAAAGAACTTCACAAAGAGCGAGGTACCAGCTTTCTAATATCCACACATATTCTAAGCGATTTGGAGAAAGTGTGCAACTGGCTTTCTATCATTGACACGGGCAAGATTGTTGATCAGGGCAATATCAAAGATTTGTCTGAGAAGTATTCGGCGAACATCTACAAAATTGAGGTTTCCAATCCCGAACTTTTTGCTGAAAAAGTTGAGCAGTTGGCTGTTGTTGAGAATGTTTGGGTTGAGGATGGCAAGATTTACTGTAAGGTCAATGATGCTGACGCCTTCTATGGTGATGTTCCTAAGCTTGCTACAGATCTTAAACTGCAGTTAAAGGGTTTCCAACACCTGCTTGGTACGTTGGAGGAGATTTATACAAAAACGGCGAGTGAAAAATAAAATGCAGACTGAACATTTTTTCAATTTAATGAAATGGGAACTTGAAGAACACCTGAGTTTTCCAATGCTTGAAATTATAATTGGCATTGCAATTTATTCAATTCTAACAACACCTCCCCTGTTTTTTCTTTCAGATATGACATATAGTAATCTTCATTGGGGAATCCAAAACGTATTTCTTTTCTTAATTTTTGTTGTAAGCGCGATTTTTCCTCGAAGTTTTGCAGGTAGCTTTGTCAGAGGAGAAACAAAACTGCTTTTGTCATATCCAGTTAAAAGATGGCAGTTATTCCTGTCAAAGTTTATTTCCTTATTTCTTGCAGTTTCTGTTGTGTATTGTGCAGTTTTTTCTTTAAATGTATATCTTCAAGGGTTAAACCCGTTTGAGCCACTGTTTTATGTTTCATTACTGGGTTTGCTTCTACAAATGTTACTTTTTTGTTCAATAGCAGTATCCCTTTCATTAATTGTCAAGAATGAAATTGTATCGATTTTGGCATCAATTCTTTTTCTTTATGGTGTGGAAGGAATAGTCAGCGCAGGGAGCTATTGGTCTTATACTGGCCGGTTCAAATTTCTCTTTGGGTATTTTGGTTTACGGACGCACGGCGAACTACCAATGGGTTTAATG
>OMKS01001575.1_pt1 | contig 20189 bp, 12 predicted proteins | sample 1674721 | NCBI WGS metagenome assembly OMKS01 (sample SAMN06264996, study PRJEB25208) | sediment metagenome | isolation source: hot spring sediment | place: USA: California | collected 2014-09-02
ACAGGTATCGTAGTTACAGATGATATGGCTCAAAGATACAAAATATCGGGTGATTTTGCAATAAAAATTTCTTGAGCAGAAAAAAAAGTTGATTGATTCGGGAAAGCAAACAGGCTTGGGTATTATTTAGTTCATAGAGCAGAGCCTTGACAGGCTGTACATGAACTCAAAAAAATTCAAAAAGTACATGTCATTGCGATCCCGCTTCAGCGGGAGAAGCAATCTCTTTAATTATTGAGACTTATGTTAAAGATCGCAATGAAATTCAAACTAACAAAACTTAGGGTTCATCGACAAGCTGTTGAGGCGTTTATCAATATCAACGGCTGTTATCAACAATGATGAACGGCAGGGCGCTGAATAAAATTTATTTTGTGTTAACACTTATGATGCTTTTCAGTTGAGCCTGTCAAAACTTATATTTGGATCAGGTATGAGAGTTTAACCTGTAATAATTTGGCTGAAGACCCAAAGTTGGGTTGAATCTCCACGCCGCTATTGTTTAGATAGCTCTCCGAATCAAACTGTTCGGTATATGCTATATACAGAAAACTTCCGGGCTTAAAGTTGTAAGCGATCAGATAATAGGCTGCTAATTGCCGATTGATGCCATTGTACTGTAAAATCAACCGCGCATTTAAATTTCGATTAAAATGATAATAGATTTTTGAACGCCAGATTTCAAATTGATGTTGGTTCATTGATCCGGTCTCTGAATCCCTTAAGATTACCTGGCTTCGATTGTAGCTGAGCTGCATGTTAAATCGATTGTTGGGGCGAATCCTCAACGAACTGTTATAGCTCCAGCGATAGCCGGTACGATATTTCCCTTGAGAATGATTGATGCTAAAATTAATCTTTGAGCTCCAATTGTTATTCAGCCTGATCCAATAAGAATCACCTGGATATAGTACCTCATCAAAACGATCGAAATATTTTGTAAAACTCTTACCGGCGCCAAACATCCAATAGCTCATGGTTTGCGTCCAGAAATTGTAATTCCAACCCCGCGTAAGGGAGGCGTAATCAAAAAAGTTTTTATTCTGAAAGTTTTTATACCAAAAGTTGATGTTGTGCCCCATTCTACGGACTCCAAACTTTTCCAGCCGCGGAGCCAGTTGCATCCAGCCACCGCTACTTCTGAAGTTATTGTAATCATAAAATCCCAACTCATTGCCGATGAAATTCGGCGCCTGCTCCTGGTACCAGGTGGAAAATTTAAAAAAATCGCTATAGCGCGAGAAATACAAATTTATTGAGTGGTTACCGTTATGAATATTGTTGGTGAAAGATTTCACTCCCTCAAAGGAAATCGTGTAATTGTTTAAAAAACGCATTTTAGTGTCCATGCCAAAGGTTCGGTTAAAGCCGTCTCGGTACTCTTTACTCATTCCAATAAATCCAATCTGTGATCGCGAAAAAATATCGCGGCTCATTCGAATAACATTGTAAAAAGCTTTGGGATCGATCTTTGAACCAAGCTCTCCATTTTCAATTTTAGTCTTTAATCCGATGTCGTTTTCATTCAGCGCATGCAGCACGCCCATGTCCCAATTACCAACTTTGCCGGTAGTTTTGAAGCCATAAACTGGCTGGTTGATTCGTCTGGAATAAAACAATGCGGTGCGATATTCCCCATCAGACATGGAATTCCCGGCGGTGTGGAAAATTGAAGCGCCTTCGAGAAAAAACGGACGTTTTTCACGAAGGATATAAGGATAACGGCTCAGGTTGATTCGATCCTCATCAGCCTCGATCTGAGCGAAATCCGGATAAATTGTCAGAACCGCTGTCAGGTTTGAAGTGACGCCGTATCGAATATCGACTCCGGTAAAGCCATTGTCCTTTTGAAACGTCAACGGATTTAGTCGGTCTTTTCGAAGCTTGCTGGTAGCATAGGGCAGGATTTGCAAATTTAATCCAGGTTCAATTCCATGAAGATTTTCCAAATTACCAAAATTTGAAACGCGAAAGCCCTCATCGCGCTTGACCGGCTGCCAGAACGACTCCTCTTTTTTCCGTTCGACTTTGCGAAGTATATTCAATCCCCATACATGTTCTTCTTTAACCGGAAAGGAAAGCGTGCTAAAGGGAATTTTAAATTCAGCAAACCAGCCGTCATCACATATCCCTGTTTCTACGTACCAGACCCCATCCCAGCTATTATCTGTTTCCTGCTCGTTAAAAATACGGCCATCTATCTGCACACCGGTAGGCGTTGTCCCGAAAAAATATCCGTTTCGACCATCTTTATAAGTATCCAACGCCAGATAAATCACATCAGAAGCGCCTTCGCTGTCGCGGCCTGATAGTTCTCCCATAATTTTATCCGGTTCGCTGTCATAACATTTAATTCCGACATATAAAAACTGCGAATCGTACAAGAAATAGGCTTTAGTGGGTTCTGAAGCGGGGCGTCCCTCGTGTGGTTCAATTTGGATAAAATCTTTAGCCAACCCACCAGCGCACCACTCGTCATTGGTAAATTTACCATCCACTACCGGTGTGTTGGTTCTAACCGCGCGTACAGTCTTCAAGGTTTGTTCAGTGAAGCTAACACCCACTGAAGCTAAAAAACAAACACATGTCATTGTCAAATATTTTAACATTTCAACTCCTGCTATTTCAGTACTGGCTTTATTTTTGAAGCATTAGACAATAAATTAGCCAAAAAGGTTTGCAGTAGCAATGTAATTGATTGCTTCAGATTCGGGGATAATATACGAGCTGAATTGTTTGAAGTTACAGCTCACATTTCATTCCCCAAAAACTATTGATATTTGATTTAGAATTTCTTATTTTTTAAATTCCGTTTTGAGCCTCTGGTCGGCTATTTTTTCAGGGAAAAATCTTTTGCAATTTATTATCCATATGAATGATCAGTTGGATTATTGGTTTGTATTTTTAATATTTAAATCGTGGGAGGATGCACAGAATAAGCGTAAATTCTGTGAGTTAAGCGCTTGTTTATAACTTCGTTATATTACGTCCCTTACGAGACTTTAAAAATCAAAGAAGGTCCTGTTTCTATAAATATATCGTGCCTAACGGCACTTACTTTTTGCGATCTCTGCTGGTTTTTGACAAATTTGCTCATGCCGGCATCTCAAAGTCGCTTTAGCGACGATATATTTGTAACAAGATTCGTAAAAAAGCAGTATGAGTCCCTTTAGGCACTATATATAACTATGTTTATTTACAGTGAGTTGGGATTTTTCACAAACAGTTATCTGAAGCAAAGAGGCATCTTCTCAACTATTTCAAAAATCCATTTATTTGAATCTGAAATTTTCGACTGGTCATTCACATTAATATTACCAATCTAATCTTGTACTTTTTTGCAACATCATTTTAACATTAACAATGAAAACATTAAAATCGACCGAAATGTTTTTTCAAAATAGTTTTCCCGAGACATTCAGTTTTTTTCGGTGTTCAATTTTGCAACTTAGCCGCGCTATGAAATCAACCAATCATTTTTGCATCCAAATCAGCAACAGAAACGTAATCTGACCACCTCGATCTGTATGAAAAAATAGTAATTGACGGTTTGTTTTGAAAAAAATCGCGCTGAAGCAGAATCCATTATCCACCTGCAACTGATCTTTTACCATTAAACAAAAAAACACTTGCATTTTTTAAAACTTAGCTTATCTTTATTGTCATTAGCTGCGCTTGACATCTATCGGAATTTGGTTCGGTAGAAAAAGTGGCATTCATGCTTTGTTTTATCAATGAAAATTTTATTTTTAATCATCCATTTAATCAAAAATTTAAATGGGAGGAAACATGAAACAAAATCGTTTTTTGCAGAACCTTTTGCTGCTGTTTTTGATTTTATCCGTGGCATTTTTGAGTTTTTCTTGTTCCAAAGACAGCAAGGACAAAGGGCCGGTCGGACCGGTTGATGGAAGTTACCCATCGATTACCATCGGTATTTTTTCCGACCTTCACTATTACGATCCTGCGCTGGGAACCAGCAGCGATGCATTCGCCGATTACCTGGCGCAAGACCGAAAAATGCTGGCTGAAAGCCAAGCTATTTTAGAAGCAGCTTTAAATATGATGATGGCTGAGCAGGTAGAGGTAGTATTGGTACCAGGCGACCTGACCAAAGATGGAGAAAAGCAAAGCCATGAACAGGTGGCAGCTTATCTGGCGCAGTTGGAAGCTTCCGGCAAGATCGTTTATGTCATTCCCGGCAATCACGACATCCAAAATCCTCATGCTTTCAGCTACCCCGACGGCAGCGATCCGGTAGCGGTTGCCAGTGTAACACCGCAGGAGTTCAAAACCATTTACAATCAATTCGGCTTTGAGGAGGCTATTGCTTCAGATCCCAATTCGCTCAGCTATATCGTTCAACCCAAAGACAGCATCTGGGTGCTCGCTATTGACGGCTGCAATTACAATTCAAAATTTCCGGAGTTGTCACGTATTGCCGGCGACCTGAAGCCAGAGACAATGACCTGGATCAAATCCAAACTTCAAGAGGCACAATCCAGCGGTATTACTGTATTTGGGATGATGCATCACGGACTGGTGGAGCATTTCCCCTCGATGGACGCGATCTTTCCGGATTATCTGATTTATGACTGGCGGGATAAAGCGACGGAACTTGCCGCCGCCGGTCTCAATATCATTTTTACCGGGCACCATCACGCTAATGATATTGCTCAGCTAACCGACGCTGGAAATTATGTCATCGACGTTCAGACTGGCGCCACCGTAACCTGGCCCTGCCCCATCAGAATCGCAGCGTTTGATGGCGAGAATAATACGCTGGAAATTATCACTAAACACATTGAAAGCATTAGCTCTAACACTGGCGGGGTTGCGTTTCAGGATTACGCGAAAAACTTTCTGGCGACTGGCTTGCCGCCGATTGTAATCGCAGAGCTGCAAACCCTGGGCATGGACCAGGCCACTGCTACTCAATTTGCCCAGCTGGTCGTGCCCACGCTGATGGCATATTATTACGGAGATGAACCGCTGCACCAGGATCCAGCGGTTTTAGCAGGGATTAATCAGGTGATGTCAAGCGGAGATCCGCTGGCGTTTCAATTTGGAATGCTGTTGTTGGGAATATGGAATGACCCGACGCCCGACAACTCAGTGACGATCGATTTTGCCACCGGCAAGATTTCGGAAAAAACATCGTCACCGCTGTTTGTATTTAAATAATAATCACTACCAGCATCCTGGTATCGATAAAAAAATCGATGAATAAAAATTACTCTTTTAAAAAAACAACCGGAGTGTTCCAGCTCCGGTTGTTTTTGTAGGAAACTACGCTCTTATTTTTTTGCGCCCCAATAGACCAATCTTTTGGTCAATGTCGCATTTTCAGCCCGAAGTTGATAAAAATACAGGCCGGCGGAAACATAATTTCCATGATCGTCTCTGCCATCCCAATATTTGATATAATGCCTGGCCGGATGAAATTCATCCGCCAGAACTTTGACACGCTGGCCCAGAATATTGAAAATAGTCAGGCTGACCTGACCCGGCTCTGCCACACCATAGGAAATGTTGGTGATTCGTTGGAACGGGTTGGGGTAGTTTTGGAACAATTGATAATCTTCGGGCACCGGATCCGATTCGTTAAATGTGGTATCGAAAGCAACAAATGAAAAATAAACCTGAGGTGCGAGGTGAGGGAAAAATTTATGATCGTTGTTCTCATCCTTCGCCGAGAAATAGGACTTAACCTGATCACCATTTTCCAACGATGGCAGATACGCCTGGTATTCATTTTCTCTCAAAGAAGCCCGTAATTTTGTTTGCTGAAATTCATTATTGTTGATCGCATAATGGAGCCAGAGCGCATCCGGCAACAGTTGATATTTTGAAAAAACCTTAATCTTAACCAGCGGATTTGTTCCATTGTTGTAAATGACCACTGGCTTATCGCTAAAAAACAACCCGTAGAAGAAAATCGCTTCATGTGCGTTCACAACTCCCCAGCCGAAATCATTGTCAGGACTTTGTGGCTGGCTTGCGGTTTCTTTAAGCGCCGCCAGCACCTCCTCCGGTTTAAGATAGGGATGCGCCTGTAAAATAAGCGCAGCCACACCGGATACCAGTGGGCAGGAAAACGAGGTTCCGCTTCCAGTGCGATAGCCGTCGGGGCTGTTAGGCGAAACCGCATAGATGCTCACACCGGGAGCGACAACTTCCGGTTTAATTCGCCCATCAAAGGTCGGACCACGCGAGCTAAAAGCGGCAACATCGCCGCTAAAATTCACCGCGCCGACAGAGACAACCCGCCTGCCATCCGCCGGAGCGATCATATAGCGCCATGAGCCAGCGCCCTCATTTCCCATGCTGTTGACAACCAGCACACCTTTTTCGACAGCGATCTCTGCTGCAAAGGTCGTCACCGCCGTCGCGCCATCCATATCCTCGTAGGAATACCAATCGTTGTAGCCAAGCGAACTGCTGACAATATCCGCCCCCTGTCGCTCGAGCCATTCAATTCCCGCCACCCAATAGTCCTCTTCGGCCGGATATTCATCAGAAATATCTTCAGTTTTGGCAAGCAAAAAATCGGCGCCGAACGCCGGCCCAATGATTTGTCCCTCACAAAAACCCGCGATCGCCGAGAGCACCGATGTGCCATGATTGTGTTGCGATGCGGTATCCTGCGGCTCATTACTGGTGGTGCTATCATTGTTAATGAAATCATATTCTGCCACAATGTTCAAATGTTGAAACGCCTCATGATATTGATGATTGAAGCCGGTATCCAACAAACCAATCAAGACCCCCTTGCCATTCAATCCAAGATCATGCAATGGCGGAACAGCAATCATCTCGTTTTGCATCAACGAAGGACCATAATCATAGCGGAAGGTGGAAGGCTTCAACAAGTGCCGCTGTTCAATTATATCCGGTACGATACGCTTAAAGGTCGAAACCCGCCGCACATTAGTTACAAAGTTCATCGAATGCGCCCTTGTGATTTGTTCCGGGCTGGCTTTGACGCTAACAGCGTTGAGCCACCGGGATTTGACAATCGGCGACAGACCAAGCTTCTGAAGAGTTAAAACATAGGGGCTATAAACATCGATGTCAAACTCATCGACCAATTCCGACGATGGCAAAAGCTTTTCTCTTCTGTCAATTGTTCTGGCGGGCATACTTTTTTTTTCTTTGATGAGCATCTCTGCCATTTCCGTTCTACCCAGACCTTTATCTTTAAAAAAAATCCAATATTTGTCCTGAGCCTGCAACAACAGCGGAAAACACAGGATTATAAAAAGTTGAGTTATTTTAATTGTCATTTAGCTTTCCTGTTTTTAGTGTTGTCATTTTGATAATTTAACCCATTTTCACAAAGAGTGTTTCAAATAATTGAATTTTCATTTGCAAATTTAGTCTGAATTTCATAATTTAGACTAATTCAACTTAGTCAGACAACTTAATCATTCGGGATGCCCCTTAAATGAGCAGATTTGCAGACATCGCACTACCAGTACCTGTTTTTCAAATTTATACTTATGAGGTACCGGAGTGTTTTCGCGAAACCCTGACCGAGGGTTTTCGGGTGTTAGTGCCGTTTGGAAAACGAAAAATGACCGGCTATGTGGTTGGAATTAAGGATCAATGTAATCGAGAAGATTTAAAGCCGATCCACGATTTACTTGACCCCCACCCCGTGCTTTCAGCAGAAATGATATCGCTTGCCCGATGGATTTCAGAATATTATCTGTGTCCACTGGGTGAGACAATTAAAGCCATGCTGCCAGGAGGAACAAATCTCGAATCAAGGCATTATCTTTCTTTGCAAGCGACCGACGAACAGATCCGAAACCATCTGGAAAAATATCACGTTCCGCGACAGGAGAAAATTTTAGCCTTGCTCCGGGAGCATAAACAGCTTTCCCTGCAGCAGTTGCGAAAACGTTTCCGGGCTGCCAATTTATCAAGTTCTGTGGCGAGCCTGGTAAAGGCCGGACTCATTAAGTCGGAAATCAACATAACTTCAGCAACGGCGCGCCCAAAATTTGAGTATTGGCTGCAAATTCACCCTAACATTCAAACTCAATCCACTTTCGATCAAATATGTTCCAGCTTGTTACAGACAGCGCCAGCGCAGGCATTGTGTCTTGCTGTTGTTCGAGAACACAAGCAGATCTCTCAAAAAAATTTAATCAAAACCGCGGGCGTCAGCAATAGCGCAATCATAACGCTCATTCAAAAAGAAATAATCCAACGATTTGAAAAAGAGGTGGTACGCAGCTATCTGTCCGCTCAGACATACAAACCGCCGGACAGCTTTGCGCTGAACGAATATCAGAATCACGCTATTTATCAGATCGAGCAGGCAATTAATCAGGATTGCTATCAAACGTTTCTGCTACACGGCGTCACCGGCAGCGGCAAGACTCAGGTTTATATTGAAGCCATCAAACGAGCGCAATCAAAAGACAAAACCGCCATCGTTCTGGTGCCAGAGATCGCACTGACTCCACAGACAGTCAGCCGGTTCACCAGTAACTTTCCCGGCTTGGTTTCGGTTTTACACAGCCGCATGTCGCCGGGTGAGCGCTATGATTCCTGGCGGAAGCTCAAACAAGGTCAATACAGAATTGCCATTGGTCCGCGGTCGGCTGTTTTCGCGCCATTAGAGAACCTGGGATTAATTGTGGTGGATGAAGAGCATGAATCCTCCTATAAGCAGTATGATAATCAACCGTTGTACAATGCCCGGGACGTGGCGGTTTATCGCGGAAGAACGAACAATGCCGTTGTGATCCTGGGTTCTGCAACCCCTTCGCTGGAATCCTATTACAATGCCAAAGCTGAAAAATATCAACTGTTGGAGCTCCCGTTACGCATCGATGATGTTCCCATGCCTCAGGTAACCATTGTGGACATGATCAAACACAGGAAGGAATATCCAGCTCATGACGTTTCGATATTTTCAAAATTTTTACATGAAAAAATTCAAGAAAAGTTAGCAGCCGGGCAGCAAATCATCCTGCTGCAAAATCGTCGGGGCTTTTCAACCCACATTAAATGCAAAGATTGCGGTCATATTGAAAAATGCAAACACTGTGAAATCACATTAACTTACCACGAAAAGGGTCATCTGCTGCGTTGCCACTATTGCACGTTCACCAAAAAAGCGCCGAGCGCCTGCCCTCAATGTCACGGTGTGGACATTTTATTCAGAGGTGTTGGCACTCAGCGCGTTGAGAAAGAAATTGGCAAAATGCTACCTCAGGCCAGAGTCGTCAGAATGGATTTGGATACAACATCTCGAAAATGGGCGCACGACAGAATACTCTCCGATTTTGGTGAGAAGAAATTCGATGTTTTGTTGGGCACTCAAATGGTGGCTAAGGGCCTTGATTTTGAAAACGTTACCTTAGTTGGCGTAATATCAGCCGACACCAGCTTGTTACTGCCGGATTTTCGGGCAACTGAACGAACGTTTCAACTGCTTACTCAAGTTGCAGGGCGCGCCGGGCGCAAGGGTTTAGCAGGAGAAGTTTATATTCAAACTTACTCTCCGGACAATCTTGGCTTAAAATTTGCTGAACAACATGATTATAAAGGCTTTTTCTTACACGAACTGCCGCTGCGCAAAGAATTGAACTATCCGCCTTTTTGGCGCCTGGTTTGTCTCTTGTTTCGCGGCGAATCAGAGGAGAAGGTAAGACAGGCAGCGTTCATCGTGGCGGACATGCTGCGGATTCCGGAAGCGTTGGGGAAAGTTTACGGTCCGGTGGCATCCCCGCTTTCGAAAATACAGGACATGTATCGCTGGCAGTTGATAATCAAAGCTAATAAACAAAACGACTCCAACGGTAAATTGATACGGCGTCATCTTAAAACAGCGATGTTAAAATATCGATCGACAAAAAATGTTCGTGACGTCAAGCTGTCCATTGATGTGGATCCGGTTTCGTTATTGTAAAAATTATTTTATTGAAAAAATGAAAAAGATCCTTGCATTCATAATAATTTCAAGCTATATTTAAATTATAATTACAGGTTATCAAATTGCGGCTTGCCGTCATTTCAGACATTCATAGTAATCTTGAAGCATTAACGGCTGTCTTTGAGGAAATCGAAAACCGGGACATAGACAAGATCGTGTGTCTTGGCGATATTGTGGGCTATGGTCCCAATCCAAAAGAGTGCATAGAGCTTGTCAAAACTAAATGCGACGCCATTATTATCGGCAACCACGACGTCGCCTGTTTTAACCACAGCGAATTGTACTATTTCAATCGCTTTGCAAAGCAAGCGCTCGAATGGACAACGGATCAACTCGAAAACAACCAGTTGGATTTTTTGAAAAGTTTGCCGGATAGCAGCATTTACGCAAACTCCCGACTTGTCCATTCGAACCCGCACTTTCCGCAGTCGTGGGATTATGTTTTATCGATTGATGATGCAATTTTCAACTTCGCTGCTTTTGAGGAAAAAGTTTGCTTTATCGGCCATTCGCATCAACCGATAATCTACATTGAAAACCAGGGGCAAAAATACTCATTTGCTGAAAATTCCGAAATTACATTTCAACCGAGCTGTCGATACATCATCAATGTTGGCAGCGTCGGTCAGCCGAGAGATCACAACCCGGCGTCAGCATTTGGGATAATGGACACCGCAGCCCAACATTACGAGTTAATCCGGGTCGCCTATGATATTGAAAAGACCCAGGCAAAAATGCACGCTGCTGGCTTGCCATCATTTTTAGCGGAACGCTTGATGGCAGGGAAATAAAGATGATATTGAAACCAATGTATATCAAACGGGAGATTTTCAACAATGAACCGCGAAAATAAACATAACAGCCAACCGATAGTTTTATCCGGAGAAACGTACAAAGCCATCTCCGAAATTATCGCTGATCTGACATCAAAAACCCGAGCGCGAACCATCATCTTTTCCGACATGAACGGACACCCGCTAACTCAGCGCGGAACAACAACTGAGATCGATATTTCAAATTTATCAGCTTTAGCAGCCGGAACGTTCGCAGCAACTGCTGAAACCGCTAAAATAATCGGAGAAAAAAAACGCTTCAAATTTATCTTTCATGAAGGCGAAAAATATAACGCTTATTTGTCTAATGTCGGTGATGACTTTTTATTGATCATCATTTTTGATTCACACACCGCGCTGGGCATGGTTCGAATTTACACCAAACGCGCCATCGAAGTGCTAACTGATGTCTTACAAAAAGCACAGACTACCAGAAAAAGCGATAAATCGTTTATTGATGTCGATTTTAATAAATATTTGAATGAAGAACTGGATAAGGCATTTAATTTTTAGAATCAAACCCAATTAATCGACCAATGGACATTTAAGATAAAAATTAATTTATGTTTATCAATTGGGCAACAAATGAAATCACGCTGAAAATTGTCTATTACGGTCCGGGACTAAGTGGGAAAACGACAAATTTACAATATATTTATCAAAAATTAGACCCCTCTCTTCGGGGAAATTTAATTACATTGAACACCAGAGAAGACCGAACTCTTTTTTTTGATTTTCTACAACTCGAATTTGGTAAAATTCTTGGTAAAAAGCCGCGCTTTAATCTCTATACCGTACCAGGGCAGGTTTTGTATGCCAACAGTCGCAAACTGATTCTCTCCGGCGTTGATGGAATTGTCTTTGTCGCCGACGCCCAGAAAGACCGCATCGACGACAATCTTGACTCACTGTTGGATTTAGAAGAGAATCTTATTAACATGGGTAAAACACTGCAAAGTTTTCCCTGGGTTCTTCAATATAATAAAACTGATTTGCCGAATCGCGAAACAGCAAAACGATTGGAACGCAAATTGAACTATTTTCAGGTACCACAATATGAAAGTGTCGCTACCCGAGGAGTCGGGGTCTTCGAAACCCTGAAATCAATCATTAACATGGTTGTCAATTCGGTCCAACAACACACTTATTAAAGGAATCTGCCATGCAAAAAAACGATCTAAGCCCACAGCAACAAATCCAACAATTTATGGATGAAATTATCGAACTCGGTCATTATGAGACCGCATATCTTTTTTCCGATGAGGGTTTGCCACTGGCGCACAGTTTTACCAAGGAGGTTGTTTCAGAAGATCGACTGGTAGAAATGTCTGTCCTGTTTCAAGAAATTCGAAACATGGCAGATGTGATGGGCGGTATATCTCAAATTCGGGAATTGATTGTCGAAGGTAATAATAAGCGCAGAATAATTTTTCGCTTTTTTTCTGCTTTTGACCAGCAGGTAATTCTGGCTTTAATCATTCCCCCCAAAAAATCTTACCGCGGTTTTACTAATAAGTTGATTCGTCTTATTCAAAAAATCTCGAAATAAATTATGGTAAAACTTCTCCCTCCGAACTAATGCGACCTGACAAATTTTACAACCCATCATTTTTTTCTTGATTATTACTAATATATTTTTTAAATAGAGTGCACCACCCAACTCAGGCCTTGGGTGATGCTATTTTTTTTTCGCCAGAGCTATTAAATTCTTTTTAAAAAAACCGACTGACGAGCTAATCCTATTGAAATCGAAAACAAGACCAGCTACCAACATCGCAACCACTCTGTCATGGATATTGTACGACTTTGCCAATACAATATATTCCATGAATGTCGTTACCATGTACTTCTCCACCTGGGTATTAATTGACCTTGCTTTAAGCGATCAATATGTCAGTTTTGCAAATTCGTTTTCAATGACTCTGGTCGCGATAACAATGCCTTTTTTGGGTGAAATATCAGACCGATACCAGCGCCGCATGCCATTTCTGATTGTGTACACATTATGCTGTATTTTATTCACGGCCCTGATCGGGGTTTCGGGAATCGTGTTCACAAACATCCACACCAAAGTTAGCTGGGCGATCTTCTTCTTTGTCATTGCCAACTATTCATATCAGGGCGGATTGGTTTTTTATAATGCGTTGCTGCCCAGTGTCTGCTCTCCCCGAAGTATGGGCAGGGTTTCCGGTTACGGCGTGGCGCTGGGTTACCTGGGATCAATCTTGGGATTGATATTAGTCCTGCCTTTTGTCGAGGGCGCTGTTTTCGGCGTCAACATCCCATTTATTGAGGGAGGCGGCAGTGTTGCAGCGTTTATCCCCTCCGCCATATTATTTCTTGTTTTCGCGTTGCCATCATTTATTTTTATCAAGGATAAAATTACCGAACGGGCGCCAACATCTTTCAAGTTGAACCTCAAGACATCTTTTAAAAAAGTTATCGACGCTGTATCTAACACCAAAAAATATCCCGGAGTGCTTCGTTTTCTCATCGCCAAATTTTTCTACGAGGAAGCCATCCAAACCATTATTATTTTTATGGCGGTTTACGCACAAAAGGTAGTGGGCTTTTCCAAAAGCGAAACCACTACATTCCTGATTGTGCTCACTCCGGCTGCGATAGTCGGCTCTGCGATCTTTGGTGTGATAACTGATCATTTGGGGCCCAAAAAAACGCTCACTGTTGTGCTTATTGGTTGGATCTGTAGTCTCTCGGTTTTGGTATTTAGCAACAGCATCGTCCTTTTTTGGATTGTCGGCGCTATGGTCGGAGTGTTTTTAGGTTCCACCTGGACTTCAGCGCGCCCGCTGCTTATTTCGCTGGTGCCTGAAAAAATGTTGGGAGAATTTTTTGGGTTATACTCTCTTTCCGGCAAATTTGCCGCTATTTTCGGTCCCATTTTATGGGCAGCCGTTGTGTACTTGTTTCAAAGTTACGGCGATATTTTTAAATATAAAGCCGCTATTTTTGCACTTAATATGATGATTGTCATCGGATTAATTTTGTTGCAAAAAGTACCAAACATCAAGCTGAAAAATGAGCGCTTTCAAAAAACACAATCCAATTCATGACGAATTAAAAGCGGTTCGATCACATGACAAAGGATCCAAAATATTTTCGCCAATTGATTATTCGCCAATCGTTGATCATTCTGACTTTTATGGGAAGCGTGCTCACCTTTATTTTTCTGTTCTCACTATTTCGGCTCATCTCGAATATCGGAGTACTTTTTTCGATCCCTTTTATTTGCGAGCTGTGCAGTTTATTAATCTGCTTCGGATGGGGCGCAATTATCGGAGGCAAACTGGGAGATCGAAAAAAGGATTCATTAACACTTCTCTATTCATTGATCATTATTAGTGGATTTTACGGCGCTATTTTTGTGCTATCACTCCCCATACTTCCACGCCTTTTTGAAGTTATTGTTTTTAAACCAGGATTGCCCAGTTACATCAAGGAGGGATTTGCATTTTCCCTTATCTTGCTAATGACATTAATTCCTGCTATCATTACCGGTGTTTGTTTTGCTATCAGTTGTCGGTTTTTTTCCCAACAGCCGACGCAATATGTCCGGTCGCTGACGCTAATCATCGCTGTTTTTCTAACAGGTGCTATAGTGGGAATCATGGCGTCGAATTTCTCATTATTTAATGTTTTGGGTGTTAAACAAACGCTGATTTTGGCTGTCGCGCTATTGTTCATATTTGCGTTTATACTAAAGCTGATCAACAGCAACCTCGATTTCAAGTTGCCCGCCGATAATGGTTTTTCTCAAACACAACAGCTCTCACTATTTAATGCGTCGTCTCAAAAAATGCAACGCTTTTTCCGCAAAACCACCTTTCTCGCTTTTGCATTCCAATGTGTTTTGTTCGGCTCTTTGATGACCCTGCTTTTAAAAATTTGTTTATATTTAATGGGAAACGATATTTACGTGATTTCGTTTTCTGTCTTAATGATTTTAGCAGGGCTGTTGTTTGGCGTGATTGGTTCGAGAAAGCTGCTCTCGCGGTCTTTAAATTTATTTCCTGTTTTCGGGCTGCTGCCGATATTTGCTGGTGTGTATCTGGCTATACTATTGCTGCTGATCCCGTTGATAAAGAGATTTAACGATGCAGTTCTCTCTGCGGCGGCGATCAGCGACAGCTTCTGGACGTGCAAAGTTGTAATCTATTTTATTAACACGTTGATACTTTATGCTATCCCCGCTGCGTTGCTTGGTTTGGCGTTGGTATTAATTATTCAGATCACCACAGATAGTTATCAAAAACGAGGCAGCAGGTTTGGGAGCACGTTAATGATTCTTTCGTTTTTCTCAACGCTGGGAATTTATCTGACACGAGTGGTTTTGTCACCAAGGCTGAACATTTATCACAGCTTCATCCTTATCACCGCGCTGAGTTTGGGAGTCGGCTTAATTCTACTTTTTCTGTATTCGCTTCAGTTCGGCAAAACAAGGCGCATCTCATACATATTTATAACTGTAATTATTTTATTTTGTGTTTCTCTTTTCTTGTCTGCGGGTAACTTTCAAAAAATATTTCTTGACACCAACAGCCCTTCCGAGCTGCTGTTTGAGCAATCTGATAATAACACAACCTTGACACTGCGCCGCGAACTACAGAGTAATCAACTTTTACTGGAATCCAATGCCCGCCTGGTAGGAGAAAGCCCTTTGCAGTCACGGCAGGTCGAAACATTGGCAGGGCTTATCCCAATGCTCCTTCACAACAAGCAGCCGGAATCGGCGCTATTGTTTGGACTGGGAAGCGGAGAAATCGCATGGATTCTGCTAAATTTCAATATCAACAAAATTGATTGTATCATCGAGTCGCCATTAATCCCGGAGCTTGCTCCCTATCTCCATCCACAAAACCAACGCCTTCAAAAGGATGAAAGAGTTAATTTTTTGTGCGGGTTTGACAAGGGCGCCGTTCAACTGTCCAGCGCACAATATGATGTGATTATCAGCGCTTGTTTTCATCCCAAGCCGGTTGATGATCGGAAATATTTTAGCCTGGAATTCTTCGAAAGCTGTCATCGGCTGCTTCGCCCGTCAGGAATTTTCGCCGCACCCGCCCCGATATATGCGCTTTCGCTGGAAAACTTTAAAGTTATTCTGAAAACCTTTCATTCCGCCTTTCCGACGTCAGCTATCTTTTACGATAAAAATCCTTCCAATAACTTTGCCCTACTGGTTGGCGTGAAACAAAGCGGGCTCAAGTTTGATTTCGATAAAATTAGCCATCAAATTAACAACCTCAATATCAATATCAGAGCAAATTTTGAGTCTCCGATATTAACCGACGTTTATGAAGCCCTGGATTGCTTCCTTTTTGGTCCTGAAGTCTTTATGCAATTAATGGCAGGAGTCAGCGTTAACAGCTTGAACCAACCGATTCTTGAATTTTCCGCCCCCAAAGTCAGCAAAAATCCGAACAACTTAGTCCAGCTCCTGCATCTATTCAACAGCTCGCGAGAATCAGTCCATCGTTACGTGACCAATATCAAGCCGGAGACCGCTCCGCGTCAATTGGTGAAATTCAAGATCGAATCCTATTACAAAAGCTCGGATTATATTTTCAACGCATTAATCGCCCAACAACTCAAAAGGGAGAAAAAGGTCGTCTATTTTTATCAACAAGCCTACCGAATCAATCGCTCCAACTACAGCGCCAGAAAATTTTTAGACGATTATTACAATCCCCTGCTTATCGCTGAACCGAAAACCGCGTTTGAATTGACGGAAAACGCAAAAATATATTTCCAGAAAACCGAATACGAAGAAGCTATCTTACTGTTGGTACAGGCTATCGAACAGGATAAAAATTATGCGCCGGCTTACTTCGCGCTGGGATTGAATTATGAAGCGCTTGGCGATCTGTCCGCTGCCGCTGAAATGTACCGAAAAACTCTCGAATTGCAGCCCAGCCTAAAAATCGTTCAAGAACGGTTGGACTCGATAACTGATATCTTGGCAACGGATCACAAAGGTTTCGATGACCAACTCCCGGAGATTGAATAGAACAGGCTTTGCTCGCATACAAGCCCAAAAAATCAAAAATGTTACATTAATAAATCAATAACATTTTTCGCGTCTGTTTATGATTTTCGGAAATAAGTTGTATAAAATATAACCCGGACGTAACCCGCTGTCCCAATCGATTTTCTGCCGCCCAGCGGATTGAATGATCTCCGGCAATTAATTGTTTATCAACCAATCGGGCAACTTCCTGTCCCAGTATGTTTAAGATTCGCAGTTGGACGTGCCCTGATTTTTTAATCGAAAACCGAATTCTGGTCGAATGATTAAACGGATTAGGGTAATTCTGATGCAGCTCAAATCGCAACTGATCGGCTGCTTCAGCTTGGTCCACACCTGTCGCCACAAATTCAAATCGATCTTCACTGCTCAATGGGTAAACCCAACGGACATCGAGATAATCGCCAACATCTGCTGCGCTGGTGTTCGATTTAAAACGAAGATAGACTTTATACAAAACATTCGATAAATCCAGTGGTTTACCAAGGTAAGATACGCCAGCCGGATCGTAATCGGATTTCATAACATACAAATATTGAACGCCGCCTTGCGCAGTTGCGTCCGGTTCCCAGAGGTCGCTGTCGCTTCGGGTGATGGATTTAAGGTAACAAACATCCAGCCTGTTAATGCGCTGTCCTTTGACCACCCGCCAGACATTAAAACCATTCTGAAAAACGCCAATAGGTTGCGTTTTATCAGCTTGTGCATAACAATAAGCAAACTGACCCTGAGGCGTCCCAATAACGCCATTAGTTGCTTTAAAAGGGTTGGTAAATTCAATCTGAACCGCAACCATCTCGTTATCATCCTGGCATACTCTGTTCACCTGGTTACCGAAAGCGTAACCATCATCGGTAAACTCATCAAACCCAACCGCGTGCCCCCCCTCGATGTCGATATAATAAACCCCGGCCAATCTGGAATAAGGAACATTCGCCTTCACCACCTTGAAGCCATCGGTTACCGGAATGTTGTAGGCAAAGGTTTCTGGCAAAAGATGGTTGCCCAACAAGCGGGTTCCTAAATCGACATCGGTTAAATTGAAGCGATATTGCTCGAGACTGTCAACAATGGTAATCTCATAAGTGTGTCCGGTTAGCGCAGGCGGGTCCAGTATTCTGATCATAAAAGACGCATCACTTTTTCCCGAGACCTGCGTTGCCTGCATTTCCTCCGGATAATAATCATACTCGTTTACCGTGATGGGAATTATTTTCTGCCAGTAGCGATGATTTGAAGCATAACTGTCAAAACAAAGCTCAAAACTCTCGCCAGCCGGAAAACTGGTGTAAATATTCACGGATATTATTTCTGGCAACTGAACAGTTTCACCAACCAGTATGCTATCGGCGCTCAGATGAAGCGCCGAATCATAATAGTTGCTCACCCGAGAACCCAGAATCTTGACATAACTCCGTAACTGATGGATATCAAAATCATAATTATTGGTAAAGGTTGTGGATAGTTCGATGTTTTCTCCTGGATTGGCTTCGCCGTCATAATTCTTACTATCATTAATAATAACAGTTTGAATATCGAGTCGATCGGTCAACATGATATTTTGTTTAACCTTTGGCATGAAAACAGTGTCGCCGTCAGCGGTAAAAACTTTCAGATCTAAATATAACGCATCATTGGTTTCAGGAATGTGCTCGCTGGCGCCGAAAATGTTATCCGTGGCGCCGTCGTCACGTAGCATTAAGCTCAGAATTTGGTTGCCTGAATAATCCCATAATATTGCTTCAGCCCCAACAAGATCTGACAGCGGGAAAAAGGCAGCACGTACGGTAACCAGAACCTGCCCCGGAGACAAATCTTCTCCCAGCACATCGACCTTCACACTGAACAAATCCAGATATTTGTGATGCTTTTTCAAAATATTAGCGACGCGCTTTACTTCAATAATATTTTCCAGTCGATCATATTCTTGCACAGCGATCACGGCAGCAACAATAGTTGCTGTGTCGCCGGGCGCTATGGTTAGCGGACCGGTTGACAGTATCATGCGGCGATCCTGGGGAATAGAATCCTGCCACCCCACGCCGGTTATCGGATCTCCGGAAAACGCCCATTTTGTTGGGCGTCCGGTTGTCGGGTCAATCGCTGGCTCACCGTAGTAATTGAGACAGTTCAAACGGTAATAAATGATCTGAGCTGTGTTTGCGCTGCTGTAAACAACCTCTCCCCATTCTCGCGGATTATGCTTATGAATCCGCGGTGAATAAACCGGTAAATTCCGATAATCGATTTTCTCCTCCCAAAGTGCTACAGCCGTATCACCCGGAGAGTAAATAGTTGGCGAAGCTAATATTTGATAACCAACAGCGTGATTATGAAAATAAGAGGAGTTTGTCCCATCATAACAGATGACCAGATTCAAGGTACTATCACTGCAAACCAGATCATTGTTGGCGTCGCCGACATCTGGATCCGACCAGAGCCCCAAAAATGCGTCTTCCCAAATTTCATCGCTTTTATTAATGATATCCCATTGCAAAAACATCACATTATCGAGATATTCCCAGCCGAAAACGGTCTGATGTAGCTCTGCTTTTAGTGGCGGACAAATATTATAATTGCCCCGATCTTCGACAAAGGCGTCGCTAAAGCTGCACCACAGTGTTTGATCGCCAAAGATTTTGGGGGTTGCCTGAGCATCTACCGGCGCTCCAAAAATATGAGGCCATTCCGCATAATCGACATTGCTGGCAGCATCATCGCCACGATTTATTTTATAAACCCGAAACCGTGGATCTTCCTTTCCAAACGGAACTCCAGTAACATCTATCACACCACCGACCCAATCCGAGTTGAAATCCGACGCCGAGGCTCTGATTTGTTCATCCACTTTTGCCGCCAGCCAGATTCCTGAACTATAAACAACAAACACACCATCCAAAGAAAGGTCGCTACTACCGTTAATTGGATGCCGACCAAACACCCCATCATTGCGAACTGAGCTGCGAATTCGATTGGCATCAAAATAATTGTAACGACATTTCCACAATTGGCTTATGGAAATCTTGTGGGTTTTTGCCGCGTAAATGGTAATTGATATCAACAATACACCAAGTAACGAAACCACAAGCCGAATATTTTTGACATTTAACATAACTAACCTCCTTCGATATTTTTAAAAATTACAAAATTTGATTCATATATAAGTCGCTTCTCAGCTAAAAATTCCATAATTTTTTTTATTGAAAATGTAAATAATTTTGCTTATAATTTATCTGGTCATTATTAATATGAATGACCAGTTGGGTTATTGGTTTTTTTGTTTTTTTTTATATTTAGACCGTAGGGGACGTCCATGGACGTCCCCTACATCGCGAAAATCCTTTTATTTGAAGCTGAT
>OMKS01001577.1_pt1 | contig 20169 bp, 21 predicted proteins | sample 1674721 | NCBI WGS metagenome assembly OMKS01 (sample SAMN06264996, study PRJEB25208) | sediment metagenome | isolation source: hot spring sediment | place: USA: California | collected 2014-09-02
GTGCCAAGAACTGTTTCGGGATATCTATGTGCCCGATAGTAAATAACTATATTTTTGCAACTGTTAAAGATCAGTAATATCTTTTCCAGTGATGGATGTCGACCCGGTCAGCGTGACATAAATGTATGTGATATGCGGGAACTGAACGATAAGGGAGTGTTATACAGTACCGGCAGGCCGACACGTTTCATCCCTTGAAACGAGGCAGCAGAAGAGTGTGAATACGAATCGAAATCGTAACAGAATACTATTGACAAGGCGCTCCCTTGAAAGGAGTTTGTCATGACAACGCGAACCGAACGACAGAAACTGATCCGGTTGTTATTTCATGAGGGCATCCCGCGATTATGGTGTCCCCTCCTGACGCACTACAAAAATGACGGCAGTATCGACTTTCCCCGCATTAAAGCTCATTACAGCCACCTTGTCCCCTGGATCAAAGGATTTCTCATGCCGGGGTCGACCGGTGACGGGTGGGAACTTGACCATGAAGAAACCATGCAGGTAATGAACTTTGGCATACGCATGGCCCGTGAGAAAAATACAAGGGTACTTCTCGGTGTACTCAAACCCGACACGGACGGGATGAAGCAAACCATTGACGACATGCTTAACATGATGCTCACCATGACGGGAACCGAAGATGTTCTTTCCCGTCTTCGCGAGTCTCATGTCTGCGGCTTCACCATATGCCCCCCCACGGGAGAATCGCTCGATCAGACTGTCATCCTGAAAGAGATCTCCCGGATCCTGGATCTGGGGTTACCCACCGCGCTGTATCAACTCCCCCAGGTCACACACAACGAAGCATCACCGGAAATATTTTCAGCTCTCGTCGAGAAATATCCCCACCTCTTATTTTTTAAGGATTCGAGCGGCAATGACAGAATAGCTCTGTCCGATGTCGATCCGGACGGAGTCTATATGGTGCGTGGGGCAGAAGGCGATTATGCCCAATGGGTGAAGGATGCCGATGGGCGATATGACGGATTTCTCCTCAGCACGGCCAACTGCTTTCCCTCACAACTGATGAACATTATCAAATATCTGGAAGCTAAGGATCTTGACGGAGCAACGAAACTTTCTGACAGAATTTCCGGGGTGATTTCCAAAGCCTTCGAAGCCGTCCGGAATGTTCCCTGCGGTAACCCTTTCACCAATGCAAATAAAGCCATCGACCATTTTTGTGCGTTCGGACCCACTGCCATACGGGAAAAGGGACCAATGCTTCACGGAAGAATCCGGTTATCGACGGAGACACTTTCAAAAACCGCCGATATCCTCTCTTCTTACGATTTAATGCCGACAAGGGGATACCTCGAATAAGGGGCATCGTATTGTAGCCTGATCGCCAGCCCGACAGATCAGGAAAATCAGAGAAAAAGGCAGCCGTCGCATGATAGATGATCCAACATTCATAGAATATATGGAACGGGTTAATGCTTATCAGGAATCAAACAGGGGCAGTCCCTGCCTGTGGAAGGGTTATCGTAACGGTCTTCGCCGACTCCGGTTCGGTGAAAGTTTCGGTACGGATGCCCAACATACCATCAGGATGGCGATTCCACTCGATGATCCGGACCCGTCCCGCCACGAGTATGGACGAGGGTATCGTGCAGGATATGCCGGGGACAATCCGACAGTTCTGGTTGATCAGGCCAGTCGATTCTGCTGCTCATAATATGGGGGGAATAAGACTTTCGAGCAGTTCGTCATATCAGTGCATTCAGACGCAATGAAAAGGGTCAACAGGAGTTCACTCATGAAAATTGATACATTCGTAACCAATCGGATGGTGAAAGGCGAAGATTTGAATCATCACGGAACGTTATTCGCCGGCAGAAGCGCCCAGTGGTTTGTTGAGGCCGGGTTTATTGCCGCAGCAAACCTGACTCGTCCGGAAAGCATTCTATGCCTTAAGATACATGGAATGCTTTTCAAGAAACCGGTGAAAATGGGAAGTGTCATTCGCTTTGAGAGTAAGATTGTTCATACGGGAAGAACGAGCCTCGTTGCGTATATTCGGCTCTTTTTCAGTCATAATGACGAATTTCTTCTGGAAGGATTCATTACCTTTATACATGTCGACGAACATGGGCGTCCCATACCTCATAACATTACCATTGACGCCACCGATCCCGAAGATATCAAACTTCAGGAACGGGCCAGGGCTCTGCACTCAAGAGTCACCTAAACGCCGATAGCAAGAATTTTCAGCTTGCATCATTGTTTACGATGTGTCTGAATAAGAAAAATCGTGGACGTAATCGAAGTCATTGTCATAGTGTCAATGTTCGGTTTCTTAAACCATAAATCATGGGAGAAAAAGATACCGCCTCACAAGAAGCTCTATATGTTTGACGACATCGGACCTTCATTTTTTCTGCTAAGGAGATTAACAATCTTGCTTTGCACGGAAATTTTTGAGAGGAAAATACCTGTAAAAAATTAAGAATTGAAAGCGAATGATACTGGAGGATTTTTATGAATGCACGAGTACATCTCATTATTGCCTCAATATTTACAATGATGATTTTTATAACAGGGTGCCAGTCGGCATACTATGCTGCCTGGGAAAAATTGGGAAAGGAAAAAAGGCACCTCCTGAGAGATAATGTCGAGAAAGCAACCGATGCCCAGAAAAAGGCTTCGGAACAGTTCAAGGAGGCATTAACTCAGATGAAAGAGATGTATGGATTTGACGGCGGGGATCTCGAAAAATATTACGATAAGCTCAAGACAGATTTTAACAAAAGTGAGGAGCGAGCCAAAGAAGTTCACCGAAGGGTAGCCACGGTCGAGCAGATTGCCGATGATCTTTTCAAGGAATGGTCGAATGAAATCAAGGAAATCAAGACAGCAAAACTGAGATCCCAAAGTATGGAATCCTATCAGAATACTAAAGTACGATATGCGCGGCTTCATACGGCAATGAAAAAGGCGGAAGCCCGCATGGATCCCGTGCTGGACCAGTTCAGGGACAATGTGCTGTATCTGAAACACAACCTCAACGCTCAGGCAATCGGAGCATTAAAGAAGGAAGCCGACAAAATCGAAATAGAAGTGGGGGCCTTAATCGGTGATATGCAAAGCTCTATAGAAGAGGCAGAAACTTTCCTGGAAAATTTCAAATAAGTTGATCCCGGGGTAAGTGACACGGCAAGCCAAGCTATTCGAGGCGTCTGCCCGCGAGTGGTTCATTGTGTCATCAACCATCTCATGGGGCCTGAATCTCGTTGTGTGCTGCCCGTATTTCGGAGCTACTTCCACACAAAGGCAAGGACTACACCAAGGATCAACCAGATCGGAATCGATATCAGCAGGGCCCACATGATGCCGTTCACCTTCTTGTATGATTGCTCGAGCTGCCTGGCCTGCAGCGCCCTCTCAAGTTTTATCTTTATATCATCAAACTGAAACGGTTTCGTTACGTAATCGTAAGCACCTTCTTTCATCGCCTCAACAGCACTGTCAATGCTTGGATACCCGGTTATCATGAGAAAAATCATTCGAGGATCCTTTTGCCTGATCATTTTTAACAGGGCAAGTCCGTCTATCTTCGGCATGAAAAGGTCTGAAATGATACTGTCGAACCGTCCGGGAATAAATTTATCCAGGGCATCCTCACCGCTGTCGGCTGTCACCACTTCATAGCCGAGTTTTTCAAAAAAATCCCTCAGAACCGACCGCACACTTTCTTCGTCATCTACGATCAATAAATGCCCTTTATACATGGTCACTCCTTCCTGTCCCGTTCTTTCCAATGTCGTAACTGTATGGTCATATTGCATAGAAAATCAAGCAAAAATCTTGAACGGTCGGGGACACATGAACCTATAATAACATACATAGGTTCCTTCATATTTGATGAAGCATGTTTATTGCTATATCGTCACTGAGCGGGGAATCATTGAATCGGCTCATAATGCTTGACCGGGTCGTAGAAAACCATCAAGAGGTTGTTACAGGCGTTTCTTGTCCCACCTGTGAGACAGGACCGGATCCGCCCTGACGGTAACCGTTATGCCTGAAAGACTGGGGCTGTTTGTTTCCGAAACCATAAGCCGATGACATCACACCACTTCGATCCAACTGATCTTTGATTTCCTTTCCCACCTTTTTAATGCTCCTTCCTATTGCTTTTTTGCCTTCTTCACATCATTTTTGCTTTCATTTCCTGTCGCGGAAAAGCCACGTTTAATTTCCGATCCTATTGTTCCGGCAGTGTTGCTCACATCATCCTTGACTTCATCGAGTCATACCGACCGTCATCCGATAATTTTACATTTCTTTTACGAACCAATGACAACAGGATTGATATGTCGTGATAGACATACCGAAAGCAAAGGATAGAGAGTGTGGCAATTTCATACATATTTAGAGTTTGAAAACGATGAATTGGGCAGTATATGTTCCGGGCATGATGATAGACTCAGGATCACATGTCCGATTGCGGAAACCAATGAGTAAAACAAAAAAGAGCGGCGTATTATGAATTATCTGCAATCGAAAGTATTGTTGGGGTTTGTCCTTGCCGTCATGTATGTTCCTTGGAATGGAGGAGCATCGCTGGTTGCTCCATAACACGCCGCCGTTACAGATTCCGGTATTCGGTGCCGATTCGAACTGGACAAAGGTGTCATGTTTCCTGAAAGCCCCCGACAAGCTGTTGTAAAAGTCACCCTTGTTCCGCCGCCCCCTCCGGATCGTATCGAACGACCTCATGGTGGGGGTCGGTTATGATTACAATTAAGATCTTATGAAGCGACTCTCACAAAACAGTGAGGGGAATTCCTATTTCGTCGAATCAGGTCACGACCGTCCCGTAATTTTTGCCGAAGAACTCGTTAATGTGCTGAATGTTACTGCCAAGAATGTGTGATTGATCATTGAGTGCCCCAATGGAGTCATGCCGCTATGGATTATCGATCGCTACGGTCGCATCAGAGGTAACACCGTGGACATTTGCCTTGAGCAGGGACACACGAAATATCACATCGAGGAATGTGACATCGCCGATTTTCTCCGGCAACCGCTTGAAATTCATCGCCTTCGCATAAGCAATGCCGGCTTGACCTTGTTTACCGATATTCCCGAAGAACCGGTTTTCATTACGACTGATAAGAATGCCCTTGATAAGACCTTCCTCGAACATCATCGACAATGTGGCTTCAGGAGAAACGGAAACTCCGATCCGTGATAACCGATCATATTCTTGTCTCCGAAGATGACGACAATATTTAAGAGGGCCTTATCGATGTCCTGGAAAGCGAGGGATGTCAGGTGACATCGGCAATCGACGGTGAAACCGTTTGGCCTTCACGAACTTCCTGCCAGAATCGGAGCCGTCCTCAGGCGATCACAACGCTATAACGAAGAATCACTCAACACGTCGAATATCCCCCATCGCTTCATGTTCAGCAGGAGTGAAATCGATACTCGCCGGTTCAGAGCTTGCAACGAAAACGAGATTTTTAATCTCACGGCGATGGAGCTTCGGCTCATCATGTTCTTTTACAAGAACCCCGATGTCGTTTTGAGCTGCGATCAACTCCTCAATGCAGTATGGGGTATCGATTGTTATGGAACAGCCCGCACCCTATGCCACATCAATTAGTCTATAAAAATTCGTATCACACAGATCGAGGGAGACGCATTGCCGCTTACGACGCCTGCACATGATGTTTTTCATCAGAAAGTGACTTTCGATCGCCAGGGGATCTCCTCTTTTTCTCTCTTATGAACAATACATACGGGGCAGCGTTCTGATGCTGTTTTCTTTTGTTTCGATTTCGTTTATAGATCCATGCAAATTCGTCGTTCTTTCTGTTGTTCATGACATGTTCAATGAGTATAAATAAAGCGGAGAGGCAGAAAAAAACTGCCAGCAATAGTAAGGGATGTCGAAAACAGTAAAAAAGAGGTGCAAAAACAATCCCAACAAACTTCTTAAGCAGTGTACTCCCCCCATCTAAATAATTGTTCACATGTACACTTCCTCGTTTGAAAATGATACCGTGGGATTCTGATTCGATGCTGATTTTTTCGTTGATGGCTATCATTACAGGAAATGCATCGGCTCCGACGTAAAACTGAGACCACGGAAACTGGCTCGGTCCGGTCAAACCGATACCCTTCAATCCACGCGCGCGAACGTCGTTGACCGATACAAGCGATAGTATACAAAATGAGAGAATAAGGGCAGCGGATAATGTAATAAAGCTTCTGGTCCCGTTCCTGGAAATTTTCGGTGAACTTGAAAGAATTAACATCTTAACACCTCCCGTGTTGAACCTCTATGCCGAGCGAAGTCATCTCACGGAGATTCTGTTCCCGTTCGGCAACTGTGCCGCCATACGCTGATATTTTAAGGACGCAGGCCGGTGGCTTTGCGTCCCACCATTTCGGTGCGGTTTGCTTTTCCCGGGTAACCGTTTGCATATCTGAAAACATATAACTTTCGACCATTCATTACGATTCATACTTTTTTTGGTTATTTATTACCATGATCGACGGTACGTGGAAATGATGAATGTCATAGGTGGAAGGTGATGTTCTTCACAGTGTGCAGCGTCGGAGCATTAAGCGATCACGTCTTATAACGTCGGTTCATAAGTATATTGACAAACTGATCACATTTGTGGATCATTATAGATACGTTTGTTCGGTTCAACTACATCGTCTCAAAGGGCCTGAATAATGAAAAAAATGACCATATCAGTCGGTACGCTCCGATTCATTGCACGGATGGAAGAACAGAGCGCTCCGTCCACGTGCAAGGCGTTTGAACGACACATTCCGTTTCGTAATAAAATTATCCAGGCACGATGGAGCGGTGAAGCCGCCTGGATTCCCCTCGGCACTGCAAACTTCGATATCGGCTTTGAGAATCATACGAGGCACCCGTCGCCGGGGGAAATCCTTCTGTATCCCGGTGGGTATAGTGAAGCAGAAATCCTTGTTCCCTACGGGAGCGTCTGTTTCTCCAGTAAAGTCGGACAATTGGCGGGTAATCATTTTCTAACAATCATCGAAGGAACAGAACTTCTCACCGAGCTGGGCCGACGTGTCCTCTGGGAAGGAGCGCAGGACATCATCTTTGACTATGCGTAAACAGATCTGTATGACATCATTAAAGTGGGGGAGGAAAGATCACGCCATGAAAGCCATGGTATTAAAACAGGTCTCCAGTATCGAGGAGAACGGGACACCTCTGGAAATGACCGATATACCCGATCCCATCCCGGGTGACAATGAGATTCTGGTGAAAGTATCGACATGCGGCGTGTGTCACACGGAGCTTGACGAGATCGAAGGGCGAACGCCCCCACCGACCTATCCCATGATACTTGGTCATGAAATCGTCGGAACAGTCATTGATGTCGGAAAGTATGCAACACGATTTAAACAGGGAGATCGAGTCGGTATCGGGTGGATTTATTCAGCCTGTGGAACATGCACGTATTGCCTGTCCGGTAATGAAAATGTGTGTAAATCCTTTCGGGCAACCGGTCGGGACGCCCACGGCGGCTATGCCGAATACACGACAATCCATGAGGACTTTGCATACCCGATCCCCGATTTTTTTTCCGATGCCGAGGCGGCCCCGCTTCTCTGTGCAGGTGCAATCGGATATCGCTCACTGAGATTATCGGCAATGGAGGACGGTAAGAATCTGGGACTGACGGGTTTCGGCGCATCGGCGCATCTCGTCCTCAAGATGTCGCGTTATCTTTTTCCCCATTCGAAAATATATGTCTTTGCCAGAAATACCACGGAACAGGCCTTCGCCCGCGAACTCGGAGCCGCCTGGGCAGGCGATACATCGGACAAATCACCGGAGAAGCTCCATAGCATTATCGATACGACTCCTGCATGGAAACCCGTGGTGGAAGCACTGACGAACCTTGAATGCGGCGGAAGGCTGGTAATAAATGCAATCCGCAAAGAAAGCAGGGACAGGAACTATCTTCTGAATCTTGATTATCCGACCCATCTGTGGCTTGAAAAAGAAATCAAGAGTGTGGCTAATGTCACCCGAAGAGATATCGGCGAATTCCTTCAACTGGCAGCGACTATTGCCATAAAGCCCCACGTCGAGGAATATTTACTTACAGAGGCGAACAGGGCGCTGGTTGATCTCAAAGAAAAAAAGCTCAGGGGAGGAAAGGTTCTCAGAATTAACTGACAGCTTCAAAGCTTTTCTCCGCCCTCTGATACGTCCCATTAAACTCCATAAAACAGACCGATTACCGTATGATACGGACAGGTGAATTGGGCTTGCGTCTCAATGGATAAGCGGTGCCGCCGCGCCTTCCAGGCATGAATCGTTTCCGCGTCGGGACCAATCGACAATATTTATTTTTTTATGCAATCATGTTATTAAAAGCTGCCTGATACTCGAAAATGCTGATGACATCATCATGATCAAAATTTTTGGTCATGCAGCCATCAATATCGTAAAATAGAAGGCAAGGGGCATCAATGAATGATGCTGAAACTCCGGATCCTGAATCCGACAAGGAAGAAACGCCGGAGTAAAAGGATTCGATGCAAAGAACCGCAAACATATAAGACGCTGCTTCCGTAGGAAAAACATATGAATACATCACATAATGACACGGTGATACAGCAACTGATCACCCGTCTTACAGAATTGGAACAAAGAGACCTCCAACACGACAGAAACGAGATATTTCTCAGAAATATGTGCTCCGAGCTGGAAAGGCAGTTGCAAGGGGAAGTGGTGGAACTGGCGGACATACAGACGGTGATTTCGGAAAAGGAAAAGGAATTTGAGCAATTAGATTCGGAACTGACTAGAAAAGACGAAATATATCAGACGGTTTTTGAAAATACCGGAACGGCAATGATGATTATAGATAACAAGGGAACGATTTCCCGAATAAATTCAGAATTTGTAAAATTGTCCGGTTATGTTCGCTATGAAATCGAGGGATTGAAAAAATGGACTGAATTCATCCATTCAGAGGATGTTGAACAGATCGAGAAGATAAATCAGTTAGATAAAGACAACCCCACTGGGGCGCAAAAAAACATAGAATTTACATTTGTCAACAAATTCGGCAAGTCAAGCAACATTACGGCATCCATCCAGATCATCCCAGGAACAAACAGGAGCGTTATCTCGCTTATTGACACGACGGCACTGAAACAGGTCAAAGATGATTTATGGGCAAGTGAAGAACTGTTCCGCACACTTGTGAACAATATGCTTGACATCGCTGTTATCACGGACTGGAACGGAACTATATTATTTGCGAACAACGCTGCTGCACACTTGGCACAAGTCGACAGCCATGAATGCATACGTGGGATGAACCTGAATGACTTCGTTCACCCCGAGCACCGAGATGTGGTGCTGCAAGATCTTGCCCTTATCAGAAAAGGCAAGCGACAGATTATGAAAGCGTATAAGATTCTGCTCCCCGGCAACAGAGAGATATGGATAGAAGCTATCGGCACAAAAATTCGTTTCAAAGGTCAATCCGCCGACCTGGTGACATTTCCCAACATAACGGAAAGAAAAGAGGCCGAAGAAGAGTTAAGACAAGCAAAGGATGTGCTTGAACAGCGGGTTAGAGAACGGACGCAAGAGCTGTTGCTGAAGAATCAGCAACTTATGGAAGAAATTCAGGAACGCCGCAAGGCCGAACAGGCGCTGAGAGAAAGTGAAGAGAAAATGCGAACAATCTTAGAAACCGCCCAAGACTCAATCTTCATCAAAGACAAATCTCTCAAATATACCTTTGTGAATCACTCCATGGAAAAACTATTTTCGCTTACATCAGCAGAATTACAAGGGATAACCGACGAAGAACTCTTCGGAGAAAAATCGGCACGGCAGATCAGAATAATGGACCAGCAGGTCCTTTCGGGAGTGATCGTTGAGGAGGAGGTTTCAAAGCCGGTCATGGATGATATTAAGACCTTTCACGTCATCAAGGTCCCAATGAGAGATGCTGAGGGTGCCGTCGACGGGTTATGCGGGATTGCCAGGGACATAACTGATCGCAAGAAAGCTGAGGAAACCTTGAAAAAGAAAGAGCATGAACTGGCGATCAAGTCCCGGTCTCTGGAAGAGGCGAACAGCGCCCTCAAAGTCCTGCTGCAACATACGGAAGAGCAGACATCGGAAATTCAGGGAGATGTTATCACCAATGTGCAAAAACTGGTTGTGCCCTATATGGAAAAATTGAAACAAACCAATCTCGATCCCGATCAGCAGATGTATATGGAGATTCTCAACGTGAATTTGACAAATCTAATATCTCCCTTCATGCGTCATATGACGCTCAGTCATTTCAACCTGACGCCGAAAGAAGTTCAGGTGGCAAGCCTCATCAAAGAGGGGAAATCATCCAAGGAAATCGGAAGGATATTAAATCTTTCACCACGCTCCATTGATTTCCACCGAGACAATATCAGACAGAAGGTGGGGCTGAAAAACAAAAAAGCCAACCTCAGATCATATCTCCTGTCCATGTCATAATACCTGATTATACCCCGCAATAACCCCGTAGTAATTCAGTATTGCCTATTTCCCTCTTCTATTATAGCTTTCGGAAATTGTTTCCTTGCTTTTGAAGCATGCGTTCCCTTCTCTAACGCTGTATCTTAAACGTGCATGCGATAAAGAGGTGGTTGAAGATAGTAAGCTGATAATAATATCCAGGTTTCAACATAAAAAAAAGAAGGGGGATTAGGAGAGATGGAAGAAGGAACGGTAAAATGGTTTGATGAAAGGAGGGGTTACGGGTTCATCACCAATGATAACGGAACGGATATTTTTGTCCACTACAGTGTCATAGAAATGGATGGATTCAAGACATTGCTGGAAGGACAACGGGTCATATATGAAGCAAATGAAGGTCCGAGAGGTCCTGCTGCGGTGATGGTATCTCCTGCCTGAGGCTTTGAACACGACTCAACGATATGCCTTATGGACTTTGTGCAACACTTCATCGTTCCGACACGACAAGGTAGTAGCAGGGCGACCCTCCCCCTTACGCACTTTCCTTGTTCGTAAACAATCTATTGTCATACGGCAGGTGTGTTCCATAGATGATAGGACGATATCGAAAACGTCCGGCTGTCACACACTGTCGGGATGCTCCTCATGACGGAGATCTATCAGGTATCGCCCCACGGCGGTTCCGGAAATAGAAATGCAGAACGGGAGAATGAGAATTCTTCTTTGAATCCGTATTCTCCCGCTCATGCTGAATGGTTTTCCCAATAAGAAGTGTATGTTTCGAAATCACTTTTTCTGAAAGCCTTCAGGATTTAAACATTTCACGATAACCGGCGAATTTTTCCCTGAGTTTCGGTTTTTCAATCTTACCGGTGGGATTTCGGGGAATACAGTCAAAAAATATCTTTTGCGGCCTCTTATAACGGGGCAATGCCTCGCAATACCGATGAATATCTTCAACAGCAACTGCTCGCTCGGGTTTCGCCTCGATGACCGCGGCAACAACCTCACCCAACCGCTCATCGGGAAAACCGATAACCCCCACATCCTGAATATCGGGGTGCCTTTGCAGAAAATTCTCAATTTCAACGGGAAAGATGTTCTCTCCACCGGTAATAATCACATCCTTTTTCCGGTCGACAAGATAAATGAACCCTTCATCATCGACACGGGCGATGTCTTTTGTGTACAGCCAGCCATCTTTGATGGTATTGATCGTTTCCTCAGGATTTTTATAATATTCCCTCATGACACCGGGCCCTTTGACAATCAGTTCTCCCGGGACCCCCGGTTTGACCCTGATTCCCCGATCATCCACAATGGCGTACTCCCAGTCGAAGCCGGGAACGCCGATAGCCCCCACTTTATGCGTGTTTTCGATGCCGAGATGAACACATCCCGGTCCCGTTGACTCGGTCAGGCCATAATTTGTATCGTACTGATGATGAGGAAACACTTTCAGCCAATCGGTGACAAGGCTGGGGGGAACCGGCTGGGCTCCGATATGCATGAGACGCCATTGATCCAGCCGATAATAATCAAGATTAACCTTTCCATTTTCAATCGCCGTCAGGATATCACGGGCCCACGGGACCAGCAGCCATACTATCGTACCTCCCTCTTCAGATATGGCGTCGAGAATCCATTCGGAGGTCACACCCTTGAGAACAACCGCCCTGCCGCCGACAATAAAGCTGCCGAACCAGTGCATCTTTGCTCCGGTGTGATAAAGCGGAGGAATGAGGATAAAATTATCATCGTGCGTTTGCCGGTGATGCTGGTTTTCAACAATGCATGAAGCTTCCAGATTTCTCTGTGTCAACAGAATCGCTTTGGGTCGTCCCGTCGTGCCGGACGTAAAATAGAGGGCTGCATTATCATCAATGGAAATGGAAACCTCCGGCGCAACGTCGGACTGATCCGCTGAGAGCGAGAGGCAGTTTTCTGCAAATGCGGGACTGCCGTCACCGACAAAAAAGTAGTGCTTCACTGTGGTAATCGATTCCCTGATCTCATCAATAGCCCCGACAAACTCGGATCCGAAGAAGATCGCGTCGGCTTCGGCTATTTCAATACAATACTTTATGTCTTCAGCGTTAAAACGGAAATTCAACGGGACAACCCAAGCACCTGTTCGCAGGATGCCGAAATAAAGGGGCAGCCATTCAAGGCTGTTCATCAGCAGGTGAATGACAATATTTCCCTTCCCAATACCCCTGCTCAACAAGAGATTGGCCACCTGATTGGCCTGGTGGTCAAACTCGGTCCATGTAATCTCCCGCCGTGCACCGCTCGTCCCGTCGCGCTCGATTAATGCAGTCTCATCCGGATACATCCTGGCATTTCTCGCCAGTATTTCTGTAATGATCACAACTCCAATCCTTTCTCGTATTCTTATTCACCATAGACTGAGGCTCGACCTGGTCGCAGTGAAAATGAGTATGGGCAACAAACCGTTTCATTACAACCCGGAAATCACCGCATCCTTCGGATACGTCACGACAAATTCAACGGTAACCTCGCTGTGTTCACCCGGTTCCAACCGATTATTCCAGAGCATCACCCCTTCTCTGTCCCGATAATTTCTCTCGGTCGGCTCCGGATTCATTTTAATATCCTTAACTTTTATCTTATCGGTCCTCGAGATGGGGATGGAATCCAGCAGCAGAATCTGCACCGGGTTGTTTTTCAGATTTTCCTGGGTCAGCTTGTAAGCAAATTCCCGAACTATCGTATCCCGCTCTATATTGCCGAAAAATGTCTCTTTAACTTTATCCCGGAGTTTTACTCGGGACACCTTGACTTCTCTGTCGGCTCCCAGGTTCACCCGAAAAGCCTCACCCGCTTTTTTCTCCATTAGATATGTCTTCCCGACATATCGCCCTGAGAAATAAACATTTAAAGGACCGCTCAGAAGCTCCTTGTCGGCCTTTGCCTCACATACAAGAAACGTTAAGGGACTTCTTTGAGGAACGACATAATGGAAACATTCCCCTTTCAGGTTTCTATCAAAGAGGGGAAGCATTGTTTCCTTGTCCCGCGATTCAATAGTCATCCTGCGCGGTATTTCATACTCAAAGGAAAAGGGTAATTCTTTCATCCGGGCGACGGCAATTGCTGCTTCCCCCTCAGGATGCGGTTCAGACACGCCTTCCTCAATTGAATCGGCAGCAGGTGCCTGAAGGGCTTTCTCCATAACCATCGGTCCGGCACCGATGCGGGCACTGGTTTTGTATCGGGGAATATCCAGTGTCCATGGTGAGGGTTCGGGCGGCGTAACTCCCCGTAGTGGAATGACGTTGGACAGCGACACGGCCACGTTGGTCCAATCCTCCCCGGTCTTTTGTCGAATCCTCGCAAACATTGTCAAATCGATGGTATTCAGAGACGGAGGAACGGCCACTTTATAGAGGGGCTCCCAGCCTGCATTTCGACTTATGTAACTGGTTTCAAAAGTTATAGTCTGATCGCGGGAAGAATTAAATACTATTTCTAAAAATTTGCGAACTTTCTTATAATCCCTCCCCAGTGATTCAAGCTCACGTTCCAGCATCTTTCTTTGTTCATCGATGGCTTCCAGCTTCAGGTCAAGGGCCTGCCTCCCTTTATGGATCGTCTCAATCTGAGAGCCCAGAAAGTCAAGAGTTTTATTCAGATCTTCTATCTTGGGAAAGTGTGTCTGTATATCCTTTGATACCTGCATTTCCGCAAAGGCAAGAAGAGATTCCAGGAATTTCTCTTTCTTCGATAACACATCACGCTGATCAGACAAAACCCGGCTGGAGTGCTTCAAATCCTTAATTTTCTGTTCCAGATCTCTTATTTTATCCTGGGGAGATTCCTGAACGGCAACCTCCTTGAACTGCACACCATAGACTTCGCCTGCTCCGAATACCTTTGCCGAAACGGAATCCTTATCCATGCTGAATGCTTCAACCTCAATCAGAAATTCCTGTAACCCTTTCTGAACCGTCGCCGTGGCTCCCCGCTTCACCAATGCCTCACCGGAAAACAGTGTTACTTCCGTAATACGTGAGGGAATTATTTCCTCGGCAAAAGCACTCGATATCACCATTAAAAGTCCAAGAACCGTTGACAGGCACAGTCTTTTCATGAATCCTCCCTTGTATTATTCCCATACCGATTAACTGTATTACGTATGTCGCAGCAATGAAGGATGAGTAAAATCCCGACATGCCGGGACAGATGGACGTCTATCAACAGACGCTCAAATTTTGACCTTTCAGTCTTCAGTTTTTAACGCGATCCTTGGCCATGCTTCGGTGATCCGACACTGACATTCGCACACACAACAGTTAAAAAGAAAGATCTCATACCACACTCTTGAGAAGCTGAACCTTCTTCCTCAATCATCTCTTTACGACAAGAACCGGACCCACAGCTTTTCGAATAACCGATTCGGACACCGACCCGAGGAGTATTTCCTTCACGTTGCTGAGCCCATGCGAACCGATGACAATTGCCGACACACCTTCTTCCGCCTCCACTCGCATGATCTCCCTCACGGGGAACCCGGTTTCAATCCGCACCGAAACCTCGACCCCCAGACCTCTCAGTTCATCCGCAATGCGCCTCAATTCCCGGCGTGCGTCCCCCTCTATTTCCTGTTCGACTTCATGGAAATCCCTGATTGAACTATACTGTGCGATTACCTCAAGACTCTGCTTTTTGATAACATGGAGGACAACGACCTTCTTCGTGCCTGCGTCTTTCATCCGCTTCACAAAATCCAGAGCCTTTTCGGCAACATCGGAAAAATCTGTGGGAAATAATATCGTCTCGAACATATCGATACTCCCTGATCAAATGAAAAGCCTTACCGCTGTCGGCACATGGTGCGGTTCATCCTTACCCGAATCGCACCGCGGGAAATTTTCGAGAACATACAAGGACTAGCCGCCTGCTGTCTGAGGAAATGCTGTGTTGGCATACAGATACTCGACCTTCTCCTTATGTTTCAATTCCTGATTCGCCATTTTGAGCAGCATTTCCTTTACTTCACCATCAGGATGCAATTTGGCAAGATCATTATAGAAATTGTATGCCGCCAGCTCACGGTGAGCTGCTATCAGATATACCTCTTTACTGTCCCGATCTTTTTCAGGATCAGGCATTTCCAAATGTTCGGCAATCTTGTAATCGATAACCTCGGTCATTTGCATCGTGCCGGCTGCAATCTTTCCAGCCTTATATTTGACGAGAAAGTCTCTGTGCTTTCGTTCTTCGCCGGCGAGGAATTCCAGGGTATCCCTGGCCTCTCTGTCGGCAATCCGTTCCCGCAATTCCGTGTAAAAAGCATACGCGGCTTCTTCCCGCGCTATGGCGAGGTTTAAAAGGCTTTCGAGGCTTTTCTGTTGCATGATAACACCCCCTTCTTACGTTATAGTAAATAACTCGTGTCATGCATCCTACGCTGCCGATTCATCACACCCGTCATTACGGCTTCAGAACGTCATATTTATACGCTGATGTGGCTGTTTTTATCAAGGGAAAATCAAGGAGATGATGGGGTTAAGGAAGATCCTTCAGCGTTGAAGGGAGTGAATCCATAATCCGGCAGGTCCCTGCGGGGATGTCCTGAGGGTGGTTGAACACATCAAAAAATCATCGGCCGGGAGATAAATAATTATGAGCAATCGCATCGGCAAGCGTTCCGGGATCCGATTCTCTTTTCAATATTTGCCCGATCATCCGGTCGAAGTCACCGGACACAATAAGTTTTGTGATGATGGGCTCGAAAACGACCGATTCGATTGCATCATTCAGGTCCAGCGTAATTTTTCGTTTAACCCGATCACTGAACAGGTCGTGGGTGACAATATTTTCGTAGTGTTCTTCGATAGTGTCCACTAACGTTTCGATGCGTGCTTCAAATGACGCTTTCTTGCTGACATCTCCCACCCTGATGATGGGGGGACGCCAGCCGCCGGGGTAGCGATCCACCATATTCAGCATATGCATTAATTGCTGATACAGTTTACCCGCACCCAGTTGATGTTCTTTATTAATGAGAAAAATATCGGCAATCTCAAGGATGCCCGCCTTGAGTATCTGAATTTCGTCCCCCATACCTGGAATCTGAACGACAACAACCGTATGGGCATGGTTAATGACATCAATTCCCATCTGACCGGCACCGACTGTTTCAAGAATGATAACGTCTTTTCCCATGGCATCGAGCACATGAATCGCCTCACCGAGAGCCCTGGACAATCCCCCCAGGGCGCCTCTGCTCGACATACTTCTGATGAAGACCGCCCGATCGTGAACGTGGCGCTCCATTCGCACCCTGTCACCGAGAAGAGCCCCCCCGGAAAAGGGACTTGACGGATCAACGAGTAACGCCCCCACCGTTTTACCCCGCTTTCTGTATTCTGCGATTGTCCCATCGATGAGAGTGCTTTTCCCGGCACCGGGCGATCCGGTAAAACCGATCACGTGGGCCTTTCCTGTCTGCGGATACAGGTATTTGATTGTCGATTTTGCCTCAGGATTTCGATCTTCCAGTTTGCGTATCAGAAGGGATGCGGTTCGGTCGTTTCCCGCCATTATTGCTTTTGCCGTTTTCATGGGACAGACCCCCCGAATAATCTCACGCCATGCATTGTGAGGGCTTTAACATAGAGAACGGAAGCAGCGCAATGAATTTATTTTCCGAATACATTACATCCCTCGTGAACACCACCTTCATTCGGCGGTTCACACCCTTCCATATTGCAGACACCGGATACTTTGTCGAAACCAACACATGTTCCGGAATAACATGCCTCATCCACACCCAGGCTTCGCCATCGAGGGGGAGGTGTTTCATGAATTGCTATGTCAATGACATTGTGTTGCCTCTACAAACATGGGATGATCTTTTGTTCAAGCAACAGACAGAGCGAGACAAGATCATGATGCGAGTCATTTTCAAATCCTAATTCCCTGATAATAATTACCATAACATCATTTTTTTATTGACCTCAACGTATAATTAATATAAATACTCGTACAAGTACAAGTATAGTACTATGTATCGTGTTACGGATGACAGAGCCGTTGGGGATTCGTAATGACAGCAGGTGATATTATTGAAAAAGTTGATGGGCTTACACGGGACAAGCTGACATACTTTGTGCGGGCGGGCTATATTAAACCGAAGAAGATCAAGAGAGGAACACTCTATTACAATCAATTCTCTCAAAAGGACTTCTTTCTCGTCGGACATGCGTGGAAATACATCTCTCAAAATGATATGCGGACACGTGCTGCTTTTGAGCGAGCTGAGCGAGAATATGCGGATCCCCAATTACGCCTGTTGGAATGATCTTTGTGAAGTAGGTAATCTTTTTTAATGGTTTCTGTATCGTTATAATCCGGTACGGAGATGTAGCCGGTGTGCCCCAAACCTTTGGCAGAACCATGCCGCCAGGGGAAACCAGAATGTCTGAACAGAAGATAGAACAGGCAGCTGACGAGTATCGCGGCATAGTAAGTACGGCCGCAACCCCTGCAACAGTGCAAAGATTAGAATATAGGGGGTATGATTCTTATACCGGTGAGTTTCTATACCGCTGTTCCTCATGCGGTGCAGACGTGGCAGTTAATCCGATGGATGTACTCCCTCCTCAAAGGCACAATAGCCATAGTCATCGTGTCGACGACATGAACGGCGAGACACGCCGGAGCGCCGCCACCACTATCTGGTGGGTATCCGTCTGGTGGATCTTCTATTTCATTCTCCTTTTCTTTTTTGCGCCGATTCTTACCATCATGCTCCTGTAAAAGAGATCAAACATGCAGGACAGCCCGAGCCTGGAATTCTTTGTGAACCCATTTTCGAATCTTGCCGACTGCTCCCGACACCTCGTCAGGCAGTAGATCGTTCCGGGTTTGTAACTCGCTGAAGCGGAACGGACCACATGACAATGAAACTGACCGACAACCCGTCGAGGACTGAATCATGAAAAAATCTCTACTTGACGACTATCGTTATTTTTTAAAAGACACCATCCGAAAGTCCATTGACTTTTCCCAAACCGCCCAGAGCAGGGGCATACCGCCGCCGCCGCTTGAAAAACCTTTTCCGGATAAGGCAAAACGGATCGGACTTATCACCCCCGGGAAGTGGCACACTATAGAAGATGTCAGCCTCGCAACGGCCATACAAAACCGCAAAAGTCGAAGAAACTATCGGAGTGAACCGCTGTCCCTTGAGGAACTTTCATTCCTTCTCTGGGCTACCCAGGGAATTCGCCGACGGATCGATTCGGGGCATGCCTATAGAAATGTTCCATCGGCGGGATGCCGCCATGCTTTGGAAACCTACATTTGCGTTGTAAATGTTGAAGGGCTGGAACGGGGGATATACCGCTATCTTCCTCTCGAGCACGAACTCCTTTTGGAATTTCTCGATGACCGCATCGGAGAGAAGACCGTATCGGCTGTTTTCGGTCAGCCCTACCCGGGGACATCGGCGGTTACCTTCCTTTGGACGGCCATACCGTATCGAATGGAATGGCGGTATGATTTAGCCGCCCACAAGGTGATTGCCATCGATGCCGGCCATGTCTGTCAGAATCTGTATCTCGCCTGCGAATCGATCCGTGCAGGCATGTGCGCCGTCGCTGCTTACGACCAGGAGGCTCTCGATGAACTCCTGCGCATTGACGGAAAGGAAGAATTTGCCATCTATCTTGCATCAGTGGGAAAAGCGTATAATTAATGATCGGCAGATGTCGCCCCTGGTCAGCTCGCCCCGATATATACGCCAGGCAGTCTGTCAATCAAAGACCTGCCATTCCGGCGGATTTTAACGAACGATCTCGAAGCAAGCTCCGCGAAATCAAACTGAAGAGATTAAACAAAGCAATGGGATGGACAAATCATCATCCCTCCGAAAAGTCTGGTGCCGCAACAGGTTAATTTTTTCTTGACAAATCCTTCAAGAGGTGTAATTTCCCAGTGAGTTCATATTGTTAAGCTACCTCAAGACAAAACAGGACACCATCCCGGGAGTAAATCATGGATTGACCGAGACACCCCGTACCTTACAACGAGAATGGAGGTTCTTTGTATCTTCGTGGATGGGCCGGTTCACGGCAGGAATCGGCTCCTATTAGATAACAACGCACTGAAGTGGAGATAGATTCGATAAGGATGAAAACAACAATCGAAAAACATGATTCCTCTGAAACACGGAGACTTATGGCGTGTCTCGAAACGGGGAAACTTCTCACCTCGACACTCAATCTCAGAGGAATCCTCGAACATATCATGGGCAAGGTGAGCCAGTTAATCGATGCGGAAAACTGGTCACTTCTGCTCAAGGATCAGGAATCGGGAGAGCTGACTTTCGAGATTGCCGTCGGCATAGACAATAATGTGATCAGGGGCGTTCGTCTCGCACGGGGAGAGGGGATTGCAGGGTGTGTCGCTGAAACGGGAATTCCTATTTACCAGTCCGATGTCAGCGACGATCCGAGGTTTAATAAGGATATCGATGAACAAACGGGTTTCAGAACCACGTCAATAGCATGCCTGCCACTGACCATACATGGGAGCGTAGTTGGTGTCATCGAAATAGTCAATATCACCGACCTGTCTCTTATACACATCTCCGAGCCCACGAGACCGTACTAGATCTCGTATGCCGTCTTCTGCTTGAAAAA
>OMKS01001578.1_pt1 | contig 20155 bp, 19 predicted proteins | sample 1674721 | NCBI WGS metagenome assembly OMKS01 (sample SAMN06264996, study PRJEB25208) | sediment metagenome | isolation source: hot spring sediment | place: USA: California | collected 2014-09-02
TTAATGATACGGCGACCACCGAGATCTACACTATCCTCTTCGTCGGCAGCGTCAGATGTGTATAAGAGACAGAATACGATGTTACCGAAGGTATCTATTCCAGGATGCTCGCGGTTATCAACAAACTTTCGCGGCACACGCCGTCTCCCGTGGCGGAGACCAGCGATACGATGCGGCTTACCTCCAACCTGTTTCATTTTTACCGGGTCATGGGAAGAAAAGACACGCTGCTGGCCGCGGAAATTCTACTGAGGGAACGGGACCGAATGGAAGCGATGTTCCCTCATCTTTATGGCTGGTTGATGCTTGACTACAGGCATCCCCGTCCCCGTACAGCGGTTTCTATCGAAACACTCTACGAATATGGCGCCTATTTTCTGACCAGTCTCGGAGGCCGTTCTTACCTGGCGAGACGGGATTCAAAAATCGGGTTCCTGGTTCGTTATTATTCGTTGCTGGTTGTTGAACAGGCAGACGCGCAACAGAAAAATTATTATGGTGTCGATCTTCTGCCCCACGCGAAAATGCTTGCCGTCGACGCGACGGTTATCAGCGGCCTTGAACAAAAACCGCGTTACGAGGCGAAACTGAAAGAAATCAGGGAAAAATTGCTTACGAGGTGAAGCGGGACAGGACGCCCCGGTTCCGACGGTACCAGAACTTCGGCATGACGTGATAAAGCGCCCGCGAAAGGGGACCGATATATTCTCTTTTGCGGAGGTCGAACTGGCAGGCCTGGATGATCTGTTCGCGGATCTCCTGTTTGGTTTCCCCCTCGTTGAAAATCCGGTAGGTGCTTCGGAAGAGGGGACTGTACATATTTTTCTTTTCCAGATAACGGTGAACGTTCCTGATGGTATTGGGACCTTCCGGCGTTCCGTCGATTTTTTTCAGGACGTTCATGTTGGTCTCGATCGGATTTCCGTTATAACACTCGTAAAAAAATTTGCCGTAGCGGTAATTCTTGCTTGCCATCGAGGATATCGTCACGTACATGTCGCCTACCCCCGCCTGGCTGTAGAATGCCTGGAAGCTGCCTCCCAGGATTCTTGACAGAGCCCTGGTCTCGACGCCGGCCCGGGCAAAAATCGTACCCCCGATTGAGCGGCCGAGATCGATCTGGTCGATGGCGCCCTTCAGGTTCGCCACGATATTCTTGAGTGCGCCGCAGGCTTCAACGCCCACAGGATCGAAGTTATAAAAGCAGCTTATTTCCCGCCGGTTCTGCCTCAGTAATTTTTGAACCATGAGAGACGGTGCTTTTCTGCCGGCGACCGACAGGCAGACGGGGTTTCCCTGGGCGATATCGATATCGAAGAAGGGACCGCCGACACACACAAGGTCGTATTTTTGCTTGAGGTCGAAAAAATGATTGTGAATCAACTGCGACGGCGTGATCAGCTCGCGGGTTTTTTCGTCCGAGGCGAGTCCCTTGATCGGCGAAATGAAACAGGTTGATCCGGATTTTCTCGCTATCAGGGGGCGCAGGTAGTTCAGTATTTCCGGAAGCCTGGGCATGGTGACAGAGAGAATAATAAAATCATTTTCCTGCACGAGCCGTTCGAGGTTGTTGGTGGCCGTCACCAGGTTCGGCAAACGGGGGACCTCGCCTGACCGTCCGGGCATGTCGGCAAGGCTCTGTGTGAAATGGCGAGGATTAAGGTGTTCCGTATTGATGGCATGGCACAGGTCCGTGTCGTGATGGAAAAGCATGACTTTTTTCCCGTCTCGCCCGAACTTGTAGGCAAAAGCCGTTCCCAATCGTCCCGGGCCTATAATGCCGATGTTTGACGGGTCAAGATTTTTCATGACAGCCTGAAAAGACATTGTAATGTTTTCCCTGTCCGGAACCGTGTTCCGGGGCTTTCGGGAAAATATTCCCGGTGAAATCACTGCCGTGCGCGCGAAATATTATTCCTGCGCTCGAGCCAGGTAAAATAGGCTTGCAGGACGTACACGGTGTCCTGGATATTACGATACACGGGAAATCCCGCCTGTCTGATGGTGTTGTAGGTGGCGATGCGCACCCGCTCAATATCGACATTATCCTCGGTAAAATTCGCCAGAATGGGTATGACGGTCTTCTTGACGTCCCGCGCCATGTCAAGGATGGTTTGCTCACTGTTTTTCACGTTGAGAAAAAGTTCGACCGCGGCGATGTAGTCAACAGAGAAGTACGGTACGATAACATCAATGCCGTCATCGTCGTCGAGCGCCTTCATGGTGTGGGCCATGACGGCGAGATCGAAACCGTACGCGCCCAGGTCTACGGGATTGACCGTCGAGGTGTTTACATCTTTTATTTTTTCGAGGATTTTTTTCTGCGTTCGATCCTGGAGTTCGGGCATTTCAAGCCCGGCTCTCACGGCTATATCGGAAAAAAGAACGGACATGCCGCCACCGGCTCCGAGAAAGCCGACACGCCTGCCGGAGGGGACCCGCCTTGTTGTTCCCAGCATGACCAGGTCCATCATGTGATCGAAATTTTCCACGAGGATGGCGCCGTGTTGACGGGCGGCTGCCGACCAGATCGTGTAATTCGACGCCATGGCGCCCGTGTGGCTGGAGGCCGCTTTGAAGCCCTGACTTGTCTTGCCGCCTTTGAGGATGATAACGGGCTTTTTCTCTGTGGTTCTCTTCAGGGCGGCGAGAAACTTCTCCGTATCCTTGATGTCCTCGATGTAGCACGCGATAAGTCTGATAGTGTCGTCGTCGGCGAAGTAATCAAGAAAGTCTTCGACCCGTATGTCTATCTGGTTTCCGTAGGACACCACTTTGTTGATCCATATTTTCCTCGTCATCGCGAGGCTCATGAAGTTCCCGGTGATTCCGCCGGACTGGCCGAGAAACGCGACCGAGCCGGGCGACTGTTCCTGGGGAAGATAGCCATAATTTATTTTCGATTCGGTGCAGTGCACGCCGACGCAGTTGGGACCGATGATCCGCACGCCTCCCTTATGTGCTTCCCGTACCAGTTCTTCTTCCAGTTCCCGGTTTCCCGATTCCCCGAATCCGGAAGTAAAAAAGTGAACGAACTTGAATTTTTTGCGCGCGGCTGCCCGAATAATGTCGATGGACTGTCCGACCGGGGCGGCGACGATTGTCAGGTCGATTCCATCGGGAAGCTCGTCTATGGAAGAAAAAGCGGGCGTTCCGTTGATTTCCTTGTGCTTGGGGTTTACGGGATACAGAGCGCCCCGGTACCCGGCGCCCTGTATGGTGTGAAAGTAGGGGATCTTCCCGCCTCCGAGAGACGCGGATGCGCCGATAACAGCTACACTTTCAGGATAAAAAAGTCTGTCAAGATCCATCTTATGTCGACTCCTTGAATGTTGCAGAAGATTCCTACGAACCATTGCAGGGTCAGATCAGTGCTGCGTTCCTTATCTATCAGAACAATCTTGATAGTCAACCGAAAACTCTGAAAAATGATTCGCGAAGATCGGCGGAAACAATACAAGGTATGGAATTTGTATTATTATTTTGACATAGACATGTAAATGCTCTACAAGGGACCAGCCGACCGGGTGTCATAGCGGTCCGTGAAAAGGCCGACTTACAAGAGATGGAGAATTACTGTTTATGTATGAAGCGAGCGACCTGAGAAAAAACCTGAAAATTCAGATCGACGGAGAACCTTACGTGGTGACCGATTTCCAATTCGTCAAGCCGGGGAAAGGCCAGGCCCTGTATCGGTGCAAGCTTAAAAACATGATCACCGGGTCGCAGTTCGAGCGAACCTTTCGCTCCGTGGACTCTTTTGACGAGGCCGATCTTCAGGAAAAAAAGATGCAGTATCTTTACAGTGAAGAGAACAAATATTGTTTCATGGATAATGAAACGTTCGAACAGGTGTACCTGACGGCGGGCCAGGTGGCCGAAGCGGCCGATTTTATGGTTGAGAACGTGGATGTGGATATCCTTTTCTTCGGAGACAAACCCCTGGGAATTACCCTGCCGAACTTCGTCGATCTCACCGTTACCAAGGCGGACCCGTGGGTAAAGGGCGACACGGCCGCGGGCAACGCCAAGCCCGTCGTCGTGGAAACGGGATACCAGCTCCAGGCGCCCCCGTTCGTTGAAGAAGGCGAGAAAATCAGGATCGACACCAGGACGGGGCAATACGTTACCCGTATCAAGGACTAGCATTCCCGATGGACGAACAGTGGCGACTGGCGCGGAAAAGCGAAGCCCTGAGAATCCGCTCCGCCGTGATTCAGGCTGTTCGCCTTTTTTTCATTGATCGCGACTTTCTGGAAGTGGAAACGCCGCTTCGAATTCCCGAGATCGCCCCCGAGGCGCACATCGAAGCGCCGGCCTCTGAAAACTGGTATCTCCAGACATCACCGGAACTCTGCATGAAACGTCTCCTGGCGGCCGGTTACCCACGATTGTTTCAGGTTGCCAGGTGTTTCCGAAAAAATGAGCGGGGACAACTTCATCTTCCCGAATTCACCATGCTCGAGTGGTACGAAAAGGGGGCCTGTTACCTGGACCTCATGGAGCGCTGTGAAGATTTGATAGGGTTCATAGCGGAGAAACTGGATCGGGGAGACGTTCTTGTCACGGCCGAAGGCCGGCGGATTTCGCTGGAGAAACCCTGGGAGCGTCTGTCCGTCACGGAGGCATTCCGCCGCTACACTTCCCTGACGCCCGAAGAGGCCGTTGCGCGGGATCGTTTCGACGAGGTCATCGGTTTCGAAATAGAACCGAACCTGGGACGCGGCAGGCCCACTTTTCTCTATGATTACCCCGTGAGCCTGGGTTCGCTGGCTCGGTTAAAGCGGGACGATCTATCTGTTGCGGAACGGTTCGAGCTTTACCTGGACGGGATTGAACTGGCGAACGCCTTTTCTGAACTGAACGACGAGGTTGAGCAGGGGCGGCGTTTCGAAAAGGAGCAGCAGCGGCGCTCCACCGCCGGCGTAACTGTTTACCGGGAGCCGGAACGATTTCTTGCCGCGCTGCCGCTTCTCCCCGATTCTGCGGGTATCGCGTTGGGCCTTGACCGGCTGGTTATGCTGTTCGCGGGATCATCTCGCATCGACGACGTTGTCGCCTTTACGCCGGAGATGCTTTAAAAATAATCATGCTGACGGAATGACGGATTGAGGCGGATAAGATGCTATTTCCGCGATACTTCTTCCAGTGCCAGTACAGCGGCGCCGATGGCGCCGTTCACTTGGGCCCGGGGGGACACTTCGATGGGCATTTCCAGTTTTCTTTCAAGAGCTTTTACGACGCCCACGTTCCGGGCGACGCCGCCGGTCATCATGAGAGGGGGGCGAACACCGGCCCGGTGGGCGAGGGTGGCGACCCGCGCGGCCACGGATTCATGAATGCCGGCGATAATGTCTTCCCGCATCTCCCCTTTTGCGATAAGCGATATCACTTCAGACTCGGCGAAAACGGTACAGATGCTGCTGATCCGCGAAGGCTTGCTCGAGCGAAGCGACAGGGGACCGAATTCATCAAGGTCCACTTCCAGCGCCCGCGCCATGACTTCGAGAAACCGGCCAGTACCGGCGGCGCACTTGTCGTTCATGGCGAAATCTTTTGTCTTTCCCAACTCGTCGATCACCAGGGCTTTGCTGTCCTGACCTCCCACGTCGACGACGGACCGCACGTCGGGGTTGAGATAATGTGCGCCGGCCCCGTGACAGATGATTTCAGTCAGAGTTTTTCCGCCGAAATCGGCGCTGTTGCGCCCGTAGCCTGTTGCAACGACGGCTGCTAAATCGGCCGACCGGAGCGAGTATTCCCGAAGCAGTTCGTCCAAAACCCGTCGTCCCGCCTCTGATGGATTGTACCCCGTGAGAATAATCTTAGTTCCAATGATGCCGTTTTCATTGATAACGGCCGCTTTTGTCGTAATTGACCCTATGTCAATGCCCGCGGTATACACGGTTACTTTCCCCCTTCCCGTCAGGCCCGATTTCTGATCAGTTCCATGAAAGCATCGATTCTTGTTTCGGTCTGGGCTTCCGAAAAACTGCGCTCGTCGACCATGTGCGACTCGATCAAAAGGCAGGGGATGCCCAGGCGTTCCCGGACCATGCGCTGTATGTCATACTGGCCGAAGGAATAGGGCTTGCAGCTTCTATTTGAGTGCATAACCAGGCCATCCACGGAATATTTTTCCGCCATTTCGATGATGGTGTCCGCCATCTGGTCCACGCCGATATTGAGATACATGCGCGTGTATCCCTCGGCCATGGAATCGAGAAAATTTCCATCCTCGATGTAGCGCAATGACCTGCACCAGGCGGTATTATAGGTGTCCGCCACGAGGGCGGCGTCATGGGCGGCGAATTTGTTCGACAGCCATTTGAGGCGGTACCAGATGGGAAGATTGTCCCACAGAAGCCGGTAGTGTTCGTTGGGAACGGCTCCTATTCCTTTTGCCACGCGGTCTTTCATTTCAGCGAGTAAGTCGCGGTAATAGTCGACGGCAACCTGGGTGCCCCGCAGGGTGACGATGAGGGCCAGGTGATAAAAACCGTCAAAGGCCGTAAGAGGCGACGGCCTCGAGGCTGCAGTGTCCAGGACGGCCTGCCAGTATCGCTGGCCTTCCAGGGACAGCTTACCCACGTGGTCCATTCGGTCGTAGTCAAGTTTTTTCCCTGTTACCTGCTCCAGGAACGCCACGTACTCGAGCACCTGCTGTTTGACGTAGCGTTTCGATTCTTCATGATAGTCGGTGTGGCACATGGGAGTGTCGAAGATGAACAGCGGAACGTCGAAGTAGCGGGCCAGCACTTCGTACCACTTCATGACCGTACCGCAGATGTTGTTACAGGCCACGAGCATGTCGGGACGGGGAAGACCGCCGATGGGACCGCCGTTCGTCACGGAGGAGGCGATATCGGATCGGGCGTACGAACAGAGATCTCCGCTGTAGCCCATCGCCTCTGCCTGTTCGCAGAGGGCGCCTCCCATCTTGGAAGCCCCGATCATGGCGCCGTGATTTTCAGGATAAACGGGAATAATATCCATGGCGATCAGCGGCTCTACGGGACCGCCGCTGGTTATCCACGCGACCTGTTTCCCCGAATCCGCGGCCGTCTTCGCCTCAATGTAATAGCCGGTCATGATCTCTTTCATTTTCGCGTCCATGGCTATGGGCGGTGACTGGATTCCACGAGTTTTTTTATCGTCGGTCATGAGAGACTCCTTAATTATTCAGAGCGTGTAGATAAAAGTTTCAAGTCTGGTCGTGAGCTGGCCCTCCGGTGGAAGGCTGTCCTCGACCTCGATCAGCGTGACGGGGATATTTTTTGCCTCGAGGTATTCCTTGAGATAGGGATAATCGAAGGCGTGGGGATCACAGAACTTGAGCAGAAAAAATATTATTCCCTGCACTCCATGTTCTTCGGCCATCGACGCGAGCGCTTCAGCCCGGGCCGTATTGGACAGGTGTTTTGATGGACAGGGACGACGTTCGAAATATCTTCGGGCAATCGCCTTCACAGGATCTCCCGAGGGATCGATGAATCCGTCGAAAGCACGCGATCCCGTGCACAGATCATCCCATACAACCACGCCGCCTAAATTTTCCACCATGGAGTAGAAATCGGGATGATCGCAGAGGCTGCCCGCCACGAGAAGACGTTTTCTGTCGTCGGTTGCTCCGGTTCGGTAACGTCCCGACTCGATTTCTTCGAGAAGACGCGAGAGACGACCGGGAAGTTCATCCCGGTTAAGTATCATCGAGGCCTTTACAATCGACGAAACGCGGCTTCCCGATATACAGCCCGGATCGCGCGATCGCATGCGGTACAGATCGTCGAGCCTTTTTCTGGCGGTGTTGAAGGTTTCGATGGATCGTGCCAGGGCCGCGTCGTCGATTTTCGATCCGGACCACGCTTCCAGTTCACGTTTGAACCGTTGCAGGGTATCTTCGAGGTATTCACGGGCAAAACCGGCGTCGAGTCGAACCGGGTGAACCACGTCGGCGAAGAAATCGAAGGGCGTATTAAGACGCCAGATATCCGACAGGCGTTGAATGGTGTCACAGGTATGGGGGAAAACGGCGCCGTCGAGAAACTCGAGTGTTCCGTCAAGGGCGGTTTCAAGTACGCCCCGCGCCAGTGAACAGCAATAAGCCTGCAGATGACTGTCAGCGTGAAGCGTGGATTCAAGCGTGCCGAAGAGGCGAAGTGGATGCACGCCCGCAGCATGAATGATCTCTTCAGGGGCGTAGGAACAGAGGTACCCCAGAACAGGGGTTCCTCCGGCCTTGATCCCGGCGCCATAGCGTTCAGGCTGATCAGCGGCCTCGAGGAAATGGTCAAGTTCGTTCATGAAAGCTCCTTTCTCCGTCGCGATCGCGGTTGAACAAGTGTCCGGACAAGAATGCACAGGAATGTTTCGACAGGTAACACAGAACGATGAAGCTGTCATGTGTTTTTTGAGATGCTTTCGTGTACGCACGCGGGGAGAACATTTCCGCCGGTTATCGCGGCAGCGTGACGAAGGCGGAAACAAACGGTGAATCAGGTAGCAGTGACAGACCACAATCCGCAATTGATATTTCGTAGAGCACGGTATCGAGTCATCAGTATGAAAAGTCGAAGGACAGACCGGGCACGTAGGAGCCCGACAATGAACGTTCTTCTCTCACGGGGGAACAATGCATGGGTGCTTCAGCCGGGTCTGTCATTACAGTAACCCCGGTGGGTCGGTCTGAATGTGCACCGGACAGCACATACCGTGCCGGATCAACGGGTGTTGAACTGTCTGTATCATGAACAGGATGAACCAATCGCGGATTTTGGAAACAGTTATTCGATTGACTTACTTCCGAAGATTATTCATAATTTTAATTCAGATCATTCGAAAAACCAGCCTTGTTTCAGGTACTGAACTGCCGGTAGAAAGGCGGGTGTGATTAATTCCGCCCGGTTGATTCTAAGGGGACCGATAAACGGCGGTGAAAAGCAGATAGCTATGGGAAAAGAGGTCAGAATCTTGATAATAGAAGATTCGGAAGACGACAGCCTCGTCGTGGTGTGCCGACTGAAACAGGGCTGTTATTATCCGGACTGGTTGCGGGTTGATGAAACGGCGGAAGCGATGACGGACGCCCTTCATGAAGAGACGTGTGACCTGGTTCTCTGTGATTACAAACTGCCGGGGTTTAACGATCTCGCGGTCCTGGAGGAAATTTTGAAAAACAGCGGCATTCTCTATGACCGCGGAGACGTCGAGGTCTGCCTTCGACTGTTCGAGGAGGGACGATACGCTGTTGTGGCTGATGCCGGTCCGGAGGGAGCCTGCTGATATGGAACACACCTTCTCAACAGAAGAAATAGAACAATATCAATATGTTCCGGTGAATAGCGCACAAGCTTATCGGGACAGAATGTTCTTTTTGCTGGAAGAAGTCAACCGGGTCATGGATGCGCGGGACGACCTTGATCGTCTCATCGGGAACAACCCCCGTTCCCGTATGTATGACAATCACAGGAATCACGCGGCTTTCATGGCTACCGTCTTTGCACTGAACAATTACGGGATGCTTCTTTCGGTAGTCCCCTGGGTATACCGGGCGTATGCGAGCCAGGGGTTCTCTTACGACTATTTCCCGGTTCATCTTCGGGCGTGGCAGAAAGTACTGGAGGAAAACCTGCCGCCCGACGACGCCGCGCCCCTGAAGGGTATTTACGGGCGGCTGATCGCCTCTCACGAAACGTTCATCGCCCTTTCCCGGGAGACTACCTTTCTTGAAATCCCGGCGGGAAACAGCCGGCGGGAAGAGGCGACTGTCCGTTTCCTTGAAGCCGTTCTCCGGGGCGACAGCGCGACCAGCCTCACAATCAGCAGTGAGCAGGTGGCCGGGGCCGCAGACCTGGAAGATTTTTATCAGTGGGTGGTTCGACCGACCATGTACCGGGTCGGGGAAATGTGGGAAAGGGGGGAAATTTCCGTCGCGAAAGAACACCTGGCGTCGGCCGTCGTCAACAGAATTCTTGCGGCGCACTACCTGGATTTCGTGATGAAAAGCGATCCGACGCGGGGCACGGTCATTGTCGCCGCGTCCGCCAATGAGTTTCACGAGATAGGCGCCCGAATGGTGGCGTCCGCTTTTGAGCTGGACGGCTGGAACGTGGAGTTTCTGGGGGCTGATACTCCGGTCGAAGATCTTCTGGAAATGGTTGCGGAGAAACGGCCTTTTGTTCTTGCCGTTTCAGCGACCATGCCCTTTAATATCGAACATGTGTCTCGGATTATCGAACGGGTTCGCGCCCTGCCTGTCTGGGTGCGACCCAAGATTATGATCGGGGGATTGGCCTTTCGTCACTTGTCCGATCCTTCGGGCTTGCTGGGTGCCAACGGGTATGCCGGGGACTGTGCGCAGGCCGTCGACCTGGTTCGAAAATGGAGCGGAGAAGTAATCGAATGAAACAACTCGATCGGCTGATCTCGAACAATCCCGCGGTGACGGCGTTGTTCCTGAATAAATCGACAACAGTCACGGTGATTATTGCTGACAGGAATTACCGCGTAGCGGACTGCACCAAGAGCCTGACGACAGCGTTGCACCTGTCCGAAAAACCGGTCGGCGTTTTCCTGGGCGACATTCTTTTCCCTCTCAACGATACCGCATTCGAGGAAACAGCAGTTGCCTCGAAGGGATCGGACAATCCGGTGCCACAGATCTTCAGACTGGCTTATTCCCGGGTGTTGTACCGTTGTTTCATCTCCGATATTGATGAAGGATACCTGTTGTTCGGGGAACACATCGAGAGTACCGACAACGACGCGCTTGACGGTATGACTCTGTTGAACAACGAACTCGCGAACATTATTCGTGAACTCGGGAAAAAGAACCGTGAACTGGAAGAAGCAAACAAAAAGATCACTGAACTGATCAGGACGGATCATCTGACGGGGCTGGCCAACCGGCGGTACTTCCAGGAGCGTTTAGGGGAAGCCATGTCCCTCGCTTTGCGCAGAAACAACCCGCTGTCCGTCGCCCTGGCGGATCTCGATTTTTTCAAGTCCGTCAATGATACCTGGGGGCACGACAGCGGGGACCTGGTTCTGCGGGAATTTGCCGCCCTCGTTCGCGGCGAGTGCCGTCAGGAGGACCTCGCGGTACGCTTCGGCGGGGAAGAGTTTCTGATCCTGATGCCGCAGACAACGGCCGAACAGGCGCGCGTTCTGGCCGAAAGAATCAGACAACGGCTGGAGACGCTGAATATTCTGGGCAATGACTACCGGATCACCGTGAGCATCGGTATAGCGGAGCTGGGATCTGCAGACACGCAGGACGCCCTTCTCAAGCGTGCGGACGTGGCGCTGTACCGCGCCAAGGAAGAGGGACGAAACCGCGTCGTCATCGGGTGACAACCTTCTGCGGAGCTCTCACTTCATGTAAAACGATAAAACGGTTATTACGATGGTCGCCGCGTAACTCAGTGCTGCAGTCGGTAGCCTCTTTCATTGAACAGTCGCAGACAGGCTTTGACGACCTCCCCGTCATAAAGAATGCCGCTGTTTTTCGAAATTTCCTCCAGGGCCGCGTTTATGCCCAGGCTGGGACGGTAGGGCCGGTGTGACGCCATGGATTCCACGACGTCGGCCACGGCCAGGATTTTCGATTCCGTCAGCAATTTGTCGCCGGGCGTCCCGTTAGGGTAACCCGAACCGTTTATCCGTTCGTGATGTTCAAGCACTATGCGTGCTATCGGCCAGGGGAAATCGATATCTTTCAGAATTTCGTATCCGGTCTCGGGGTGTGATTGTATAAGGCTGAACTCCAGGTTCGTCAGCTTTCCCGGCTTGCTCAGGATTTCGGCGGGCACGGATATTTTCCCGATGTCGTGAATGGCGGCGGCCATGCGAAGACCGTCGACAACGTCCTCGTCGAGTTTCATTTCCGAGCCGATGGAACGGGCCAGGTCCGACACTTTCCGCTGGTGGCCGGCGGTGTAGGGATCCCGTGTTTCCACGGCCACGGCCATGGCGTGGATGATTGCCCCCAGGACTTTCCGCATGCGGTCGAAGCTGCTGAGCAATTCCTCGGTGCGTGATGCGACTGCGGCTTCAAGGTTCGCGCGCAGCCGTTTCAGTTCCAAGTGGGTGCGCACCCGCGCGAGCAGTTCGTCCGATTGAAAGGGTTTGGAGACGAAATCGACGGCGCCGAGGGCGAATCCCCGCACTTTTTGACTGGGGTTCTGCATCGCGCTCACGAAAATAAGCGGGATGTCACGATATTTCTTGTTTTCTTTCAGTTTCACGCAGGTTTCGAATCCGTCCATACCCTGCATGCCGATATCGAGCAGGACGAGGCTGGGCTTTTGGGATTCTGTCGTTGCGAGTGCCGCGGTGCCGTTGTTGGCCGTACATACTTTGTATCCTTCATCGGAAAAAATTTCCGTCAAAAGGTCAAGAGTGGCAGGGTCGTCGTCGACGACCAGCAATGTATCCTGTTCGCTCATATCCGGTCTCCTGGTACAGTGGTCGGTTGTGTCGGAGGAAGATTCCGTTTTTCCCGGGCAGACATCAGGTATTCGCCCGAGCGCCTGCGATTTAAAAGCTTTTAATTTTTTTATAATACAACACGGAAAGCTGCTCAGGCAAGCAAGAAGCGGCACCCGGAATCTGTGATTGCTTTTCTGCAGAGCACGTTATCGAGTCATCGGTATGCAACGTTACGGTGAGATCTGGAATAATGTCCCTTCCCGTAAGAGTGAATCCAGAAATAGTTAAAAACACTGGATACCGGCCTGCGCCGGTATGACTACATTACTGATTTCGTAAGGTTTTTCAAATATTTTACAATGTGAAAAGTCGAAGAATATAAAAGAGATGGTGCAGACGCCCGCCCCATGAAGGGTGCACGCGAGGCCGAACGGCGTGGCCGACAACCGGTTATACTGAGTTCCTGTTTTATCCCCGTCATACTGAGCCCTTCAACAGAGCTCGGGGGAGCCCCTGTCGAAGGATAGACCGGACAGGCAGGAGCCGGACAATAAACGTTCCTCTTGAGGGCTTTATTGCAGAACCCCTTTAATCGTCATGCCGGCTATAGTATCCGTGAGGGTGAAGCCAGGAAGCCATTGATAATGCTGGATTCCGGCTTTTACCGGAATGACAGAAATGGAGGTTTTGTCTGGTTGTGCAAAGTTTTCCGCTTTGCGCTTTTTGCGAGGAAGGTTACTGTTTTCAGAAAAAAGCAGGGATTGCCGCCGTTTCAAAAAAGACCGGACGTATCGCCATCGAGGAAACGTTGTCTACGCTCGCCGTAACGGGCCAGCGAGGACACAGCCCAGGCGGCGTCGCCCGCCTCGTTGATGAGGGGGATACCTTCTTTCTTCACGCGGGATATCATTTCCAGCGCCTGCGGTGAGCCGTCTTCCCAGACGGGGAACATGACCAGTGGCTTGCGCGAAGAGTTGTAAATATCCAGCATATCGTCGAGCAGGCCCTTTTCCGTGTAAGCCATGAAAAAGCCCGGGGCGAAAACAATGTCGATATCATCGTCCTCGAATATTGCCCGCAGGCAGGTGTTATACAAACCCTGGTCGGTCATGACGGCCGCCGTCATGTCGACGGGATTGCGCGCCGAGCCGTAAAAGGGCAGAACTTTTTCGATACGCCTTCTCGTGGCCTCGCCGAGCTCGGGAACATGAAGGCCGAATTCTTCGCACCGGTCGGCCATCTCGACGCCGGGGCCTCCCGAATCTGTCAGGATTCCCACGTTTCTTCCACGGGGAATACGGCCGCTCCCGTGTACCAGTGTAAAATTCGTGAGGTCCCGCAACTCGTCGAAACGCACGATGCCCATCTGCCGGAAAAAGGAGTCGTACAACCTGTCGTTGCCCGCCAGAGAACCTGTGTGAGACGCCGCGGCACGTGTCCCGGCGCCGCTTTTCCCCACTTTTTTTACGAGAACGGGCTTACCGGCCTTCAACGCGGCCTCGGCCGCTCTCCGGAACCTGCCGCCGTCTTTTGCGCCCTCCAGGTAAAGGCCGATGACGCTCGTTGAGGCGTCTGAGGTGAGATAGGAAATAAAATCGGAAAACTCAAGATCCGCCTCGTTGCCGACGCTGATAAACGCGCCGGCGCCGATACCTTCCTGGTACGCCCTGAAAAAGGTCCGTTCGCCGTATGACCCGCTCTGCGTTATGAGAGAAAGCGAGCGGCCCGTCTCATGTTTAATGTCGAGGTCCATTACGTCGGAAAAGGACGCCATGACGGCATTTTTGAAATGTATGAAACCGATGCAGTTCGGTCCCAGGACACGCATGCCGCTCTCTTTCGCTATGGCCGCTATTGCTTGCTGCACGTCACGCCCGGACTGCCCCGTTTCGGCGAACCCGGCGGTGAATATAACCGCGGCCCCTGTGCTTTTGGCGGCGCATTGCCTCAGGGAATCTACAATTCCTTCGCGGGGAACGGAAATGACAGCCAGGTCGATCCTGTCGGGGATATCTTTGATTGATGCGAAACAGGGCAGGCCGTCTATGGCCGTATAGCGTGGATTTACCGGATAGATGCCCCCTTTGAAGCCTTTCTTCCGCAGGGCCGCGAGCGGGCGCCCTCCCAGTTTCGCCGGGTCAGCCGATGCCCCGATGATCGCGATGGAACGGGGATTGAAAAAATACTCCATGTCGGAAGTCATTGAGTGTCCTGTCGTCTCTTTCATGCTGTTCCTCTCGGGTAGGGGCGATAAACGGCATCATTGACGCCGCCCCTATCTCATAAACGAAATTTCGCCGATGTCAACCCGTCGGGCATTCCAATCTCGACATTTTATGAATGTCTGCTATAGTAAAAATCCAGTGAGAGAGATTGTAAGGGTATGCTGGCGGCGATGTGCTGCCTGGCCGGACGGGGTACATTTCAGAAATGCCCGGTCAACGGATAATCGAAGAAAGGAGAGACCTTATGGCGGAAAAGTCAGATGTCGGGTGCGCTCGGCCGACCGGCGGTGTGGTCGGCAAACCGGGTGTGAATAAAGAACAGAACGCTGAGCCGCAGCAGCCGGCAAAGGAGGAAACATCGATGATTCAAGTTGGAAAGTCAGCACCTGATTTTGTTGCTCCGGCCTATCACAAGGGAGCGTTCACGTCCGTAAAATTGTCGGATTACGCGGGAAAATGGGTTGTCCTGTGTTTTTACCCGGGTGATTTCACCTTTGTCTGAGCAACCGAAATATCGGCGGTCGCCGATAATTACAAGCACTTCAAGAAGCTGGGCGCCGAGGTCCTCTCGATGAGCGTGGACAGCCAGTTCGTGCACAAGATGTGGAACGATTTTGAGATATCCAAAATGGTAAAGGGAGGCGTTCCCTTCCCCATGCTCTCGGACGGGGGCGGCAAGGTCGGCGCGGCATACGGCGTGTATAACGAAGACGCGGGCGTGGAAAACCGCGGTCGGTTCATTATCGATCCGGACGGCGTCATTCAGGCTTACGAGGTTCTTACTCCGCCTGTAGGAAGACATGTCGGGGAAACTCTGCGGCAGATTCAGGCCTACCAGCTGGTGAGAAAAAGCAAGGGAGCGGAAGCGACGCCCTCGGGCTGGAAACCGGGCAAGATGACGTTGAAACCCGGACCGGATCTCGTAGGCAAGGTTTGGGAAGTGTGGAAAACCGACATGGCCTCCGACTGACCGGTGGTTCACCGTTTTTTAATGATAATTGACGGCGGCGGAACGGTCCGCTCGGGATCGTTCCGCCGCCGTCTGTGGGTCAATTACCATATCCTGAACATAAAATATTATTTTTTTGAGAGGACGTGAGCAATGCCTGAACGGGCTGAAACGGTGAATACCGGCCACGGCGTCATTCTCGAATGCGCGCCGCGTCGAACCGAACGGGCTGGGAACAACAAATACTATTCGACGGGACGTGAATATTACTTCGCTTCTGATGAAGCCGCCAGGGCGGCCGGCAGGTAAAAGAGACCGGCGTAATCTTTTACCATGCGATCGGCGTTAAAGCGCCATCCCAGGGTCTGCATGGCATGTTTCATTCTCTGTACCCATTCCAGGGGTATATCATCGACGTGGTCATAATAAAGAGGGATCACTTCGTGTTCGAGTGTGTCGTAGAGAAATTCGGCGTCGCGCCGATATTGCTCCGCGGGATCATCATGCATGCCGCCGTGTCCTATGGCAAATCCGTTGGCCCCGTCGTAGGCCTCGTTCCACCAGCCGTCGAGTACGGACAGATTCAGCCCGCCGTTGAGGACGGCTTTTTGTCCACTGGTGCCACAGGCTTCCAGCGGCCGACGGGGATTGTTGAGCCACACATCGACTCCCTGCACCAGGTGGCGGGCGAGATTGTAGTCATAATCTTCCACGAAAACGATGCGCCGCCGCAACGACTCGTCAAAACTGCACCGGGCGATTTTTTGAAGCATCTTTTTGCCTTCGTCGTCGCGGGGGTGCGCCTTCCCGGCGAAGATGACCTGAACGGGCCGGCGGGCGTCGGAAACCAGGCGGACCAGGCGTTCATGGTCTGACAGGAGCAGGTCCCCCCGTTTATAGACGGCAAGCCGACGGGCGGACCCGATGGTAAGGACGTTGGGGTCGAGAATCCTGTCGATTTCCTCGATAGTACCGGTATGTCCCAGGCGCTCAGACTGGGCCGCCAGTCGTCTTCGAACGAAACGGATGAGCCGCACCTTCAGATTCTGATGCGTTTCCCACAGTTCTCCGTCGTCGATTTCTTCTATCTTGTTCCAGATATCAGGGTGACACATTCGGGACGGCCACGTGCCTCCCAGCCGGGCGTTGAAAAGCTGCACCATTTGCGGCGCAAGCCATGAAAGGGCGTGAACGCCGTTGGTTATGTGACCGATCGGAATGTCTTCTTCGGGCCGGGACGGCCAGAGTTCCCGCCACATCAGGCGGCTCACGGTTCCGTGAATGGCCGAGACGCCGTTCGCCCGGCGGCAGCTTTTCAACGCGAGAACAGTCATGCAGAAATTCTCGGAGTCGTCGTCGGGGTGGACGCGGCCCAGTGCCATGAGATCGTGGTGAGACAGGCCCAGGTCGTCACGCAGGACACCCAGGTGTTCTTCCGTCAGGTCTGAAGAGAAGCGGTCATGCCCGGCCGCCACGGGCGTATGGGTCGTGAATACCGTGTAAAGCGACACCCGGCGGTGAGCGCGCCGGAATGGAATGTTGTCGTGTTTCATGACGTGCCGGGTTTCTTCGAGAATGGCGAAGGCGCTGTGTCCCTCGTTGAGATGAAGTACGCCCGGATGAACGTTGAGTATCTGCAGCAGGCGGGCGCCCCCGACACCCAGGAGCAGCTCCTGGCGGATACGCAGACGGTCGTCGCCGCCGTACAGGCGCGACGTCAGGTCCCGGTCTTCCTCTGAGTTTTCCTCCACGTTTGAATCGAGAAGAAACAGCCTGATTCTTCCTACCTGTACCTGCCAGGCCCGCGCGAAGAGCCTGCATTTGCGGGTCTCGATCGCGACGAGAACCGGCGTGCCGCTGTGATCACGGAGTAATTCCAGGGGCTGGTTCGCGACGTCGAGAGTGGTGTATTCTTCTTCCTGCCATCCGTCGGCGTTCAGTCGCTGGTCGAAATAACCCTGGTTGTAAAGAAGCCCGACGCCGATGAGTGGCACGCCCAGGTCGGAAGAACTTTTCAGGTGATCGCCCGCCAGTATGCCCAGTCCGCCCGAATAAATCGGGAGTGACTCGTGCAGTCCGAATTCGGCGGAAAAATAAACGACGGGTCGCATTGAGAGATTGCCGCAATGCATCTTGCCCCAGGTGTTCCGTGCTTCCAGATATTCATTCAGTCGACGGAAGGCATAATCGATCCGGCTGTGCAGCGCCAGATCGGACGCACGTTCTTCAACCTGGTCGGAGGTGATGCCGTTGAGAAAGGCAATGGGGTTGTGCCCGGATTCCCGCCAGAGAATCGGATCGAGGTCCAGAAAAATGCTGACCACTTCCGGGTGCCAAGTCCACCAGAGATTCATGGAAAGCGCGCGAAGACGGTCATGGAGTTGCATTATATCATCCGTCACGGAACACCTCTCCCGGTTGTTGTCGTGATTCCCCCGTTTATTCGTGAAGCATAACTGAAAAACAGGATGTTCATTCCTGCTCGTGAACCGTGGCCGCCCCCGCGCCATGTCAACCGGAGGATAAAAATAGTATACATTCACGAAAACAAGTAACCCTTTCACGGGGCACTGTCAAGCATCCCCTCCGACCATCCGTTCGAGGCTTTTCGCGATACGGCGTATCAAAACAGCTCTTTTCTTCCTTTTGATTTTCCGGATCCTGTGGTAGCTACATGAGACGCCGTTTGCCGCGGCGTTATTGTGTCAGGCGAATAATGAACGTGAAAAAGCAGGAGGGAGACAACAACGAGCGACAGAGAAGAAGCGATTCTGCAGCAGGCTTTTGACCGTGCGAAGGCCCACGAGAAAGCGAGCGGAGGATGCCCCCAGTGCACACTTGCCGGAATTTTCGAGGCCCTGGATATCTGGGACGACGCGGTGTTCAAGTCGGCCACGGGTCTCGCCGACGGGGTCGGGCTTACCGGCGATGGTCATTGCGGCGCCCTTTCGGGTGGGACAATGGCGATCGGATACTTTTTCGGCAGGTCACGTGAAGGGTTCAGCGATGTCATGGGTCAATTGAAGGCCTGTATTCTTGCCAAGAGACTGCATGATGAATTCATCGAAAAGTATGGCACCTGTCGGTGTGCCGACCTGCAATCAAAGCTGGTAGGACGGTTTTACAATCTTTACGATCCGGCCGAGTTTGAGGCGGGTTTTAAAGCGGGCATGCCTGAAAAATGTTCCACCGTGGTGGGAGAGGCGGCACGGATGGCAACACGCATTATCCTGGAAGAGCAGAAAAAAGAGAAAGAGAAAGCGCAGAAGCAGGGAAGCGGAAAATAAACGCAACCGCGACAAAAGCAGTGGTGAAACGGGAATCCCGTCGATCCCGTGTTTTTCATCGATAGCAGCTCCTGTTGAAGTGTATACATAGCGTATGATTTGTCTGTGCGGTACGGGATAACGTCATCTGTCTGCCCCGCCGCGGCAGGCAACGTGGCGGCGTGACTGTCTTATGGAAATACGTATTATTTCCACCGAATCGCTTGGCGTGCGCGGCATGTGCGTTCTGGTCGAGACAGACCGGCGCCGGATTCTCATCGATCCTGGAATCGCTCTCGGCCTGGTCAGACATAAATTGCAACCTCATCCCAGCCAGGTCGAGCGGGGCAGGGAAGTCCGGAACGACATTATTGACGCCTTCCGAGGTGCGACCGACATCGTGTTCAGTCACTATCACGGGGATCATGTTCCCCTGGTCGAGGCAAACCCCTACCAGCTTCCTCTCTCGTGGGTGTCCGGGGCTCTCCGGAACAGGCGGCTCTGGGGGCTGGACGCCGGGCACGCGAACCAGGTAATGTCTTCCAGGGCGAAAGATATTGAGGAAGCCGCTGGATGTGCCATCAGGGCGGCGGAGGATGTGACCGACGGCGAGCTTCGTTTTTCCGTCGCTGTGCCGCACGGTACCTGCGCGGCCGAGGAAAACAAGGTAGTCATGACCCGTATTGAAGAATCCGGTCGGGTCTTTGTACACGCCTCGGACATACAACTTACCGAACGTGACCCCGTACGAAAAATTATCGACTGGCGCCCGACGGAAGTATTTGTCTCGGGCCCACCCCTTCACCTTGAAAAAATTTCCCTGGAAATGCGTTCCAGGGCGTGGGAAAACGCTCTCGCCCTGGCCGAAGCCGTGGATACCCTGATCATCGATCATCACCTGTTGCGATCATGGGAGGGGGTGGAGTGGCTGGACGAACTTCGGGAGAAAGCGCATCGTCCTGTTGTCTGCGCGGCCGATTACAACAATGTCCCCCGGTTGTTTCTTGAAGCGGACAGGACGCGCCTCTACGAAGAAAATCCCGTTCCCGCGGGATGGCACGAAGCCTATGGACGCCAATGGCGCGAGTCCCGGAGCGGAGGGCGCTGAAGAAGCGAAAACACGGCCCGTCGTACCCGCCGTACCGGTTACACAGGCTGTCCGGCGGATTCAGTTTACAAGATGAAAGAATATGCCCGGTTATTATTCTTCGAGGACCAGTTTTTTATTGAAAGAAATGCCCGATTTGTTTATAAGGGAGACGCTTTTGGGGGAACAAACCATCTAG
>OMKS01001579.1_pt1 | contig 20153 bp, 14 predicted proteins | sample 1674721 | NCBI WGS metagenome assembly OMKS01 (sample SAMN06264996, study PRJEB25208) | sediment metagenome | isolation source: hot spring sediment | place: USA: California | collected 2014-09-02
TCATAATCGAGATTGAGGTCGATGAGGCCGTCCTGAATTGACTGCTGACGGGGTTGTGCGATGTCATATCCCACGGGGATGACATCGACTTGGCTCGGCGAGGAGGCCTCACAGGCGAGTGTCGAACTCGACATCGGGGGGAGGAGGCTCCTCCGACGCGGGATTGAATGTGGCGTCAGGGGTTTCCGTAGCTGTGGCGAAGATGTCGTCCGTCTTCTGTGAACATGGACACTGAGCTCGCGTTGGCACGGCGAGAAACATAGCGATAACGGCGATGATGTAAACAGCCATCGCTATAATTCGATCCTATCCTTCATGTCGGCTCCTATCTAACTAACTGCCTAATCAGCCGTTTTCACAGCTGAAGAAAAAATTGAAGAATCGGTAGCGCCACCAAGGGTCACGAGATCAGGACCATCACAAAGATTTCAAGCATCAAGCCTGCAGACAGACTTAACTATTATTCTGTAAGCAATAAGCGTGCCTAATTGATAAGGCATTGTAAATCAACAAGATAAAGATTGAGAGGTTTGCGTTGAAGCGGGATATTCCCCACGCGTTTTAATCCATTTGGGTATTATTGTCCTCCGTTTCTTTCCTTCGCAATCATAATTTAGAAGGGCGACCAAAGGTCGCCCCACTTTTTCATTATTTAGAATATTCAGCGAGCTACTTCTTCGCCCAGCTGAAGTCCATCTCCGCGAGCTGGCGGTAATAATTCCACCTGCGGTTGACGTCTTCCTGGGCGAGCTTGGCCAGCTCGGCGGCGCGCTCAGGGTGGCGCGCCTTGAGCGTCCGATAGCGCACCTCGCCATACATATAGTCCGCGACGGGAACCGACGGCGCCTTCGAGTCCAACTGGAGGGGATTTAAGCCCTGCTCGACTCTGCGCGGGTCGTAGCGGTAGAGTAGCCAATGCCCGGATTCGACAGCACGCTTTTGGTTGTCGAGTTGCTTTGTCATGTTGATTCCATGGGCGATACAAGGGCTGTAGCAGATGACGATTGACGGGCCGTCGTATGCTTCTGCCTCGGCGATGGCCTTGACCGTCTGCGCGGGGTTCGCGCCCATAGCCACTTGCGCGACATAGACATAGCCATAACTCTGCGCCATCATGCCGAGGTCTTTTTTCGGCGTTGACTTGCCGGCCTCGGCGAACTTCGCAGTCGAGCCGCGCGATGTTGCTTTCGAGCATTGCCCGCCGGTATTGGAATAGACCTCCGTGTCCATCACCAGCAAATTAACATTCCTGCCCGATGCGATGACGTGGTCGAGGCCGCCGTATCCGATGTCATAAGCCCAGCCGTCGCCGCCGAACACCCACACCGATTTCTCGACGAGGAAATTCGCCAGCGACTCCATGTGCCCGTCATTTTTGGACTTGGCGAGCTTAACAATTTCCGCGACGCGTGCGCGTTGCGCCTCGATTCCGGGGTCTGTGCTTTGGTCGGCGTTGAGGATTTCCTGTTTGAGATTATCCGGCACATAGTCGGCCTTCTCCAGATACTCGATTGCCTCCTGTCGCAACCTGTCGGCGGTGAGCCGGAACCCGAAGCCGATTTCCGCCGCGTCCTCGAACAGGCTGTTCGTCCATGCAGGGCCGAGGCCGTCGGCGCGTTTGCAGTATGGCGTCGTCGGAAGGTTGCCGCCGTAAATGCTCGAGCATCCCGTCGCATTGGCGATGAGCGCTCTGTCGCCGAAAAGTTGCGTGACGAGCTTCACATAGGGCGTCTCGCCGCAACCGGCGCACGCCCCGCTGAACTCGAACAGCGGGCGGATAAGCTGACTTCCCTTGACCGTTGCTTTGTTGATGTTCGCGGGGTCAACCTCGGGGAGTCCTAAAAAGAACTCCCAATTCTCTTTCTCCGGCTCGCGAAGCTCGAACTGGCTCTTCATTGCGAGAGCGCGGTGTTCTGGGTCGTTCTTATCTTTGCCGAGACAGGCTTCGATGCAAAGCCCGCAACCTGTGCAGTCCTCCGGCGCGACTTGAACCGTCGCGAACTTGCCCTCGAATGCCTTGGTCTTCGCCGGTGCGGACTTGAATGTCTCCGGCGCTCCATCGAGAGCGGGTTTGTCGTAAATTTTCATGCGAATCGATGCGTGCGGACAGACGAACGAACATTGACCGCACTGAATGCAAAGCTCCGGCTCCCAAACGGGAATCTCCACAGCGACATTGCGCTTCTCATATTGCGTCGTCGCCGTTGGCCACTGGCCGTCGTCGGGCATCTCGGAGACCTTGACCGAATCGCCTTCGAGGCGGATAATCTTCGCCGTCACGTTCTTGACGAAGTCCGGCGCGAAGTCCGGCACCGTCGGCGGCATCTCGATTTCGCTCGTAGCATGGTCGGGATATTTGACCTCGCGGATGTTTTCTACCGCGCTATCGACGGCGGAGAAGTTGAGCTTGACAACCTCCTCGCCCTTGCCTCCGTAAGTGTCGCGAATTGACTGCTTAATCATATCAACTGCCGTCTGGAACGGGATGATGTCGGCCAGCTTGAAGAACGCCGTCTGCATGAGCGTGTTGATTCTCGCGCCGAGGCCGAGCTGTTTCGCGACTTCTATGCCGTTGAGGACGAAGAACTTGGCCTTCTTGGCGACTATCTGTTCCTGAACGATGCGCGGAAGCCTGTCCCATGTTTCGTTCTCATCATAGGGTGAATTTAGCAGGAAAGCACCGCCATCTTTGAGGTATTTTAGCATGTCATATTTTTCGATGAAGCTCCAGTTATGGCATGCGAGGAAATCGACCTCTTGGCAGAGATAAGTGCTTTTAATAGGTTCGTCCGAGAAGCGGATATGGCTTGTGGTGCGTGCGCCGGCCTTCTTGGAGTCATAGACGAAATACCCTTGCGCGTATTTTCCCGTGGCGTCGCTGATGATTTTGATCGTGTTTTTGTTCGCGCCGACTGTGCCGTCCGAGCCGAGTCCCCAGAACATCGCCTGATAGCCCTCACTGCAACCCTTGCCGTAATGCTCGTCCCAATCGAGGCTTGTTTGCGTGACGTCGTCGGTGATGCCTACGGTGAAGTGATTCTTGGGTTTTTCTTTTTGGAGGTTATCGAACACCGCTTTGACCATGCCCGGCGTGAACTCCTTCGAGGAGAGGCCGTAGCGACCGCCGACGATAATCGTGTCCTCGAACTGCGGCGCAACGCCCTCGACAACCATTTCGTCGATTGCGGCCACGACATCAAGGAAAAGCGGCTCGCCGAAAGCCCCCGGCTCCTTCGTCCTGTCGAGGACTGCGATTTTCTTGACTGTTTTGGGCAGTGCATCGACGAAATTCTTTATGTCGAAGGGACGATAAAGGCGGACTTTCAGCACGCCGACATTCTCGCCCGCTGAATTCATCATATCAACGGCTTCGTGCGCAGTCTCGACCGCCGACCCCATAATAACGATGACCCGCTCGGCCTCAGGGCTTCCTTCGTATTGGAACGGCAGATACTTCCGGCCGGTCAGCTTCTCGAATTTGCGCATATACTTTTCGACAATTTTCGGTGCCTCGAGATAATACTTGTTGACCGTCTCCCTACCTTGGAAATAAACATCCGGGTTCTGGCTCGTGCCGCTAATCATCGGGTGATCGGGGGAGAGGCCGCGCCTTCGGTGCTCGAACACGAACTTGTCTTCGATCATCTTGAGCATGGTCTCTTTGTCGAGAACATTGATGTTCTGAATCTCGTGGCTTGTGCGGAATCCATCGAAAAAGTGAAGGAAGGGAAGTTTTGCTTCAAGCGTGGCCGCTGTGGCAATCATTCCCAAGTCCATGACCTCCTGCACGCTTCCGGATGACAGCATACAGTATCCCGTTGTCCTACAGTTCATTACATCGGAATGGTCGCCGAAAATAGACAACGCTTGACACGCCAGCGACCTCGCGGCTATGTGGAACACCGTCGGCAGAAGCTCTGCGGCGATTTTGTGCATGTTGGGAATCATCAGAAGAAGCCCTTGGCTTGCTGTGAATGTCGTTGCGAGTGCGCCGGATGCCAACGCGCCGTGAATCGCGCCGGATGCCCCGCCCTCGGATTGAAGCTCGACCACCTCGGGCACCGTTCCCCAGATGTTTTTCTCGCCGACGGCGGACTTTGCGTCGGCTATTTCGCCCATATTGCTTGATGGCGTAATCGGGTAAATCGCGATAACCTCATTGCACGCGTGTGCAACGTGTGCGGCGGCAGAGTTGCCGTCCATGGCTTTCAATTTCTCGGCCATTTTATCTCCTTGTTCAAGTTAATTTACTTCGAAACCGCCATCGGCTTTTGCGCCAAGACGGCTGTATATTTTATGGATTTTATCGCCCGAGGTCAAGATTGAAAATTCCAAATGCCCCTGATGCGATAATAATTTCGCAAATCAAGACAGATCCATGTCCCTTTACCGAACAGAATATAAAGGAAATTCACTTGCATAATGGCTGTTAATGGACTAAATTAACTAAATAAGACACATAAACGACGGAATGCTTATGAAACACTTTGCGATTGTTTTAATTCTCTTCCTTGCCGGTTGCGCTCTTTTCTCGCAGGATGCCGAAGCCGAGGCAATTTTGGGCGACTCGATTTTACTTATCCAAAAAGTCAATCTCTGCGCGGAGATTGACATCGAAGCGATTTCCGTTTCGGACTCCTTCCCGGGCGCGGAGCTTTTCGGCGATTTTGTCTATTGGGAACGCCCGCTGAGCCAATTCCTCGCCGATTCCTGCTATTGGGATTATCTATGCAGGCCTCGCCACGCCTTCTCCGGCTATGACGACTCCCTGCGAGTGAAGATTGCGCTTTGGCGGCACGGCTTTATGTATTGCGGTGTTGAGGGCGACACAAGCTCGGCGCTCTTTATGCTTTGCAATGGCGGAATCGGGCCGGTGGCGACATGGGGAAGGCCGCTTTCATGGGATGACATATACACTGACCCATTTTTCACGTTGGATTTTAGCCAGAACATGCTCGCGCAACTGATTCATCATCAATACACAAAAATTACCGATTGGGGCTACATAATTTCGGGGGAACTTCCGGTAATCCGTGACAGGATGTGCCTCGACCCGCCGACCGACAGCACGGGCGTTCATCTCTATGGTTTCAACCTTCTGGCGTTTTCGCTGAAAAACAATCTCGACCGGACGATATGGAGTGTTGCGTCGCAGATTGCGACTTCGCGGACGGACAATATCTATTCCGGCTCATGCTGGTATGCGGGAATTCCTGTTGTCGAGGGGCCGACGGGCATCGTGCCGTTCATTCTCAACACGGCTTGGTGCGCCCTTTGCGATGACTCGACCGGTCTTGTCACCGGCACTCAGAGCAGGGGTTTTTCGATAAATTACATCGCACCGGAATACTCGGCAATTCGAATGACGGGCGGCTCGAACAACATGACCGAGGCATGGGGCTTTCTCGATGGCGTCGAGCGCATGTATATTCTAAATTGTTGCACCCGCGATTATCCGCGCGCGAATTATTACAGCTTCGGGGATTTCCCGGACTCGGTTCGCATGCAAACGCGCCTTAACCGCGCGGCGATTTCCTCGCGTTTCCGTATGGCCGTCGTGGCTGACTCTGTGTGGTTCGACGACATCTGGGAGGACCCGTCGCCGGGGCTTTCCGATAATCCTTCGCCGCTACTTTTGAAAATCTCCCCCGGATGGAACGGCAAACTCTATCCGGAAATCGAAATTGCGCCTACCGATACGCTCGATTTAGGGCTTGTGCTGGTGGGAGAATCCGCCATTCGGAGCTTCACAGTAAATAATATCGGCGACACGACGCTCATCATCACGACGCTCGCAAGTAGCAATCCCGACATATTCGGCACGCATTACACCGTGCATACTCCAGCGGGCGAAAGCTCGCTCATCTCGGTTAGCTTCAACCCCAGCTCAGCAGGCGAGTTCTTCGCGACTCTGGCAATTTACACGAATGTCCCGTGCAAATCGCTCATCTATGTCCATGTTCGGGGGAAAGCCGTCGCTGTCGATCCGCTCGTGCCATATATTGTCGAACCGCTACCGGGGACTTGGACATCCTGCGACGACCAACCGATAATAATCGGCGCGATTTGCGCTGACACGATTTATACCGAGTCGGATAGCATACGCATAAACAGCCTTCCCAGCACGACCGAGTATTTCGATTCGCTCTCGATGGAGTGGGTTCCGGCGGAATCCGTCTGGTCATCGGCCTGGGGCACGACAATTCTCCCCGGCACAAATTGGCTTTGGGATAGCAGTTTCGAGCGCGAAGAGTGCATAGACTTCCGCGTGATTTTGAACATTCCCGATGGCGCAAACATCGATTCGGCGAGCATCTCACTCCACGCGGACAATCAGGCGACGGTTTTCGTGAACGGCACTTATGTTGACACTACGCACTCGATATATTGGCACAGGCTTCATACCTTCGACATAGCGCCGTTCCTGCGCGGCGGAAGCGACACGATACTCATCCACGCCTGCGATATCTCCGGCGTGACGGCTGGGCTGAATTTCTATGTCTTCGTCTCGTATTCTCGCGTATGTTGCCGCGCGGTGGAACTTTCCAGCGTTGTGCTTGATGTCGATTCGATATTCTATCACGGCGGTGACGGCACGATTTCGATTCTCGACGACACGCTGATAGTCTTCAATCCGCCGGAGCCGTTCGAGGACGGCGACACGGTGCGAGTCTGTCTGGCATCAGCGGCGGACACTTGCGGTGCGATATTTCGCGATTTGCCGCTGTGCTGGGAGTTCATGGTCGATTTAACGCCGCCGGTTCCAACTCTTTTATCTCCGCTTGACGGTGCGACGATTATGGACTCATTGCCCACTATTTCACTGCTTTTGCACGACTCACTCACCGGCCTCGACACCGCCAGCGTTGTATTTACAGTCATGGGCGAGGAAACACCGGTCGAGCTTATCGAGACTGATGACGGCTATCTTATCGAATGGACGCTCGAAAGCCCCGTCTTCCACGGCGATACCGTTCACTTCTGCGTTTCCGCGACTGACACCACCGACTACTGCCCCGATAACATTCTCGATACTTGCTTCTCGTTCAATATTTTCAGCGAGGGGCCGGTCGCCGAACTACTCTCCCCGCGCGAGAACGCGATTTCCGCCTGTATCGACCAGAACATCATCATCGCGATTACCGACCCCGAGGGCATCGACCCAGCGAGCATCCGGCTCGTCGTCGATAACGACACGCTGAGCATTTCCGACCCACAGCTTGACTTCATCGACGGCTCTCTGCTGATTTTCACTCCCTCGCCGCTATGGGACGACTTGGACACTATTCGCGTCTCGCTAATTTCGGCGGATGATGTCTTCGGCGCACCGCTGGCGAACCCTTTCAGCTTCGTCTTTTTCACGGATTTCTCCCCGCCCTCGACGGTTTTCCTCTCGCCGCCTTCAGATGAATTCTGCATCAACATCCATGAGAACATCGAGGTTAACATCGCAGACCTCATCTCGCCGATTTTGGTGGACTCGTCGTTCATCGAGATTAACGGCGACGCCTTTCCCCTGCGCGATATAATTACCACGGTAAATCCCTATGGCAACGAGATTTATGCCGTCTTTCGGCCTGTCGCTTTCGGCATGGCTTGGTCAGCCGGCGATACCGTCGATGTCGCGCTGACAGTGTGCGACGAGCCGGATACTTGCGCACCAAACTGCGCGCAATTTGCGCATTCGTTCATCATCGAGCCGACCACCGGTTGCGAGGCACTCCCCAACCCCTTCTCGCCGAACTCAGACGGCATCAACGACGTGATAATCTTCGAATATCCGCGCATGTTCGTGCTTCCGGCGAATCTCAAGATATACGATTTGCGCAATAGTTTGGTTTTCGACCGCGATATCGCGCCGGAAACGGGCGGGCATATTTGGGACGGCCGTGACTCGGCGGGCAGGCCACTCACGCCGGGGCTATACATTTACATTATCGCTACGGAGCAAAGAATCGTTTGCCAGGGAACGGTTGTGCTGGTGAGGTGATGAGCGTTTTCAACCGTCATTGCGAGGAGCAGAGTTTTTGGAGAACGGGAGCACACATCCGTGGGGTTTTCCTATGTTCAATAGATGCGTCCCTACGGAATGCGAATGCTTGAAAAGCGTAGCGGCCAGCTGGACTATACCGAACAAAATTTCTGCAAATACGCCTTGACATTGTGTGTGTCGAGCTATATTTTATGTGCGATTTTTTAGCGCTTAAAATGATTTCTCAACTCTTAAGGAGGATTATGGCTCACAGAATCACCGAAGATTGCATCGCCTGCGGAAACTGCGAGGCGGAATGCCCCGTCGAGGCCATCAGCGAGGGCGACGAGATTTACGAAATCGACGCGAACCTCTGCACCGACTGCGGCGCGTGTGTCGATGTTTGTCCCGTGGACGCGATTCTCGCCGAGTAATCTTTGCTCATAGGAAATCGACAGCCGGCGAAAGCCGGCTTTTTTTATGCGGGCGATTTCGGGGCGTCGGCCCCACCTGCGACCTTCAGGTCGCAGGTGGGAACGAGATAGTCGGCAGGGAGTCTTTCGCTTAACGCGGCGATATTGCAACGACTATCTCGGTGCGCGTTCACGCGCGCCGACGCCCCGGGCGCGGACTAATGAAAGTTTCAGAAGCTCGCCGCGAAGATTTTTGTCTTGACCTTCGCCGTTTTGCAGATACATTGATAATAGACATATTGTTGATTTGACGAACCCCATAAATCGAGGAGTAGCTATGCCATTTCCCGGATGCAAGAAAATTTGGATGGACGGAAAGTTTGTGGACTTCGAGGACGCGAAGATACACATCTTGTCCCACGTAATTCATTATGGGACGGGCGTTTTCGAGGGCGAGCGGTGCTACAACACAATCAAAGGCCCGGCGGTGTTCCGCCTCACCGACCACTCGCGGAGGCTTTTGGACTCGGCGAAAATTTACCGCATGACCGCCGACTGCAACCCCCCGACAGACGACGGCGGCAAGATGTTCAACGAGGAGTTCTTCATCGACTACACCGTCGAGGACATTAACAAGGCCACGCTGGACACAATCCGCGAAAACGCCCTGGCGAACTGCTATGTCCGCCCGCTCATCTTTCGCGGAGACGAAGCGCTTGGCGTTAGCCCCTTCACATGTAGGCCGCATTTCATGATTGCAGTATGGGAGTGGGGCAAGTATCTCGGCCCGGATGCCATCGAACGTGGCGTCGATGTCCAATTCTCCAGCTGGACGAGAATCGCGCCGAACACGTTCCCCGGCATGGCCAAAGCCTGCGCGAACTACATGAACTCACAGCTAATCAAGATGGAGGCCATCATCAACGGATACGCCGATGGCATCGCGCTGGACAAGGACGGCTTCATCTCCGAAGGCTCGGCGATGAACTTCTTCGTCATTAAATACGGCAAGATTTTCACGCCGCCCCTGAGCGGTAGCGAACTCCCCGGCATCACGAGGGATTCCGCAATCAAAATCGCTCGCGATATGGGCTTCGAGGTCGTCGAGCAGAGAATCCCCCGCGAGATGGTCTATGTCGCCGACGAGGCGTTCTTCACCGGTAGCGCCGCGGAGGTCTCGCCTATCGCTTCGGTTGACAGGATCCCCATCGGAAGAGGATATCGCGGCGAAATTACCGAGCAGATTCAAAAAAGATTCTTCGACATCGTCGAGGGCAAGGCCGAGGACAAATTCGGCTGGCTAACGTTTGTGTAAGCGGGCATTAGGTGTTAGGTTATAGGCTCTAGGGGCACAGCGTGCTGTGCCCGATTGTTGGCGTTAACTAATAAGGTAAACTGTAGGGGCGAGGCATGCCTCGCCCGCGCGGGTCAACCACCGGTTGACCCCTACAACGTCATTGCGAGGACTGTAGCGACGAAGCAATCTTTTAGGTTATGGGAAAAAATTAAAGGGTATAGTGCTTCGCCCGATCACAGCAATTTTACAAGGAGTAACCATGGGCGGAGTCCCGAGTTTCTACTTCTGGTATGGCACAATCGCCACACTGGTCTTTCTCGCGTGGCTGTATTGGGTATCGCCACGCGTCAAGGGCAAAGGCAAGGAGCGTGACACTGCACTGATTGTCGGCACGGCCTTTCTTGTCCTGCTGATTGTCCCCGATATTTGGGCGCTCACCAAACTCGATGGCATTAGCTGGTTCGTCGCGTGGACTATCGGCTTGCTTTTCATCCACATTATCGAGGGCGGAATCTGGCATCGAATTGTCTGGGGCGAGAAATGCCCCGAGTGCGGCGCATGGGTTAGCGTGTTCGAGGAGCCTGTCCCCGGAAGCTCCACCGATACATCGAGGCGTGCGCGCAAATGTCCCAAGTGCGGCTGGACGGACTCTTGGGCGGATGCCGTCAAAGACACAGATGGCGGTGAAAAGGATTGAGCCCAACGGCTTATGCCGCCGTCGCAGGGCTGGGCGCTCTGTATCTTCTCGCTTGGCCGTTTCGAATACTCCTTTGGAGCAAGCGTGAACAGCCTGTTTCTGCGGGCGCTCTGTTCCTTCCGGCACTCGGAGGCGCGATAATTATAGTGTTCGACTTGTTCGCGCTGAGACTGATTCTGCCGGAGTGGTATCTCTTCGCGGTGTTTGTGCACTTTTTCCTGCTGTTGTTCGGCTTTGTGGCGGCGGTGCGCTATTACAAATCGACAAACTTGAAGGAAGAGGATTACTCGTAGAATCATGCAGGCGAAAGATTACGCCAGATCGCTATATAAGCACACGGACATCGAGTCCCCGCCGATTAAGCTCGATCCGATTCTTGATGCACTGGGTATCGAGCTGTTCGAGGGCGATGTCGCAAATGTTGACGGAATCGCGTATAAAAATAAGGACTCGCCCGCGATAATGGTTCACCGCGACCTTACACCGGAACGAAGGCGCTTCGCTATCGCGCACGAGTTGGGACATTTAGTCATGCCGCACTCGGTGTCGTATCGCATCTGCCCGCCGGAAAGAGACAGCCGTGTCGAACGCGACGCCGACCGATTCGCCGCCGAGCTTCTGGTGCCGGAGCCAACGCTCCGAAAGCTCTGGCCGAGATATCGAGACAATGTTGAGTATCGCGTGTCGATTCTCGCCGAGCTGTTCGAGGTATCGAAAACGACGATGGCGATTCGCGTCCGGCAACTTCGCTTGAAGTGAACAATAACTGTAAGGATGAGACGGTGACCGCAGGAAACCCCACGGGCGGCTCGCCCGTGAATAACATCTGAACATTGTAAAAATTTAATCTTATAGAAAGCAGGCAAAATGTCGTTGGATATGTTCGTGGTTGAGGGTGGAGTTCCGCTGGAGGGTTCGCTTCGCGTTAAAGGGGCGAAAAATGCCGTCCTGCCGATGCTCTGCGCGGCGCTCATGCCGGAGAGCGGCGAGGTAGTAATTCGCAATATGCCGAACCTCGCGGATATTCGCACGATGGTGCTACTCCTCGAACACCTCGGCGCAAAGGTCGATTTCGATGTCGAATCCGGCGTGATGAGAATCGACCCTACGGGCATCGAGAATCGTCCCGCGCCATACGACCTCGTCCGTAGGATGCGCGCGAGTTTTATGATAATGGGCGCGCTTATTGGACGCTTCGGCTCGGCCAAGGTTTCCATGCCCGGCGGATGCGCCATCGGCGCGAGGCCGATAAACTGGCATTTGAGCAATTTTGCCCGTCTCGGCGCGAAAATCGAAGAGAGTCATGGATACATCGGCGCGAACTGCGGCGGACGCCCGAAGGGCAACGTTCTCTACTTCGATAGGCCCAGCCACACAGGCACCGAGAATGTCATGATGGCCGCCGCCCTTGCCGAGGGCACAACTACCATCCTCAATTCGGCAACCGACCCGGAAATCGTCGATTTCGCGAAGTTCATGACGGCCATGGGCGCGCGCATCAAGGGTGCGGGCGGGCCGGTCATCGAAATCGAGGGCGTAGATAGCCTTCGCGGCGCAGACCACATCCCCATCGGCGACAGGCTCGAGGCGGGGACATACCTCTACGGTGCGCTTGCCACACGCGGAGACGTAACAGTCCGCGGGGTGGAGCCGGAACACCTTGCGGTGCCGCTATTGAAAATGGAGGAGATGGGCGCGGAGGTCGTCACCTCCCCCGGAAGCATTCGAGTCGCCATCAAGAGCCGTCCGCGCGCCGTGAACATCACCACCGCCGTCTTCCCCGGCTTTCCGACCGACCTCCAACCCTGCGCCATGACCGCGCTGGTTACCGCCGAAGGCACGGGCTTTATCCGCGAAACTATCTTCGAGAACAGATTTTTGCAGGTGATGGAACTTCTCCGCCTCGGCGCGGAAATCACAATAAACGGCGACCGCGCGACTGTCCACGGCGTCCATAAGCTGGAGGGAGCGGAGGTCATGGCAAGCGATATTCGTGCGGGGGCGGCGTTGGTTCTTGCCGCGCTCTCGGCATCCGGCACGACGGAAGTTCTGCGCGTTTACCACATAGACCGCGGATACGAGAACATCGAGAGGCGGCTCGCCTCGCTCGGAGCGAAAATCGAGCGCGCAGATCAATACACTTGGAAGCGTTCTCCGTGAGAGTTAAATTAGCCAAGACCGCGGGTTTTTGCATGGGGGTCAAGCGCGCGGTGGAGCTGGTTCTCAAAACCGCCGGCGAGAACCCCGGCCCGATTTACACATGGGGGCCGCTAATCCACAACCCGCAGACAGTGGATTTTCTCCGCGAGCAGGGTGTCGAAATTCTCGAAGATATAAGTAATATACCGAGTAAATCGACTGTCATAATCCGTAGCCACGGGATTCCTCCAGAAGAGCGAGACACCATCGCCTCCTCGGATGTAACTCTCTGCGATGCCACCTGTCCAAAAGTGGCGCGGGTGCAAGCCCTCATCAAGAAAGCCGCCAAAGAGGGCGACCTCGTGGTCATTGTGGGAAACGAAGATCACGCCGAGGTTCGCGGCCTCGTGGGATTTGCGGGGGAACATGCCGTCGTTGTCGCGGACGAGGAAGAGGCTCGGCAGATTGAATTCGAGGGGGGCGTGTCCGTATTCGGCCAAACTACTATAAACCGCGAGAAATACGAGCGAATTGCGCGAGTTATTAAGAGTAATAACGCCTCAGCTAAAATTTTCGACACGCTCTGCGACTCGACTTCGGGCAGGCAGGCGGAAATCTCCGAGCTTTCGCTCGATGCTGATGCGATAGTCGTTGTCGGCGGCAAGAATTCCGGCAACACTCGAAGGCTTTACGAGGTCGCGGTCGATACCGGCAAGCCCACATTCTGGATAGAGACAGCCGACGAACTTAGTAAAGAAAATTTTCTGGGAATGACGACAGTAGCCGTGACAGCAGGTGCCAGCACCCCGCATTGGATTGTCTCGCGCGTTGTCGAAAAGCTCGAAGCCATGAATGAACTGCGCCTTCCGCCGTGGGAGTGGCCGCGCCTTAAGGCTATAGGATTCGTAATAATACAGAGTAACATATTAACCGGTCTTTCCGCGGCAATGCTCGGATTTTCGGCCGTATTCCTCGCTGGCGGAGGCTTCAATCTGCCGCTTTTTATCGCCACCGGATTATTCATGATGTCCGTGCACACGCTATATAACCTCGTGGATTGGCAAGGATTAGCGCTGGTCGATCCTTCGAAGATTCGCTTTTTTTGGGGTAATCGCAAATTTTTGGGCATAGTCTCCGCTCTCGGATTTATGATTGCAATACCATTGTCAATATTGTCAGGCACTACTTCGTTTATTTTGATGTGTATCGGCTCGGTATTCGCCTTGGCATTTGTTTCTATGAAGGGCATGCCGAGATTTCTCAAAGCACGCGGTTTCGGCACTTGGAGGAGTATCCCCGGCGCGAAGGACATTCTCCACGCAATCGCTTGGATTTTCGTCGCGGGTCTCGTCCCCGTGCTCAGCGTCGCTCCGCCAATATGGCTCGGTGCCCTGGCTGTCCTATGGGTCGCTGTTTTCGCCGTTCTCCGCGCAATGCTGTTTTCAATCACGGACATGGAGACCGACCGTGTGCTGGGCAGAGAGTCAATCGCGAGCATCGTGGGGGAGAAACGTGCTTGGTATTCCACTTATGTATTGATGGCACTTGCATGCGCTATTATGATAGCAGGAATTTCATTGCGCGTCTTCGCCTTCCAGACAGCTGTGGAGTTCGGATTTCTGCTTTACATGACTCTGCTGATCGCCTATTTCCGCCGAAAAGGCATATCCCGCGGGACTTGGGCGGAACTCGCTGTAGATTTCGGATTGTTGCTTTCCGGCGCATTCCCTCTGCTGATTCTGTTATTGAAATAGCCAATATCCTTGGACTTGTTTTCCAAGAAGTCATTGCTGAGTACATAGGAATGGTTGACGCGGCACAATTCCAACGAAGCAAACGCAATTCGCACTTGACAGATGGATATAATATTATTAAATTCACAAATCTTCATAAGTTGAAAAAATTTGTGCCAAATAAACGAAACGAAAAAATGTCTTCTGAATTGAGCAAAACATACGACCCCAAGTCATCCGAGCCTAAGTGGATTAAGTTCTGGGAGGATGGTGGATATTTCCGGCCATCGGAGACTGATAAAACATACTCGATAGTTATCCCGCCGCCTAACGTGACGGATGTCCTCCATATCGGCCACGCACTGAACAACCTCATCCAAGACGTGCTCATCCGAAGAGCGCGTATGCAGGGCTATTCCACGCTCTGGCTCCCCGGCGTCGATCACGCGGGCATCGCCACGCAACACATGGTGGTGCAGGAGCTTGCCAAAGAGGGCAAAACCAAAGAGGACATCGGGCGCGAGGCATTCCTCGAGAGGCTTTGGGACTGGAAGAAGCATAAGGGCGGGCGCATTATCGAGCAACTGAAGGAAATCGGTTGCAGTTGCGACTGGGAGCGCGAGCGCTTCACGCTCGACGAGGGATACGCCCGCGCTGTCCGTGAGGCATTCGTCAGGCTCTTCGAGGAAGGGCTTATCTATCGCGGGAATTACATTATTAACTGGTGCCCGCGATGCAAAACCGCCCTCTCCGACGAGGAGGCCGAGCATCAGCCGATCGAGGGTTCGCTGTGGCATTTCAAATATCCGATCGAGGGCGGCGGCTTCATCGAATGCGCCACCACACGCCCAGAGACCATGCTCGGCGATACTGCCGTAGCGGTCAATCCTAACGACCCGCGATATGCCGACCTTATCGGCAAGACAGTCGTCCACCCGCTTCTCGACCGCAAATTCGAGATTATCGCCGACAATTATGTCGATATGGCATTCGGCACGGGCGCGGTAAAAATCACTCCCGCGCATGATCCGAACGACTTCGAGATAGGGCTTCGTCATGACCTCGAACAGATAAATATCCTCACGCCCGAAGGTAAAATTAACAAAAGCGGTGGCGTGTTCGAGGGCATGGACAGATTCGAGGCGCGCAAGGCCGTCGTCACTGCGCTCGAAGAAAAAGGCCTCATGGTGAAGACAGTTAAGCACGAGCTTTCGGTGGGGCATTGCTACCGGTGTAAGACCATCGTCGAGCCGTATCTGTCGAATCAGTGGTTCCTCGAAATGCGGCCTTTGGCCGAGCCGGCGCTGGCAGTCGTCCGTAGGGGACTGTCGAAGTTCTACTCCGACCGCTGGCACGGCGTATATTTCAACTGGCTGGAGAAAATCCGGCCGTGGTGCATCAGCCGACAACTCTGGTGGGGACATCGCATTCCCGTGTGGTTCTGCGACTGCACCGACGAGCCAATCGTCTCGCGCGAGGATTTAACAGAGTGCCCGCATTGCGGAAACACGAACATCCGCCAAGAAGAGGACGTTCTCGACACCTGGTTTAGTTCGTGGCTATGGCCTTTCGCCACAATGGGTTGGCCGGACGCCGATGCCGAGGATTTGAAGAGATTCTTCCCGACGGACGTCCTCGTCACCGCCAGCGAGATTATCTTCTTCTGGGTCGCGCGGATGATTATGGCATCGGAACATTTTATGGGCGAAACGCCGTTTCACAGCATATATATTCACGGCACCGTGCGCGACTCGCAGGGCCGCAAGATGAGCAAATCGCTGGGCAACGGCATCGACCCTTTAGATGTCATCGAGAAGTTCGGAAGAGACGCACTGCGCTACACGCTTCTCGCGCAGGCCGGCGCCGGACAGGACTTGTTCGTCGATATGGACAGCTTCGCGCAGGGGAGGAATTTCTGCAATAAGCTCTGGAATGCCGGCAGACTCATTCTCGGCAACGTCCGCGGCGAAATGTCAGCCGAGGCTGTTAAGAGACCGCCGACAAAGCACCTCATCGACCGCTGGATTTTGTCTAAGCTCCAGCGTGCCAAAGAGGAGGCCGATAACGCGCTCGAAAGATACCGCCTCGACGAGGCGACAACATCGCTCTATCGCTTCTTCTGGAACGACTTCTGCGACGTCTATCTCGAAGCGGTCAAGCCGCGATTCGACGCGCACGACGAGGACGCATCCGCCGTGGCGCTACACGTTTTCGAGGAGGTTCTGCGGCTGTGGCATCCCATCATCCCGTTCGCGACGGAGGAAATTTGGCATAAGGTCGGTGAGGTCTTGATTGGAGGATTGGGCGCACCGGCGTGTATAATCGCCAAATGGCCGAGGGTAAACCACGATTATATTGATGACGGTGCCGAGGCGGAGTTCGACTTCATCAACGAAATCGCATCAGAAATTCGCAACATAAAAAACTCCGTAGGAATCGGCAATCGACGAGTCGGCGATGTGGTGATAATTCCCGCCGATTCGGCGCAGGAGAAAATCATCGATGCCCATGCGGGAATACTTATCGCATTGGCACGTGTGGACTCGGCCGTCTGCAGTAATTCTCGGCCGGATGGGCCGGTTGGCACGGCGGTTGTTAGTGAATGTATTGTTAATCTCCCGCTCTCGGGCATTGTGGATATCGAAGCGGAGCGCGAAAGGCTTCGCAAGGAGATAGGGAGGCTCAAGTCCGTTCTCGCGGGCGTTGATAAGCGCCTGTCGAATGAGGACTTTCTGAGAAATGCCCCTGAAGAGGTCATTATTAACGCAAAAAATCAAAAAGAAGATATTTCGTTGAAGCTGAATAAACTCGAATCAGCTCTCAATGACTTCGAATAACAATCTCAATATTCAACAGGAGGAAAGATGAAAAAAACTTTCTTGTTCGTGGCAATGGCGCTCTTCATGGCGCTTGTTATCGCCGGTTGTGGCTCTCCGCCGGAGAATACCGTCGCGAAAGTCGGCAAGTTTAACATCACTCTCGACGAACTTGACGAGGCCGCCGCTCCGATGATGCCTCGCTGGCAGACATACGAGGACGCCGTCGAGGGCAAGATGGGAGTGCTGGAGAATCTCGTTCAGCAGAAGCTTATACTTATGGCCGCATACAGAGAAGGCATGGATAAGGACTCATTGCTCGTCGAACGCGTTACCGCAAATGACGAACGCAGGTTGATTACCGCCCTCTGGGAGGTCGAAATCGCCGCCAAAGTCGAAGTCTCCGACCAGATGATCGAGGACCTCTACGAAAAGCGGAGGACAGAGTTCCACGCGGCGCATATTCTCGTTAGCGACGAAGCGCTTGCTAATGAGCTTGCCTCCAAGGCCAGAGCCGGAGAAGATTTCGCTCAATTAGCGCAAGAGCATTCGCTCGACCCCGGTAGCGGCGCACAAGGCGGCGATCTCGGGTGGTTCACCGCCGGAAGAATGGTCAAGCCTTTCGAGGATGCCGTTTTTGAACTCGCCGACGGTCAGATATCCGATCCGGTGCAAACACAATACGGCTTCCATGTCATCAAGAGACTCGGAACCCGCTCCCGCTCCCAAGAGCCTTTGGAGAACATGAGAGAAAACCTCAGGAGCACATTGGAACGCGAGCTTCAGGGCACGAAAGCGCTCGAGTTTGTCGAGAATATGTTCGACCAAAGGGGTTTTAAGCTCGACGAAAAGGCTGTGGAGTTAGTAGTTGAAAAATTCCAAACTGCGGCCGCAAACACCGATGCACCCCCCGAAGTGGTCTTCACCGTCGAAGAAATCGGAATGACCATCTCCCAATGGGATGACGGCGCATGGACTATCGCCGAGCTTGATTCTGCTATTAAGATGCGGCCGGCTTATCAACGCCAGCCCCTTATGTCGGCTATGGATGTCGAGAATTTCATCAAGGGCAATCTCCAAGGTGATTTTCTCGTTAAAGAGGCAGAAAGGCTCAATATCACAAAGTCTGATAAATTTAAAGAACTATATGATAAAGAGCTTGAAGAGCTGATGGTCAGCACATACCAGAACCAGCATATTTACGGCAACATCGAAGTCGGTGAGGAACAGATTAGGCAATATTACGAGGCCAATCTCGACTCGTTCATGGAGCCGAAAACCGTCGTGGTTGTCGAGGTGCAGGTTGACGGAGAAGCCGAAGCAAACGATATTGCCGCAAAAGTAAGAGCGGGAGAGAACATCGCCAACTTTGTCGAGCAGAAATCCCTGAGGACATACACCAAGGCCGCCGGCGGACAGCTCGAGATTACTGAACGCAGATTCCCGAACCTCTGGACTGCCGTCTCCAACGCCGGAGTGGGCGATATTGTAGGTCCCACACAAGATAGGACGAACCGCTGGTCGGTGATGAAAGTGACGGAAGTTCGTCAGCCGAAGGCGATGCCGTTCGAGTCCGTCAGCGGAAGAATTCAGTCGATGCTCCGCAGAGACCTTCGTGAGACGGCGCTGGAGGATTTCATCGCCAATGCCCGCAAAGAGTTCAGCGTGAAGATTTACGAGAGTGTCGTCAAGTCTTCCATCGACCCTGCGGCATATCAGCAAGAACAGCCTATTGCTTCAACCCAATAGCTCTTGCTCCGTAGAAGTCGCTATATAATTATTCTCGTCACGGCGGTCGGACTGCTCCTATCCTGCGGTCGCGACCGCCGTGGCGTTGAAGTCGCGAAGGCCGGCTCCTCGAGCTTGACAGCCGAAGAGCTTGCCGCGTTTCTCCCCGAGGGATTCCAAAGCTACTTCGGCGACGATGCCTTGCTGTTCGTCGAGCAGTGGGTTGACGAGGTAATTCTCGCCGAGGCCGCGATGGATTTGAAGCTCGAATCCCGCCCGGAAGTTGCAGAGAGACTCGCGGAGGCGAGGCGAATGATACTCGCGTCTGCTTTCGAGCAGTATCATATTCTCCCGATGATGTCTATCGATTCGGCCGAGATTGGCGCATATTATCACAACAATACCGACCAGTTCATCCGCGAAAACGATGAGGTTATGCTCTATCACATTATGGTTGTCGATGAGGAGACGCGCGATTCGGTGGTTGCTCTTATCGATTCAGTCAGTTTCGATGAGCTTGCCGAGCGATTCTCAATCGATCCAATGAGCGCATCTTTGGATAACGCCGAGTTTCTCGCTCGCGATCAAATTCACCCAAGCATATCGCGAAGAGCATTCGCGATGACAAAGGGCGAAGTTTCCGGGCCGATAGAGACCGAGTTCGGCTATCACTTCATTATGCTCGTCGATTTTGCCCCGAAAGGCTCTATCCGCCAATTCAGCGAGGTTCGAGACGGCATTAGCGATTATCTCGCAGAGCAAAGATTCCAAGAAATCTACACGGAAATACTGGACTCGCTTCGCAACGCAAAACAAATTATGATAGACACAAACGCCATATTGAGGACATTGAAGCAACATGAAAATTAAAATAGCGATAATTCTCTGCTTGGCGTTTGTTCTCAATGCTCTTGCGTTTGGCGAAATTGAAGAACGCATCCTCGCCGTCGTCGAGGACGATATCATCACCTCAAGCGAGGTCGAGATGGCCCTCATTGTCGAGGGCAGGGTTACGGATATGGGCGAGGCGGACGAAGATATCATCCGCGAGAAGTTGATGGAAATCATTGACGAGCGCCTCATTCTCCTCGCGGCGATTGAAGAGTCCATTCAAGTCGATCCATCGCGCGCCGACGAGTTCCTCAAACAACGCTGGCAGATGCTCGTCGAGGGCTATGGGGGTGAAGTCGCGCTCGAAGAGGCTCTCCGCTCGGAGGGATACTCCCTCGAGGCATTCAAGCGCAAAACCCGCCAGCAAATCAACGACTTCATGCTCAAGCAGTATTCTGTCTCTTATACACATCTGACGCTGCCGACGAAGAGGATAGTGTAGATCTCGGTGGTCGCCGTATCATTAA
>OMKS01001580.1_pt1 | contig 20146 bp, 19 predicted proteins | sample 1674721 | NCBI WGS metagenome assembly OMKS01 (sample SAMN06264996, study PRJEB25208) | sediment metagenome | isolation source: hot spring sediment | place: USA: California | collected 2014-09-02
TCTCTGCCTTCACCATTTTCACTCATGTCACTCTCCAAGTATCGATCCTACGAGATCTTTATTGCCGTTGATAAACTCATTCCAGTCCATGGGCTTCTTGCCCTCCAACTGGAGGCGACGCAGGTATAACCCGCCCCTCCCTGTTTGTACCAAAATTCCTTTTTCCCTGTCTATACCGACGACCGTGCCCGGCTGTATCGTGCCGTCCCGTTCCTGCACCGCCGATTCCGTCTCAAAGACCTGCAGCCGTCGTCCCCGCCAAAAGGTGTGAGCCTTGGGCCAGGGAATATACGCCCTCACCATTCGGTCGATCATCACCGAGGGCAGCCCCCAGTAGATTCTACCGTCCCCTTTGCTCAGCTTTCGACAGTAGCTGGCCTCCGCTTCGTACTGACGGACAGCCCTGGCGGTGCCGTTTTCCAGCTCAGTTATAGCCCGACTGAGAAGCTCGGCGCCAATCACTGAGGCCTGCTCCTCCAATTCGGGGGTGGTGGTATGTGCCTCGAGGGGGATCTCCTTTTGGAGGATTATGTCCCCGGTATCTAAGTCTAGGGCGATCTTTTGAACGGTGACCCCACCGACGGTGTCACCGTTGACAATGGTCGCCACAATAGGAATACTTCCCCGATAACGAGGCAGTAGCGAGGGGTGCACATTCAGTCCACCCCAAGGAAAGATTGATAAAAATTTCGGACCGAATATCTTCCCGTAGGCAAAGACAGCCAGGAGTTCGGGATTCAGAGCGGCTATCTCTCGACGAGCCTCCCCTTTTAGACTGGAGTACTGCAACACCGGGAGGCCAAGCTCCAGAGCCCGCTGCTTCACCGGAGGGGCTTCGAGCCTCTTTCCCCGACCCTTCGGCCGATCAGGATTGCTCAAAACCGCGACTACTTCGTGATCCCGATGAAGACGTTCGAGGGCGGGAACGGCGATCGAGGGGGTCCCGGCGAATAAGACCCTCATGCTACCTGCCTACTTTGCGGGACATTTTCTTGTCGTAAATTTTGAGCAGCTTCTTTTTGACCTCTTCATCGAGGTAGTCGACGAAGAGAACCCCGCGCAAGTGGTCCATCTCGTGCTGAATCACCCGGGCGAGCACGCCTTCGGCGTCTATCTTAAACGGTCTTCCCCGTTCATTCAGCGCCTGTACCGTGATAGCCGCCGGGCGCTTGACATCGGCGAAGACACCGGGGATGCTCAGGCAGCCCTCTTCGTAGGGAAGCAACTCGTGGCTGGTAGCGATGATTTGCGGGTTGATAAATACCCGGGCTTCGTTTTGATGAACCTGGCAGACAAAAATTTGTTTCAGCACCGAGACCTGCGGTCCGGCCAAGCCGATTCCATCCTCGAAGCGCATGACATCCAACATATCTTGACCGAGCTTCACGATCTGATCGTCTACGTTCTCTATCTGTTCGGCGTTCATCCGCAGTACGTCGGCACCGAGGGTTACTATATCTAACATGTGACAATAGTACTAAAAAGCGCAGCAGCAGTCAATTAAAGAAGCGCTTACAGCAGGGAAACCGGATCCACGTCCATTTCGATATAGACCGACCGCTCGGCTCTGGTATTCGTGTACCACTTCTGCAGCGCCCGATGGGTGGAATTGAAATCTCCGCTGCGGATGATCAACTGCATCCGCAGCTTTCCGGCGATTATCTCCAACGGACAGGGGGCCGGGCCCAGTATCTCGGCGCTGCTCAAGCCGATTTGCGACAGTTCTCTCGCCGCCTTGTGGGCGGCCACATTCACCTTGCCCCGTTCCTTGCCGCGGATCACTATCCGAAAGAGTCTCGCAAAGGGCGGAAAGTTCAACTCCCGTCGAACATCCAACTCCTGACGATAGAACTCCTCCAATCTCCCCTCAACGGCCAGTTTGATGGCCGGTACCGCGGGTTTAAAAGTCTGCACCAGCACCTCGCCCTCTTCCAGAAAGCGACCGGCCCGGCCGGCGACCTGCAGAATCAGGGCAAATGTCCGTTCTCCGGCCCGAAAATCCGGCAGATTGAGACTGCTGTCGGCCAGCACTATCCCTACCAGACGCACCCCCGGGAAGTTGAGCCCTTTGGCAACCATCTGAGTCCCCAGCAGAATATCGTATTCGCCGTTACGAAAATCCCGTAGGATCTTTTGCAGACTCCCCCTCTTTTTTGTCGAATCGGTGTCCACCCGAGCAACTCGCAGAGAGGGAAACAGCTGGCGGATATCCTCTTCTATTTTTTCCGTTCCGAATCCGGAGTAGCCGATATCCAGAGAACCGCACTCGGGACAGACATCCACTGGATTGCGCGTATAGCCGCAGTAGTGACACTGCATCTTGCCGGTGCTTTTGTGATAGGTCAAATTCACCGAGCAATGGCTGCACTTCATCTCATACCCGCAGCTGCGACAGTGGAAGTAGTAGCTGAACCCCCTTCGATTGAGAAAGAGGATGCTCTGTTTGCCCATCTTGGCCGTTTTGGCGATCTCTTCGGTAAGCTCCCTGGAGATGGAGCGGTTCTCACCCTGCATCGACACGGTTTTCACCGCCGGCATCCGTCCTCCGGAGACCCGCTCCGGAAGATCGAGCCGTACTATTTTGTCCCTCTCCATAAGATAGTAGGCTTCAAGTGAAGGGGTCGCACTTCCCATCAGGAGCTTTGCTCCGTCTCGAGCGCAGCGCTTCATCGCTACCTGCCGGGCGTGGTACCTGGGGCTCTGGGAAGACTTGTAGGAGCTCTCGTGTTCTTCGTCGAGGATGACCATACCCAAAGGACGCAGGGGGGTAAAAACTGCACTCCGAGCGCCGATGACGATCTTCACTTCTCCAGCTTTGATGCGGCGCCACTCCTTGAGTTTCTGCGAGGGGGTCAATTTTGAGTGCCACAGGGCTACGGCATCGCCGAACTTCCGCTGTACCTCCTGGATCAATTGATGGGTCAGGGCTATCTCCGGCACCAAATAGATCACCCCCCTTCCCTCTCGGCTCAACTCCTCGGCGGCCCGCAGGAATACCTCGGTCTTGCCCGATCCGGTGACCCCGTAGAGATAGTACATCCGGCGGTCTCCGGACATCAGAGTCTCGAGAGCCCGTTTCTGGGCGGGAGAGAGCTGGTGATCCGGCCGGGAAGCCCCCTCGTCAACGGGAATGAAGTCCGTATCTCTTTCCCTCCTGCCGCCAGGTATCATTGCCGACAGAGCCTCGCCCAAACTGCAGAAGTACATCCTGGTGAGCCAGCGGGCCAGTTCCAGCTCCTGCTCTCCGAAGAGAGCCTCTTGGTCGAGCACTTTTTTAAGGTCTTTCAGTTCAAAATCTCCCGGCGGGGCTTCGTGGGACACCGACAGGACGAAACCGGTCTTCAAGCGTCCGCGAAAGGGAGCCTCCACCCGCACGCCCGGCTGCACCTCCAAATCCTCCGGGACCCGATAGCTGAAAGGCCCCTCCACGGGCAGGTTAAACACCAGTTCGGCGTAGAGCTCTCCCATCGCGCTCAGCCTTCCTGCTGTTCGATGAGTCGTTTCAATTTACGCAGATCGTCCCATACGGGCTTTCGATACACCGGGTTCCTCAGGACCGCACTGGGATGGTAGGTGGGGATCAACGGAATCCCCTGAAACTCGAAGCGTCGACCGTGCAGTTTGCCGATCCCCTCCACCGTTCCGGTAAGAATATGGGTAGAGATTCTTCCCAGCGTCAGTATCGCCCGGGGACGAATGACTCTGATCTGGCGCCGCAGATAGGGCAGACAGGCACTTGTCTCCTCGGGCAGGGGATCACGGTTCTGAGGGGGTCGGCATTTTATGATATTACCGATAAAGACGTCGCCGTTCCGGTCCAGCTCAATGGCCTTCAGCCATTTGTCCAGATACTGACCCGCCGGTCCGACGAAAGGACGGCCTAGAGCGTCCTCCTGTGCACCGGGAGCCTCTCCGATTATCATCAATTTCGGCTGATCCGCCCCCTCACCGGGGACGGCATTGGTTCTCAAGTCACCGAGAGGGCATTTACGGCACTCCCGTATCTCCGCGGCTATTTCGGTCAGGCTCTCCCCCTCCTCGCTGCCAGGCTGAAACTCCGTCTCCTCGAAACCCTCGTCAACTTCCCGCCGCTCCCGCGGCCAGCCGCCTCGCAGATAATCCTCCAGATTATCCAAGATTTGTAGATATTTCCCGTGAAATTCACTCGTCATAAGTCACCTTGTGTAAAAAAAGCCCCCTTGCCGGGGCGGTCGGTCCGGCGGAAGATCTATCCCCGGCCTGCAATATTCGACGAAACTCCTCCTCCGAAGCCCTTCGGCGCCCCAACTCAAGCATCGTCCCTACCAGCGAACGGACCATCCGCCATAAAAAGGCGTTTCCCACTATTCGAAACACCGTGTACTCCCCCTGCGGGTAAAACCCGGCGGCGAATATTCTTCGTACCGGCGAATTGCTGGGATCTCCCGCCGCGGCGAAGGTGCTGAAGTCATGAATCCCTGGGAGTATCCGGGCGTAGGAATCCAAAATCGGCAGCGCCGGCAATCTTGAATCGGCCACCACGTAGCGGTCCTGAAAAGGCTGAGCAACCCGCCCGTCCAAGAGGTAGTACCGATACTCCCGCCTCAAGGCGCTGAAACGAGCGTGAAAATCGGGATGCACCTCCGTGCTGTGCAGGGCCCGTATGTCCCTGGGCAGCAGTCGATTGAGGGCGAGCCAGTATCGATCCGACGGTATTCGAGCCTTTTCCACGTCGAAATGGCAGACTTGGGCTCGAGCATGAACTCCCGAGTCGGTGCGGCCCGACGCTACCAGAGCAACCGACTCGCCGGTGAGCTCGGACAGAGCGCTCTGAGTCCGCTCCTGAATGGAAGGCTGACCACGCTGGATCTGCCAGCCGCAGTACTCGCTTCCATCGTAGGCCAGTACCAGTTTTATCCTCGTCCCCATGCTCAGGAGTTTCCTTTCAGTTCCTGATTGATCTCCCGATAGACCTCTTTGGCCCTCTCCAGCAAGGTGCTGGGCTTGTCTTTGGAGGCTCGACCGTGTCCGAAAAGTCGGCCCACCATAGTTTTGGCCCGCTGGAGCGAGGCGTGTCTCTGCTCCGGATTACTCTTCGGCCCGTGCAGGAACTCGAGCAGTGCGGCTATATACAGGACTCCATCGTAGCCGTAGTTCTGGTCCACATCCGGCCCCAGTTGTCCCGCGTCGGCGATCCCCTCTTCGCCGTTCTCATCCTTGTTCAAGGCTTCGGTGTAGTAAAACCAGGCCTTGTGGTAGTAGATGTTCGCCAGATAGTCGAAATGCTCTCCCGGAACTTTTCGATGCAAATCTTCGCACAACCAAGCCGCCCGCAGCGCGGAAACTCCGCTCTTTACCGTCGGCGACCGGTCCTTTGGAAAATGCTGCAGCGAGAGGATACAGTAATGGTACGCGGCAATCCCCATCTCGATGTTACGGGGCTTATTGAAATCGAGCTCGGGAAAAATCTTTTTCAAGCTTTTCTTCCGGGCTTCGATATCCCCCTCCAAGGCTTCGCGGGTCTTTGGATTGATATTGGAAAAGTCCTGCGGGAAAGCAGCATAGAGACAGTTGGGACAGACGGTGACCGGGTAGATGAGCGGATAGACCTCGCCGTACTTCTCCGTCGGTTCGTAGAGCCGCCGCAAGAACCGGGTTAACGAACCGGCAATCAGCCTCCCCCGCCCCGTGCGCATGTCTTCCCGGTGGAAATCCGTCCCACAGACCGGGCAGTTTATGCTCTCTTTAGAGAAAAAGGTGATGCTGTCGCCCGCGTTACTGCTCATCTATGCCCCCTCGATTATCACCACCGCCACGGCCGACTCTTTTTCATGGGTCAGAGAGAGGTGGATGCTCTTACCTCGATGTGCCTCCAACGCGGCGAGGGCGGTACCGAACAGACGCATACTGGGATTCCCGTTGTGGGAGTTGACCACCTGGATGTCTTTCAGCACCAGCCCCCGCATCCCCGTCCCCAGAGCCTTGCCAAAGGCCTCCTTGGCCGCAAAACGCGCCGCCAGGGAGAGGACCGCCCCGCTCTTCCTTTTTCGAAGTCCCGCGATCTCATCGTGATGAAAAAATCGCTCCAAAAGGGTGGGATTCTCCATCCAATGGCGCATTCTATCCACATTCACAATATCGATTCCAATACCCAGAATCACCGTGTCGTCTCCTCGGACCGATCCTCGGCCCTGTCTACCGCTATTTCCACACTGCTGGGGCTGTATTTTAACACCAAAACACCCTGAGGTACATCCGGTCGGACCGGCAGCCTATAGGTGCCCGGCTCATCGATCTGCGAACAGTCGATAGTCAGCATAAACTCCTCCCGAGCCAATCGCTCCAGCACAAGCTGAGTCCCTTGCACGCTCATGTTACCGTTTTGGGGTAAACCGGCGACCTCCAGCTCGTTATCCAGGTCCAGCGCGATTAGATCGATGTTCTCGATGGTTTTTAATATGGTGCTCTCTTTCACCATCCCGAAAAACTCAACGGTGTCTCCTCCAGGAAAGCTGCTGAACTGATCGGGATGCTTCAGCCGGACTCTCATGGTAAAGTCCTCCTGTCGCCCGGAGAGGTCGATGGTCTCGGTCTCTACACTCTTAAGCTCCCGGATTGTACTCTCCAAGCCTTCTATCTCCACCGACGAGGGGGTGAGAAAAAACTGGCTGAGCTCGTAGCCCTTGGCGGGATAGCCGATCAAAGAGGGTTCCACCTGCACGCTTTTGGACATCTTCTTTTCGATTCGCAGATTCAACTGCCGGGGTTCCACCCGTATCTCCAAGGGTTCGATGTGGGTCAAGGAACCCTGCTTGAGAATATTGACAGGCACCGTGTAGCTGCCCTCCTGGTCAAAGGAGCGAAAATCCGCGTAGGCGATCACATCCTCTTTCAGAACCAAATTGACCTCTTCGCTCTTGCCGCGCAGGGTGATCCGCACGGTTTTGGGGTAACTTTCGGCGGGAATAAAGCGTTCGGACATCCTCAGCTCCAGGGGGACGCTCATAAAGCGCTCCTCCAAAGTGGCCATCTGATTGAAAAGAAAGAGCAGCAGAGCCACGGAGAGCGCGATGATCTTCAGAGGCCAGTTCTGAAAGAGTTTATGGAACAAGTTATTAAGATGCAACGGATATATCCTCACTATCTTCAGCTGATTCGCCCCCCGCCGTTAACAGGTTACGTAAGGTTCGGCTCACCTCTTTGGCCGAGAGGTCGTAGTGCAAATTGGCGTCGTAGGCCAGAGAAAGAGCTCCGGTCTCCTCTGATAGAACCAGAATTACCGAATCGGTCTCCTCGGCCATCCCCAAAGCCGCCCGGTGACGGGTCCCAAAGCTCCTCCGAATATCGATCTGTTCGCTGAGAGGCAAAAAGCAGCCCGCCGAGATCAGTCTCCCCCCCTGGACAACCGCCGCCCCATCGTGCAGGGGCGTATCGTAACCAAATATGGTGATGATCAAGCTGGAGGAGAGTTCGGCGTTCAAACGGGTGCCGTTGTCGATCAGGTTTTTCAAGCCCACCTGCCGGGGGAAGACAATCAAAGCACCCCTTTTGCGTCCAGCCAAGACCTCCAGGGCGTTGACCACCGTCTCAATGTGTTCGACGTTCGCTCCCGTAGACAGCTTGAAGAGGTCGCCCCGGCCTATCCTGGTGAATATGGCCCGCAGCTCCGGTTGAAACACTATAGCCACCACAATCACCAGCACCGTGGCCAGACTGTGCATTATCCACAGCAGGGTCTCCAGGTGGAAAAAAAAGGCCACCGCGTAGATAATCAGGAGGAAAAAGGCTCCCTTCAGGAGTTGTACCGCCCGGGTCTGGGCTATCAAGCGGTAAATCTGGTAGATCAAGAAAGAGAGAATTCCCACATCCAAAAGAGGACGAAAGACATTCTCAATGAACCAGATATCCCGAAAATAATCCATGCTCTTCTCCTACGAGTCCGGCACTCCGGTCCGTTCATACCGGCACTTATCGGCGTGTACACCGTTTAGTTCCGCCACCCTCTCATTTACCATATAATATCTGTTCATATTATTCCACAAGGTGTAACCGCATCCTCCGGCCTCGATCAGCCCTTCCAGTTGACGGTTCAAGTATCGGTTGTACTCCTGCTCCTCCATTGACAACTCGTGTCCCATCAAAAAAGCCTGCACATAGGGACGGATCTGGCTCCTGTCTTCGGTGATCTTTCTCGCCCGTTCGGTGCCGATGGTATACAAGTCGTAAGCCCTATGTATATAGTTGTCGTTCCGCAGGAAATCGTAGGGAAAATGCGAGGGGTAGTACATCGGACAGATCACATCGACATATCGAGAGAGCATCCCTATATCCTGGCCTATCCAGTTGCCCATTCGGTACCAGGAGTTGAAACCGTAGAGATCCACCGATATGGGGAGGGAGAGCCTGGACCGTGCCTTTTTGATAAAAGACTCAATCGCCTCGGTCCGGAGCATTCCTGGACGCCGATGGCGGTAAGTCGCGGTGGAGAGGTCCCCGTCGGAGGGGAAGCGTATGTAGTCGAACTGTACCTCGTCGACGCCGAACCGCTCCAACTCCTCGGCAATGGCAATATTGTAATCCCAGACCCCTTCGGCGAAGGGGTCGTTCCAGTACTCCCTCTGCACCATGACGGTCTCGGACTCACCGTTCTCTCCCTCCCGCTCCTCGGCCACCTTATGCGCCCAAGGTCGGTCTGAGGACCGATCCCATATCGCGTACGGTTGCCCCTCCATCTCATACAAAAGCTTATCCTTGAAGACAACCATTCGTCCAATGATGGAGACCCCCTGTTTATGAGCCTCCTCCACCAACTCGCTCAGCGAGAGTACCGGATGTACCGCTCCTATTTTTCGCGGAAGTTCCAGTTCGGACTCGTAGGTCAGTCGGCCGGAATCGTCTTTCAGGTCAACCACAATGGCGTTGAAACCGTGTTCTTTGAGAAACTCCAGATGCCGCTGCAGACGCTGCCCTCGAGCATTGTAGGCGTTGAGGTAGATTGCCTTCAGCGCTTCATTGTCCGTGTCCGGCTCTGACTGGGGCGAGCCGAAAAAACTGGCCGCCGACCGCCGCAGCGGCGGAAGTTCCCGCCAATCGCCGGTGTCCAAGCCGTAGATGAACCGGGAATCTTGAAAGTGCACTTCCAGCGCGGGTTCTTCCGAAGAAGAACCCGCATAGTGGTTTATCGAATGCAGGCTTCCCCCTTCGGTGGGAAGCTCTACCGTTTCCAACTCGTGAGTCTGCAGATGATAACGGTATATTCGGTTTTCGAAGGCGGAGGCGATGAAAAGGGTCCCCGGCAGCGCCGGCGACATGGCCAGATCGCTGATCTCATCGTAGAATCCCGCCCCACGATACAGTGGCGAAAGCCCCTGCGAAATCTTTTCCCAGCTGCGGCCGTTGTCATCACTGATAAAGATACCGTTGAAGGAGGTTCCGAGGTAAATCCGGCTCTCTTTATCGGGGTCAAAGCAGACGGCGGTGAGGTAGTTGGACGAACGCACCGGATACCGCAAGTCTATTTTCCGCCATCGGGCCCCCTCTTCGTCCAGCAGAAATAGATCGCTGCTGGTGGTGGCCGCCACTCGATCCCGGTCATGGGGCGCCACCGCCAGGGAGGTAAACTGGCGAAAGATCTCCCCCTTGAAAGGCCATACCTGTTTTCGGGGCAGCCCTTCGCTTCTATGGGACCAGCTTTTCCCCCTGTCCATAGAGACCAGGGCGCCCCGGTCAAAACTGAGCCCGTACATTCGATCCTCGTTACCCCGAGCAATATGGGTGAAACGGTAGTCACCGGCCTTCGATTTTTCATCAGCAAAAATTGAGGGTGCCAGCATGATGAGACATAGGGCGACAAAGTAACGAGCTATTTTCGGATGCGGATGTGTCATAGTCAAAAGTAGAATCTCCTTGCACTTGTAGTTAGACTCGGTTCGGTTTTCTTACAGGACCGGCGCTATCATTCTGAAAACGGAGTTTCGCAGCCGCTTCCAAAGGGGAAACGAATAGATGTATTCAAAACTCACCTGGCGGCATTTTGCAACATCCCGATTGAATTGATCAATAAGGTTGCCGGCGATATCTTCATTGTAGATAAAAGCGTTGACCTCGTAGTCCAAGTGAAAGCTGCGAGTATCCATATTGCAGCTTCCCACGGTGCAGAGCCCTTGGTCTACCACCAGGACTTTGGCGTGCAGGAAACCCGCGCTGTAGAGATAGATCTTCACTCCAGCCTTCAGCAGACTCTCGAAGTAGGTGTGAGCGACCCAGAAGGGGATTCTTTTGTCCGCCACCCCGGTCATCATCAAGTTCACCTCCACCCCGCTTAAAGCGGCCGTCTCCAGCGCGTTGACCACCGATTCGTCGGGGATGAAATAAGGGCTCTGGATAAAGACCTGAGCGTTGGCGTTGCTGATGAGATGTAAAAAGAGCTTTTTTATAGAGTTCCAATCCGAATCGGGACCGCTGACCACCACCTGCATCGGCAGGTAGAACCCCCGTCGGGGAGCTTGAGGAAAAAAGCGCTCCTCCTGAATCAGTTCGCCGCCGCTGTTGTACCAGTCCGAAAGAAAGACGCTCTGCAAGAGTTGAGCCGCCTCCCCCTCCAATCGAAGCTGGGTATCCCGCCAGCTTTTGAACTTTCTCCCTCCGTCGATGTATTCGTTGCCGATGTTCATCCCTCCGGTGTAGGCGATTTTACCGTCGATCACGGCGATTTTGCGGTGGTTTCTGTAGTTCAGAAGCCGACCGGAAAAGACGTTCATCGGGTCGAGAAAGTATCGAACCTCGATTTTCGACTCCTTCAGCTCTCTTTTGAACTTTTTACTCATTTTGTTGAAGCAGCCTACCCCGTCGAAGATCATCCGCACCTTCACTCCCTGTTCGGCCTTTTTCAACAGGAGGCTGCGCAGCCGGAGGCCCAGGTCGTCGGAACGATAGATGAAAAACTCCAGATGGATCGAATCCTCCGCCGCCTCTATGTCGCGGCTCAAGTGGTCAAAAAACTCCGCCCCGGAGTAGTAGACTCGGGCCTCATTGTTTAGGGTCAGGATGCTGTTTCCCGCCTGAAGGGCCAGGCTGATTGTCTTGACCAAATCGTTGTCCACCCGATTGTCGGCTCCCTGTAGAAACCCCCTCTGGCGTTCGAGTATCGGCCCCAGGTGGTTTTTGAAGGTCCGTTCGGGAAGTTGCTTCATTATTTTGCGCTTTTTCCAGTTCACCCCGCTGAGCAGGTACAAACCGGCGCCCAGGTAGGGCAGGAAAAAAATCGCCAAGAGCCAAGCCACCGCAACCTCCGGCGGTTTGTTGTCCAAGATAATCTGAAACGTGATGATGGCAACAAAGGCGAAATAGAGGAAGATCAGCAGCGACCCAAGATCAACAAATCCCGCGAGCATTTTTTTCCTTCCAGACCTTTGACGAATACCCCGAATACATGAATTATATTCTATAGCAGAGCAGTTTTTTTTCCAAGCTTTTTGTGACCCCTTAGAAGGAGGAGCGTGTGAACGGGCAAAGGGATGTGAGGATCGAAAAAAGAGATCTCCGCAAGATTATTAAGAAAAGGCTCCACGATCTGCCCCAAGATCGACGGGATCAAGAGGAGGAGGCAAGTCTGGAGACCTTGCGCCGAACTTCACTTTGGAACACCAGCGAAGATTTTCTGATATTCCTCTCCATGACCGATGAATTCGGCACCGGCCGAACTATCGCCCAGGCCGAGCGAGAGGGGAAACGCCTCTGGTGTCCCCGGATGTACGGGAGAGTCATGAAGTTTCACCGTTTGAGTCGGGTCAAAGAGACGCGGGAATCCCCCTCCACCGGCTCGGCTTCCACGGAGTTCGATCCGCAAAGCTACCGACTGCGCTACAACCCGTACGGAATATGGGAACCCCACCGTGATCTCCCCCTCTACGACCCGCAAGAGTCAGGACAGACTCTGGTTCTCACGCCGGGCCTGGCCTTCGACCGACGGGGAAATCGGCTCGGTCACGGAAGAGCCTACTACGACTCCTGGTTCGCGGAACATCGGTCTTTTATGAAAAATGGGCTCGTCGTTCCGTTGGCCCTGGCTTATTCGGTCCAGCTGGTGGATCGAGTCCCATACGGCGAACACGATGTAGCCCTCCCCTATCTGCTGATCGGGGGAGAGCTCATCGACTGCCGATAGAGCGGCTCCGATAGAGCGGCTCCGATAGAGCGGCGAAGCTACTCGCGGGCCAACCTTTCGTTGATAGTCGCGGCGGCTTTTCGTCCCTGCCCCATGGCAAGAATCACCGTCGCCGCACCGAGGACTATATCACCACCGGCGTAGACACGGTCGATGGAGGTCTTGAGGTCTTCGTCCACCACTATGTTGCCCCATTTGTTGGTCTCCAGGTCGTCGGTGGTGTGCTCCAGCAACGGATTCGAGTCGTTGCCAATGGAGACGATCACCGTATCAACATCGAGAATGGTCTCACTTCCGTCAATTGGAATCGGTCGGCGGCGCCCGGAATCGTCGGGTTCACCGAGCTCGTACCGCAGCAGCTCCAGTGCTTTGACCCTTCCATTCTCATCTCCGAGGATTCGTTTCGGATTGTGCAGCAGTTTGAACTCTATACCCTCTTCCTTGGCGTGGTGGACCTCCTCTACTCGGGCGGGCATCTCTTTTTCCGTACGACGGTAGACCACTATCACCTCTTCGGCGCCGAGACGCTTAGCCGTTCGCGCGGCGTCCATGGCGACGTTTCCGCCTCCGAGGACCGCAACCCGCTTGGAGTGGTAGATCGGGGTGTCGGCGTGATTCTCATCGTAAGCCTTCATCAAGTTGGAGCGGGTGAGATACTCGTTGGCGCTGAAAACCCCCACCAGATTCTCTCCCTCAATATTCATAAACTTGGGCAATCCCGCTCCGCTGCCGATAAAAATGGCGTCGTAGCCATCCTTGTCGATGAGGTCGGTGAGTTTTCGGGTCCTGCCCACCAGAAAGTTGGTCTTGATCTCCACCCCCATTTCGATCAGGGTGTTGATTTCATCTTCGACGATCGCCTTGGGAAGTCTAAACTCAGGGATACCGTAGACCATGACCCCGCCGGGCTTGTGAAACGCTTCGAAAATCGTCACCGAATGGCCGGCCTTTCGCAGATCCGCGGCGGCGGTGATTCCCGCCGGTCCGGAACCGATGACTCCAACCTTCTTTCCCGTATCTGGGGCGATCTCCGGGAGGGCCTTCTTTCCACTGTCCCGTTCCAGGTCAGCCACGTACCTCTCGATTCGACCAATCGAGACCGACAGCAGGGGATCTTTTTTGGTCTTTCCTACCGTACAGGTGGCCTGACACTGGGACTCTTGAGGACAGACCCGACCGCAAATAGCCGGCAGAAGACTGCTCTCTTTGATGATCTTGATGGACTTGTCGAATTCCCCCTCCTCTGCGGCTTTGATGAAAGCGGGGATATTAATGGAAACGGGGCAGCCCTTGATACAGGGGGCGTTGGGGCACTGGATACACCTGGTCGCCTCTACTCGAACCTGGTTCTCGTAATACCCCAGAGCCACTTCGCTCATATTGCAGACCCGCTCTTCGGGATCCTGCGAGGGCATCTCTTGAGGGGGTATTCCCAAACGGTCTTTGCCCTTCAACTCCCGACCGGTGAGGCTCTTCCACAGTTCTTGGGCTTCTTGCTTCAGCTCTTGGTTGCTTTTCATTTATTTCGCCTCCTTCTGGCTCGCTTCTACCTGCGCATCGAGCCTGCACTTGTGAAGCTCGTCCTGCTCTCTCTCCTTGTAGGCTCCCAGACGGAGCATCATGTTATCAAAGTCGACCTGATGCCCGTCGAACTCCGGTCCGTCGACACAGACGAATTTTGTTTTGCCGCCGACGGTGACTCGACACCCGCCGCACATTCCAGTACCGTCCACCATGATGGTGTTCAACGATACCACCGTAGGTACGCCGTAAGGCCTGGTAGTCTCGGCGCAGAACTTCATCATGATCGGTGGTCCGATAGCCACCACCTGGTCGGGCTCCCCTTTTTCGCACAGCTCCTTCAGCGGTTCGGTGACCAGGGCTTTCCGACCGTAAGAACCGTCGTCGGTCACTACAATCAACTCGTCGGCGATGCCCTTCATCTCCTCTTCCATGATCACCAGCTCTTTGTTCCGTGCCCCGATGATAATGATCACCCGATTTCCCGCTTCTTTCATCGCTTGGGCGATGGGGTGCATTGGAGCGACCCCGATTCCACCGCCGACACAGACCACCGTTCCCACCTTTTCTAAGTGAGTCGGCTGACCCAAGGGGCCCAAAACGTTTTCTATGCTATCTCCCACTTCAAACCGCGAGAGCTCTAGGGTGGTTTTCCCCACTGCTTGGAAAATAATGGTGATCGAACCCTCCCGTGGGTCAGCGTCGGCTATGGTGAGGGGTATTCGCTCCCCAAAATTGGTGTCTTTTTGAACAATGACAAACTGCCCGGCCTTCCTCTCTTCGGCGATCAAGGGGGCGTGAAGTCTCATTTTAAAAACCTGTTCGGAGAGTTGGACCTTTTCAAGTACCTTGTTCATAAAATCCTCTCATTGTGTAAATCTTGTGAAATTATTGATGGATTATTGAGAAGTGTAAAGTATTTAAGTGATCCATCTGCTCATAATTACACCCGAAAAGAGGATTTTAGGCAAGACCTATATTCAATTTTTTGCATAGAAAGCTGAAGCTGGTACTGAATTTGAAAGGCAAATATGTCAAATTCAGTACCCTCTGCTTCATGCTCGACATGTTCTTATATTTCCGAAGCCACCGCTTCGGCCACCTTTTCGGTGGAGCTGGCCTTCCCCCTCCGTAGCAGGTCGGCGCTCAGCACTCTTTTTTCAATGCTTCTCTCCACCGCGCGGTAGATGGCCCGGGCGGCTTCCTTCTGCTCGAGGCTGTAGTCGCACATCATGGCGATGGACAGGATTTGGGCCAGAGGGTTGGCCACGCCTTTCCCGGCGATATCCGGAGCCGATCCTCCGGAAGGTTCGTAGAGGTGCTGTTTGGGCCCCAAGGACGCCGAGGGCAAGAGGCCTAAAGAACCGGGAAGGGCCGCCGACTCGTCGGAGAGAATGTCGCCGAAGAGATTGCCCGTGAGAATGACGTCGAAACGACCCGGGTTGATGATCATCTGCATGGCCGCGTTGTCCACATACATGTGTTCCAACTCGACGTCGGGGTAGTTCCGAGAAACTTCTTCCACCGTCTCCCGCCACAGGATGGAGCTGTAAAGCACGTTCGATTTATCCACTGAAGTGAGTCGACCCCGTCGCTGCCGGGCCAGGTCAAAGGCGGTTTCGGCGATACGCTGGACGGTCGGACGCCGGTACCTCATGGTGTCGTACCCCTCGTCGGAGTTGTGAGCTTTCGGTTCGCTGAAGTAGATTCCGCTGGAGAGCTCCCGCACCGTCAACAGATCCACCCCCCCCTCCAGGAGCTCATTTTTCAAGGGAGAGAGCTCTCTGATCGCCGGGTAGACCCGTACCGGACGCAAGTTGGCGTAGAGGGAGAGCTCCTTGCGCAGGGCCAAGAGGCCGGCCCGCTCGGGCCGCTGGTCGGCGGGTAGCTTGTCCCATTTCGGCCCGCCCACGCTTCCCAGCAGCACCGCGTCGCAGGAGCGGCATATATCGATGCTCTCCTCAGGTAAGGCTCGACCGCGCTCATCAATAGCCGCCCCGCCGATCAAGGCCCGACGGTACTCAACGGAGAAACCAAAGCTCTCAGCGGCACGGTCCAAAACCTTCAACGAAGCATCCATGACCTCCGGACCGATTCCGTCTCCCGCCAACACCGCAATCTTATGCTTCATGACCGCTCCTTTGGCCCAAGACCCTGGCCGGGGTGAGATTGGCGGTGGCGAAAGGCAGCCATCCTCCATGGCGGATTATCTGCTGCAGAAAATCCGGGTAGACATTAATTAGATACTTCCGCTCCTTGGTCGTATTGACCAGCTCCCCGCTGTCGAAATCAATCTTCAAGAACTCGTCCTCTTCGATCTCGTCGGTCCGTGCAAGCTCCACTATGGGCAGGCCGATATTGATGGCGTTGCGCAAAAATATTCGGGCGAAGCTTTTGGCCACTACGCAGCCGATCCCCGCCGCCTTAATGGAGATGGGGGCGTGCTCACGGCTGGATCCGCAGCCGAAGTTCTCCCCGGCTACCAGGATGCTCCCCTCGAGATCTTCCCGCTGCCCGAACCCCGGGCGGGAGTCCTCCATGCAGTATTTGGCCAGCTCTACCGGATCCGAGGTAGCCAGGAACCGGGCCGGTATGATTTCGTCGGTATTCACATGGTCGCCGAACTTGAAAACTCGTCCTTCTCTCAACATGATGTTCCTCCTTTTCTCACTCTTGCTCGATTCCCAACGTCGCGGGTCCACAGATGATTCCCCGAACGGCGCTGGCGGCCGCCACCATCGGCGAGGCCAGGTAGACCGAGCTCTCGGCGTGTCCCATGCGTCCGACAAAGTTCCGGTTGGTGGTGGAAACCGCCACCTCTCCGTCGGCCAGTATCCCCATATGCCCGCCCAGACAGGGTCCGCAGGTGGGCGTGGAGAAGGCACAGCCGGCGTTGATAAAGATTTCGACCAGTCCTTCCCTCATGGCCTGCAGGCTCACCTCCTGCGAACCGGGTAGTATGATGCAGCGAACACCTTGGGCCAGCTTCCGCCCCTTAAGCACCGCCGCAGCTTGCCGGAGGTCTTCCATCCGTCCGTTGGTACAGCTGCCGATGACCACCTGGTCGACGGCGATCTCCTCCTTCTCGAGGACACTAATCTTCTCCCCGTTGGAGGGTAGGTAGGGCCGAGCCACCACCGGCTCCAAGCCGGAGAGGTCGATCGCAATGGTCTGACTGTAGACTGCGTCGGCGTCGGCGACCATCAGCTCTACTTCGATTCCCCGCTCCTGCTCGTAGGCGCGGGTCCACTGGTCCACCGGAAAGAGACCGGCCTTGCCCCCCGCCTCGATGGCCATATTACTCACGGTGAAACGGGAGTCCATACTGACCTGAGCTACTCCAGGTCCGGTAAACTCTATGGCTCGGTAGTTTGCCCCGTCGACCCCGATCAGAGATATCAGGTGGAGAATCAGGTCTTTGCCGCTCACCCCCGGAGCGAAATTGCCGAAAAGCTCGACCCTGATCGCTTCGGGGACCTTGAACCAGGCCTTTCCGGTAAACATGACTCCCGCCAGGTCGGTCGAACCGACACCGGTGGAGAAGGCCCCCAGAGCGCCGTAGGTGCAGGTATGGCTGTCCGCGCCGACCACCAGGTCTCCAGACTTGACCAGCCCCTGTTCGGGGAGCAGTACGTGCTCGATACCCATTCGGCCCACGTCGTAGAAGTTTTTGATCCCATGGGCCTGGGAAAAGTCACGTACCAGCTTCACCTGCTGAGCCGACTGGATGTCCTTGTTGGGGGTGAAGTGATCGGCTACGAAGACCATTCGATCCGGATCGAACACCTCCCGTCCCCCGAACTTCTGAAACTCCTTGATCGCCACCGGGGCGGTGATATCGTTGGCCAGTGCGACGTCCACGTCCAGCAACAGGTACTCCCCGGTGGTGACCCGACGTCCCGCTTTTGCTGAAAAAATCTTCTCCGTCATGGTCTGGCCGTCTGTTTTCTTGTTCATTCGTCCTTCCTTATTCGGCACTGCCGTTTTCGTTGTACACGTTGCGCAAGACGTAGCGGTTGATGGCGTTGAGATAGGCCAAGGCCGAAGCTTCCACAATGTCGGTGGAGGATGCCTTGCCCCCGTACAGATCATCTTCGATCCGCACCATCAGCTTCACCTGTCCCTGGGCGTCCTTGCCAGAGCCAACCGCCTGGATGATATACTCCTCCAGCTTACACTGGATGTTGCATCCCTTGTCGATGGCGTTGCAAACCGCGTCCACCGGCCCGTCCCCCGTGGAGGAGGTGACCATCGTGCCGTTTTTGTCCTCCAGCTTGACCGTGGCTGTGGGGATGAGGTGGTTGCCGGTGTAGACGTGGAAGTAGTCGAGCCGAAACCCGTCGATCGAGCCGCCGAGTACCGTCGAGACGATCGAGAAGAGGTCCTCATCGTAGACCTCTTTTTTCTTGTCGGCGATCTCTGAGAATCGGTCGAAGACCTTGCTGAACTGCTCGTCGGTGAGCTTGATGTTGTACTGCTGGAGCTTTTTTTTCAAGGCGTGAGTCCCCGAGTGACGCCCCATCACCAGGCTCTCCGAGTGGCGCCCAATGGTCCTCGGGTTCATAATCTCGTAGGTCTCACGGTGTGAGAGGACGCCGTGTTGATGGATTCCCGACTCGTGGGTGAATACATTGTCCCCGAAAATCGGCTTGTTGCGTTGAAAAAGCAGTCCCGTCAAGTTCTGCAGGAGCTTCCCCGTCGGGTAGAGGTACTCCTTCACGATGCCAGTGTCGACGTCGTACATGTCGCGCCGCACCTCGAGCCCCATCACCAGCTCTTCCAGGGCGCAGTTTCCCGCCCGCTCCCCTATTCCGTTGAGGGTGACCTCGACCTGACCGGCACCGGCGGCCACCGCGGCCAAGGAGTTGGCCACCGCCAAACCCAGATCGTTGTGGCAGTGCACCGAGAGCACCACCTCCCCGCTCTTTATCGCCGGGATCGAAGAGACAATTTTTCCGATCAAGCGACCGAACTCCTCGGGCATGGCGTATCCCACCGTGTCGGGGATGTTGACGGTGCTCGCCCCGTGCTCGATCGCCGTCTCGATCACTTCGATCAGGAAATCCTCCTCGGTTCGCGAGGCATCCTCCGGTGAAAATTCGATGCGGTCGAACATACTCCTGGCGTAATCCAAATGCTGGGCGATGGACTGCAGCACCTCGTCCCGGTCCTTTTTCAGCTTGTACTCCCGATGCAGCGGGCTGGTGGCGATAAAGATATGGACCATCGGATGGGCGGCGTCCTTCAAAGCCTCGTAGGCAGCGTCGATATCCTTCTGCACGCACCGCGCCAAGCCGACCACCGTCGCTTTTTTCAAGCTGCCGGCCACCTGCCGCACCGCCTCGAACTGTACCTTGGAGGAGACCGGAAAGCCCGCCTCGATAATGTCGACTCCCAGACTCTCCAACGCCTCGGCCATCTCCACCTTCTGCTCCAGGGTCATCGAAGCTCCGGGGGATTGCTCTCCGTCTCTGAGGGTAGTGTCAAATATTCTAATGTATCGTCCCATATACCTTCTCCTTCTCGTCGGTTTTTCTCTTCTCCTCGTCCTTTTTCAACTTGTAGATCAGCGAATCGGTGAGCGCCTGCCAGGAAGCCTCAATGATATTCTCCGAGACTCCCACGGTACTCCAGCTGGTCTCCTCGTCGGCGGAGTTGATCACAACTCTGGTCAGGGCGGCGGTCCCGGACTCGCCGTTCAAGATTCTCACCTTGTAGTCCACCAGTCGGGTCTGTTTGACCTGGGGGTAAAACTTTTCCAGCACCTTCCGCAGCGCCTTGTCCAGCGCCTCCACCGGTCCCACCGCGTCGGCGGAGGTGTGCTCCACGGGGTCGCTGTGCCCCTGGCTGTGGGAGACCTCTTCTGGTACCGACGCCTTGATGGTCGCCTCGGACCAGGCGTTGCTGTCGCCGTTGTTCCAGACGATGACCCGGTACCCGTGGAGGGTGAAGTACTCCCGGAGGCTTCCGGTCAGCGTCGCGGAGAGGAGCTCGAAGGAGGCCTCGGCCCCTTCGAAATGGTAGCCCCGCGACTCGAGTTCCTTGACCTTGGCCACGATTTTGCCCGCCGCCTCTCCGGTGAGCTTCTCCTCCAGTCCCATATTCTTGGTCTTTTCCAGAATATTGCTGCGTCCGGAGAGCTCGGAAATGGTGATATCCCGGCGGTTGCCCACCGTGGTCGGATCGATGTGTTCGTAGGTTCGCGAGTTCTTGCGCACCGCCGATACGTGGATCCCCCCCTTGTGGCTGAAGGCGTGTTGCCCGACGAAGGGCATGTGCTCCTCCGGGGTGGTGTTGGAGACCTCCGAGACGAAGTGCGAGATAGTCTGTAGTTTTCTGAGATTCTCCTCTCCCACGGTGCGGAGTCCCTTTTTCAGCGTCAGGTTGGGGAGCACCGAACATAGGTTGGCTGTCTCTTATACACATCTGACGCTGCCGACGAAGAGGATAGTGTAGATCTCGGTGGTCGCCGTATCATTA
>OMKS01001581.1_pt1 | contig 20129 bp, 21 predicted proteins | sample 1674721 | NCBI WGS metagenome assembly OMKS01 (sample SAMN06264996, study PRJEB25208) | sediment metagenome | isolation source: hot spring sediment | place: USA: California | collected 2014-09-02
GAAGAGGTGTCCTCCCCGGCACAGAACATGAAGGACATTTCCTTAAAACGCTTTATCGGCAGGGTCAGGCTCGAGGATATAACGGTGATGACCAGGCAGCTCTCTACCCTCGTGGGTGCTGCCATTCCCCTTGTGGATTCCCTGAGCGCACTGTACGAACAGACCGAATCGCCCGGCATGAAGAAAACCATTGCACAGGTCCGCGACAGCGTAAATGAGGGGATGTCTTTTGCCGATGCACTTGCCCAGCACAAGAGGATATTCCCTGAACTGTACATAAACATGGTCCGCTCGGGAGAGGCCAGTGGGGCACTGGATGTGGTTTTGATAAGGCTTGCAGAGTTCATGGAGGGACAGCACCGTCTGCGCTCTAAGGTTGGAGCTGCACTTGTCTATCCCATCGTGCTCTTTTTCGTATCCATGGTTGTACTCCTTTTTCTGCTGACCTCTGTGGTCCCGAAGGTGATAGGCATGTTCGACAATATGAATCAGGTGCTTCCCCTGCCGACAAGAATCCTTATAGGGGTGAGCGATTTTCTTGGTGCCGCGTGGTGGCTGCTTATCATTATCGCAGGAGTATGCATATATCTGGTGACAAAGTGGAAGAAGACGGAAAAGGGTGCCATGAGATATGACCGTATCATGATGAGAATGCCGGTCTATGGATCACTCTACAAAAAGATATCTGTTGCCAGGTTCGCCCGTACTCTAGGGACGCTGATCAGTTCGGGTGTGCCGATTATCGATTCCATGAGGATTGTAAAGACCGTTGTCTTGAACAGGGTCATGGAGGCATGCATAGAGGATTCCATCGGCGAGGTGATGGAGGGTTCCAGCATAGCCTCACCCTTAAGGAAATCCGGGGTTTTCCCGCCTATTATCATACATATGATAGCAACCGGGGAAAAGAGCGGTACTCTTGAAGAGATGCTTATAAAGGCGGCAGACGCTTATGAAGAGGATGTGGAAACATCCGTGGCAGGCCTCACCTCGGTTCTGGAGCCGCTCATGATTGTTATCATGGGTTTGCTGGTAGGATCTATTGTTCTAGCAATTCTCCTGCCCATGCTGGAGATGAGTACTGTCGTACGATAAACAGAAAGGGGTAATTACTATGAGAAACAAAGGGTTTACGCTTCTGGAGCTGCTCGTTGTCATTGCCATACTGGGTATTCTGGCCACATATGTCGGTACCAGGATAATGGGGAAGCCTGAAGAGGCCAGGCAGACCCAGGCAAGGATACAGATCCAGGCACTGGAGAATGCCCTGAACATGTACCGGCTGGACAATGGAGAATATCCGTCCACGGAGCAGGGGCTTAGGGCATTGGTGGAGAAGCCCTCTACCGGCAATATTCCCAAGACCTGGCGGGAAGGTGGATATCTGGATAAATCCACTGTTCCGAAAGACCCCTGGAAAAACGATTATGCTTACCTTAACCCAGGGGTAAGAAATACAAACAGCTTTGATCTGTTTTCTTATGGCGCGGACGGACAGCCCTCAGGGGAAGGCAAAGACCAGGATATCGGGAACTGGGAAGTTGAGACCGGGAATTAAAGGGTTCACTCTTCTTGAGCTGGTCATCATTCTGGCCATTGCGGGCATAACCCTGGGATACATAGGGCCGAGGCTTTATACCGGAATATCGACATCACCCATGGACAAGGCTGCCCGGGACATATTGACCATGCTTCAGTTTGCCCGGTCCACGGCAGTGACCCAGCACAGGGCCTATTATGTGCGTTTTGACATCGATAATGCGTCGATTGGTTTCTATCCCAGGCCCGAGAGTTCCGGGTTGATCCCCGAGCTGGTGAAACAAAAGGCCCTTCCCAGGGGTGTCGTGTTCAAGAATATCAAGAGCCCGTATCAGAGTTCCAGATATCAGGGACATATGGATATACTGATAACCCCTGAAGGGGTTGTTGAACAGGGGGTCATCTACCTGGAAGGCGGCTTCAGGAAGACGTATACCATGGTAATAAAGCCCTTTTCCGGGAATCTGAAGATATACGACCATTATGTAGAGGTTTCCTATGGGTAGGGGTTTTACCCTTATTGAAGTGCTCATAGCCATGCTTATCTTGAGCATCACCTTTCTCTGGCTGCTGAAAGCCGAAACCCAGGGGATCGACATGTCTGTCCGTTCGAAATTCATCACCACCTCTACCCTGCTGGCACAGGAAAGAATCGCCCGGATTACTTCGGCTGACCACTCGATAATCACGGGCAACGATTCCGGCGATTTCGGCGAAGATTATACAGGATATGCATATACCGAGGAGATCGAACCTACAGCGCTAGGCGGTTATTATAAATACATCCTGAATATCAGTTGGGGCAAGGAGGGCAAATATGAGACCAGATTCATCTCATTTCTTTCCGCCGACTAGGGGCTTCACCCTTATTGAACTTCTCCTGGCAATTGCCATTGCGGCCATAGCCCTGACCATTGTCAATATGACCTTTTTCGAATCGCACAGGAGGATCGAATCCGTCGGTCACTATAAGGAGACGTATCAGATGGTCCGGATCGTCATGGACCGCATCATCAAGGATCTTTCCTGCGCTTATGTTCCTTCGGCCGACCGGGAGATGACCGATGACGATATATCACTGTATAGGTTTGTGGGCATCAATGCCACTGAAGACGGAAAGGACAAGGACAGCATATATCTTACCACGACAACAGATCTTGGCCTTCCCTCGCTTCACGGAGGGATCTGTGAGGTGGGATACTTTCTCAAGGAGATGGAGGAATCGCAGGATAGGTATTATCTTATAAGGAAGGATGACTGTACCTTTCATTATGATATGACCACTTCAGGCAGGGAAATGGAACTGGCGGAAAACGTGATCGCCATGAATATTGTGTATATCGACAAAGATTTCAATGAGCAGGAGGAATGGACCCTTGATTCTGCACTGTATCTTCCGTATCAGGTCAGAGTGACCATTACCTTTGCAATCGGAGAGGAACACTCTGAATTTACAGGAGTTGCCTCGTTGGTTCTGTCATCCGTACAACTGAAAAAGGCTCAAGGGTGACACCCTGTGAAATGGCTGTTTGGAGATTCAAGGGGTGTTGTACTTCTGCTGGTCTTGTCCATTGTTGCACTTCTTACCGTTATGGTGGTTAATTTCAGTGCGGACCAGAGTATCGAGATGGAGCTTGCCTATAATTTCCGGGATTCTCTTCAGGCCCAGTATATCGCCCGGGCAGGTATCGAGGCTGCGATCGTGATTCTGGCAAACGACGATGCTTCATATGATTCTGAAGATGAAGACTGGGGTGGTTTCTCAGACTATGCCATGGCTGCATCGGCATTTCTTGAAGGACCGGTGTTTACCGGTACCCTGGTCGATGAGACGGGCAAGATTGATATCAACAGCCTGATCCTGAGCGGGGAACAGGAATTCAGGACACTTCAGTTCAAGAGGCTTTTTGATCTGCTCGAGATAGACATTGCCGACGATGAACTCGATGATCTGGTCAATGCCCTGATCGACTGGCTTGACCCTGACGATGAGACCACCTTCGGGGCCGAGAGTGATTATTACGAATCGCTCGATGTCCCGTATGTCTGTAAAAACGGCCCTATGGATACACCCGAGGAGATATTGCTTATCAAGGGGATGAAATCCGAGTATTATTATGGTACGGAAGACTATGAGGGTATAGCGGATTATATTACTGTAGGCTCAGGGGGTAAGATTAACCTCAATACTGCCTCGGATATAGTGCTTATGACAATGTCGGAACTTATCAGCCAGGACGTGGTTGACAGTATCAAGGGATGCAGGCCTTTTCTCCAGGAGAACTACGGATGTATCGACGGGCTTGATTTCAGCGATACTACCGAAGATATGACATGGATCAAGAAGGTCATAGATATCAAGAGTTCGCGATTCTCAGCGGAGGTGAACGGCGCTATGCCATCAGGTGCACAGATAAATATCAGGGCTTATCTGCAACGCATTAACAACAAGCCCCAAATAGTGTATTATAAGATTTACTGAAGCCGAGGCGGGATAGGGATAATGGCAAGATATACATTGGGCGTCTGCTGGGATGATGTTACCGTGCAGTCATGTCTGCTAAAGACAGGCATGACGGAGTTCGTGCTGGAGAAACTCTCTCATGCGCGACGCAAAGGCGGACAGGCGGACATCCGGGAACAGGGTATATCACGGGAAATAAAAGATCTTACAGGGGGCTTGGATGTTGTTCCAGACACCTGTGTCTCATTCCTGAGCGAAAACGAGATCATGTATCGTTCTCTTCTCAGGCCGTTTTCAGACCGTAAAAAGGTTGCCGATACCATCGGCTCTGAAGTTGAGACCCTGTTGCCAGTTCTCGACAGCAGTATCATCGTCGATTTTGTGCTTCTGGGTCGTGACGATGCAGGGCTGTTCCGTGTCGAGGCGCTGTCTGCAAGACGCTCGTCGGTACAAGACCGCATAGATCAGATCAAGGCTGCCGGACTCGATCCCGAGATAATCGACTCGCCAAGTGCCGCTCTGGTTGCGGGCGCCCGCAACATCTTCGATCTTCAGGGAAATAAAAGTTATCTTTTCCTCCATATGGGATGGCGCGAAACCTCTCTTGCCATACTGGAAGGCAAGGACCTAAGGTATGTCGGGGCATTCCCCTATGGCTTTGAAAGACTCTGTAGCCCTGTTGACCCCGAGAAAAAGGATTCCCCTGTGGATGTGAGTGATCTTGTCCCCGAGGGGGTCTGTTCCTCCGAAGACCTCGATAGTTATATTAGAGAGGTTCTCATTTCGCTGCACCATATAGGATCCCGGCACAAAGAGACGGTCCTGGTGCCTCTCGGCTATGCCCGATACATAAAAGACCTTTCCTCGCGTTTCGAGGAGGCAGGGGAGATCTCAACCGAGATCCCTGAGCTCAAAGAGATACTTTTCGAAGGCCCTGTCGAGGATATTCTGGTTCATTTTCTTCCTGTATCGCTGGCATGCAGGGCAATCGACAGGACAGATACCATAAATTTCCGCCAGGGAGACCTTTCATATACCAGAAGGATGGAGTGGCTTAAGGGATATGCGGGTGTCTGGGCAAAGGTTGGTGCCGCGCTTGTCTTGCTGTGGTTTATTTCCATAGGTCTGGATACATATTTAAAGGCTCAGGTAAACCAGGATCTGACAGAAAAGATCAGGCAGGAATTTACCGCGGTCATGCCTAAGGGGACTCCCATGGTGGATCCTGTCAAACAGATGGAGCAGCATCTTGGCAGGCTGACGGGCAAATCCGGGGTGGGTGACCCAGGAAAGAACGACTCTTCTTTGGAGATCCTTAAAGATATCAGCGGCAGTATTTCAAAGGATATCGATGTGGCGCTCGACAATTTCACCCTGGATGAGACCAGCATAACCATCTCGGGGAGTACCAAGTCATATGACAATGTCGAGAAGATCAAGACAGCACTTTCTTCACTGCCGTTTGTGACTGAGGTCAAGATCATAACAGCGAACGTGGACAAGACAAATCAAAGGGTGAATGTAAAACTTGTATGCAAAAGATAGATCGCTTTATCAGTCTTTCTAAGCGGGAAAGGATGATTGTCCTTGGAGGTGGAATCTTTGTCGCTGCTTTTATTCTCATTGCAGGTATCCTTATGCCCTTTCTGGATTTCAGGGCCGATACCAATACCGCCATCAGGAACAAGGATGGGCAGTTGCGATCGATCTTTGAACTCTCAGCCGCGATTAAATCGGTTGAACTCGCTGCAAGGCCGGGCTCAAGGACCGACAACAAGGCGTTCACCCTGTTCGGGTTTCTCGAGGAGCTTGCATCCAAAAGCGGGGTCAATGACCGTATTGAATATATGAAACCAATCATCGATGCAGCTGAATCATCGCGGGAGTCGGTCGAGGTGAAGATTCGCGGTATATACCAGGAGGATCTCATCTCTCTGCTGTACGGTATAGAGAACTGTCCTGATCCTCTTCGAATAAAGCGGTTGCATATTAGGCGTGTGGAAAGGGACAACAATCTTGATGTGACATTCCAGGTAGTACATTATGGGTAGGGTCAAGACAGATTATTCTTTCCGGACCAAGGCTGGATTTATTGTATATGCCTTGTTCTGCCTCATAATCTTCGTGTATTTCCGGTTTCCCTATGACCTGCTCAAGGACAGGTTCGAGCATCTGTTGAGTGCTGCACTGGGCTCAGAGGTGACGCTCGGTCACATGCATGCACACCTTCCCTTGGCGCTGGCTGCCGATGGTCTGAAAATCAATACATTCCTTCTGGCCAAAAGAATTGTTTTCCATCCGCGAATCGTGCCGTTGCTTGCCGGCGAACTGGGCGTCGATATTTCCGCAGGACTTGTCTCCGGAGGTATTGAAGGCTTTATAAAGACCCCTCTTAAGAGCATGGGCGATCCTTTTGAGCTGGTATTAGATGTCGAAAGTGCAGATGCCGCGATCTTTTCACAGCTTTTCCCTGCCAATGCCCGTTCGACCGGGATCATTACCGGGCATGGAGAGTTCCAGGGACCTTCGGGTTCGATAGAAAAGGCACACGGGGCGGTGTCGCTTCAGGTAAGGGATGGAACAATACCCCTGAACATCCCTAACCTGCCTCTTGACATGATCAGCTTTAAGGCCCTGGATGTCGACGCGCGTATGGATAAGGGCATGCTCACGATAGAGAAGGCGGAGCTGAACGGGGATATCTCAGGAACTCTTCAGGGGGCTGTCAGGGTGAGAGACCGGCTGGGTATGTCGCGGCTCAATCTGACTGGAGAACTCATAGTGCCAGATGCTATGAGAAATATGCTCGGAGCAGGCAACCTCGGCGCTTCTTCCGGGATTAAATTCAGCCTGAGGGGAACCGCGGACAAACCACTGTTTCGAATGCTTAATAGATAGCGGAAATGAGATGTTCTATAAATTAAAGAGATAAAGAGGTTTTTCCGAAAAATACTATTTATCAAGGCGGTGATATGGGTGATGATAATATCTTGAAGAACACGTTTCCCCAGGCAATCAGGATTTCCTGGGAAGAAGTTGAATCCCTGCTCTGGGAGGTGTTTCTCGAATTGAAGTCTTCCAGGTATGACCCTGATGTGGTTGTCGGGATTGCGCGCGGCGGTCTCGCCCCGGCGAGAATACTCGTGGATTATCTTCAGAAGAAATATATCTGTACCTTTCAGATGGGACATTGGCTGGGAGATGCAAGACTCTCTGAAAAACCGAATATAATATTCCCTCTTCCCGAGGTCGACCTCTCGGATAGGAATGTCCTTGTGGTTGACGATGTCAGCGACGAAGGCGGCACTATGGAGGAGGTGATCAGCTATCTTACACCCAGGGTCGGTGATATTCGGACCGCGGTCCTTATCAGTAAAGCCGATTCCCGGTACAAGGCCGATTATTGTCCGAAGGTAATGCAGCAATGGCGTTGGGTTCTGTTCCCATGGTCCAGGCATGAGGATCTTCTCTCTTTTACGGAAAAGGTTCTGCAGATCACAGGAGGGGCGACACTTGAAGAGATAATACGTATCCTGGAAGATGCCATGTCTGTAGAGATGATCAGCTCTGAGATCGAAAAGGTTCTTTTTGATATGCATCAGGCCAGCGAGATAGCAGAGGGCTCAAACGGTATATGGACTTTAATTTAGAAAGACTCCAAGATATTGTTTCTCCATATATATTGCTTTTAAAACAGTCGAAGGTGATATATGTGAGCAATGCCCTTGCCGCACGGATGGGTATTGACGTGGAAGATGATATCGATGATTTTCTGAACAAGGACATGTCTGTTTTTGAAAAATTCGACAATATACAGTCAACTGTGCATCTGCCTGCAAGAGCGAGTGAGCCGTTTTGTTGCAGCTATACGAACACCATGCTCAATGGTGCCGAACTTCTGGCCTTTACCGACCAGGAGCTTTCAGCAAACACAATTTCGGAAAAGGCTGCACCCGAGCTCTTTTTTGATATGGCCTCCCATTCGATAGGATCATTACTGATTGTCGAGAAAGGGCATATCCTTTATGCAAATGACAACTTTTACTCCCTTACCGGGTATGAAGCATCCAATGTGCTGGGTCGGCAGATAATAGGATTCATATCAAGGGATAACAGAGAATCTTTCATCAATATCTGCAGGGAGAGTCTTGAACAGCCGGAACAGATAATACCCATGCATGAAGTAATCCTGGCTTCCTCGTCGGGCAGACGGGTTCACGTTCACATGAATGGAGGCCGGGTATGCCGGGAAGGCAGGGAATATCTCTGGCTGATGATGATAAACATCGATGACAGGGTACGTATGGAAAGGCTCTTGAAAGAGCAGAAGGATAAATTCTCCGAATTATTCGACGATTCCCCCATAGGACTTCTCTATATAAGCCCGCGGGGTATTATCATCGACTGCAATGAATTCGTCTGCAATATCATGCGTTATACCAAAAAGGAGATACAGGGTTCGCCCTTTACCAAATTTGTCGTTCCCCATGAAGAGCAACAGCTCAGGCAGGAGTTTGAAAAACTCTTTCTCAACGGTATAGTGATACCGAGAAAAGAATGCATGCTCAGGACCGAGGATGGGGAAGATATCACCATCGAGTACAATGTTCAGGCGATCTCCAGGAAAGGCCGTAATATAAAGGCCTTGATGGTCTTTTCAGATATTACGGAAAAAAAAGAGCTGGAAATGGAACTCCTCGAGAAGAATGCCGAGATGGAAAAGACCCTGTGGGAGATGGCAGAAGTAAAGGATGCATTAGAGGCGCGTGCCGGAGAACTGAACCGGGCAACAGAAGAACTTAAGGTTCTTAATGAAAAGCTGAACCAGCTTTCCATTACCGACGGTCTGACCGAGATCTATAACCACCGTCATTTTCAGGACCGTCTCACCGATGAAGTGACCCGTGCCGGTCGGATAAAAGAAGGTGTAATCTCAATGCTGCTACTTGATATCGACGACTTCAAGCAGTTCAACGATACCTATGGTCACCAGTGCGGGGATATGGTTCTGAAGCAGCTTGCCGGTATTCTTAAGAGCAATGTCCGCAATATCGATGTCCTGGCACGTTACGGGGGAGAGGAATTTGCCGTGATCCTTCCCGATACTCCTACTGACGAGGCGGCCCGCGTGGCCGAGCGTATCTGTGAATCAGTACGTTCGACCCCGTTTTCTTTTGGAGGGGATACCTCTGTGAAGGTGACCGTCAGTATCGGGGTTGGCTCGCTGATAAAAGGACATGGGGAAAAGGCCGAACTGATAAGGAAGGCGGATAATGCCCTGTATGCGGCCAAGGCCAAGTGGAAAGACAGAGTCGAGGTATGGGAAGAGGATTGAACCTGTCCTTCCTCGTACTCCTTATAGCCAACTTCTTCTTTTTTCTGAATTTTTCGCAGCTCATGCTGCTTCCCAAATTCATAGTACATCTGGGTCTTGGTCCTGCGGATATTGGTCTTATCATGGGTATGTTCAGCATATCCGTTCTCATTGCCCTGCCGTTTGTGGGGACAGTCTCTGAAAAGACAGACAAAAAGAAGGTGTTCATTTTTGGAACGCTGCTGATGTTCGGTGCTACCCCGATGTATGTATATGTTCAGACCTTAGGCGCTTACATCCTTGTTCTTCGTGTCATCCAAGGCGTGGGGTTTTCCTGTGCCCTGGGCGTCACAGCGGCAATGGTCTTCGAGATTGTTCCTGATTCCTCACGCAGGTACCTTTTAGGTGTCCTGACTGTGTTCAATATCTCCACCCATGCCATAGGGCCTGCCTTCGGAGAGTATATCATACGCACGGCCGGGTTTGATATGTTTTTTCTGACAGCCGGGTGTTTCGGTTTTGTTGCATTCTTTTGCGGGTTTTTCCTTCCCCGCGTATCGATATGTGAAGAGAAAAAGGCGTTTGCCCTGAGCAGGGCTTTCCCTCATATAACGGCCACAGCAGTGCTCGGTATCGTGTTCGGCTCCGCAGTGATCTTTCTTCCTCCCTATCTCATGACTACAGGCATACCCGACTCGTCCTTATTCTTTGTGGCCTTTGTCTGCGGAAGCCTTGTCGTATGGATCTTTCTGTATAAGGTGTTTCACGGGATCGGGGAAAGGGCTGCCTGGATTGTGAGTGTCATTCTTCTGCTGATGCTTCCCTCTGGGGTTTCCGGATTGAACAGTCTGGCCATGCTCGTGCTCCTCTCCGGTCTCTTTGGCGTGGGTTACGGGTATCTCTATCCGACCCTCAACACCCTGTTCATAGATGATATCTATCCGGGGATGAGGGGTCTGTCCAGTTCTCTTTTTGTATGGTCCTTCAACCTTGGCATGCTGCTGGCCTCTTTCGGGTTCGGCCATATGTCCGGTACGTTTGGTTACCAGCTGTCCTTCGCTATAACCGCACTGGCCGGAATTGTCCTTCTCCTTTTTACAACAAGGCTGATCAGGAACTGAGTCCGTACCGTCCGGGTCAACACATTGTAATAACAGGTCCATCAAAGAGTTCTCCATATCTTATCGATGATATAGCCGGGTGTGAACAGGAGTATGGGAATGATGGGATAAACCCGCATCCCGAGGCTTATCCTTTGCCTTGCCGTCTATGCGCGCATGATCATGGTTTACGGCAAGTTTTTCTCCATGCAGTGCAGATTTTACCCTGCAGGCCGGAAAGCTGACAGCGGATACATGGGAAGATTGCGGGCACAGACGGTTTGGCACTGTCGTTGCTCAATCATGTCCAACAACGTATTGCGGAGGTAAAAATGCAACTGCCCTTTGCCAATTTACTCGGTCTTGCGACCGGTGCAGTGGGACTGATTTCAAAGGTGCTTGCCGGCAACAGCGGAAATACCGGTTTTGAGGCTCTGCTCAATGCCGAGATCGAAGGCGGGGCAGAATCCGGAAAAGCAGGGCTTGTGACAGTCCTTCTGGAAGAAGGCGTCCTGAATGAAGACGCATTGAATGAACTCCTGGGGTGTGCATCCGGTATAACGCTTGTTCAGTTGATGTCGGAGCTGGAAAAGATCGGAGTCGGTATCAGTGATATCGCTGCCCTTCTGAGTTCGGATGCTTCAACATTCAGCGATGATTCTCTCAGCAGACTGCTTGCCTCGTTCGGGATCGATGGTGAAGAGCTCAAAGATATCATGTCCGATCCCAAGATAAAGACCGGGATCATAACCGACCTTGCAGATTCTTTGAAAGGTGTCGTAGCTGCACAGGCAGATATCGACGGCCTTGATCCCGAGATTCTGGTCAAACTTGCAACAGCTGACGACTTGACAATAGAAAGACTCATTGCTGCTGCTGAGACAAAAATACACGGGAAGCATTCTGGAGCCGATGCATTCAATAAGGCCATAGCGGATCTTCAAAAGACATCACAGGACATTATGACAGCACTGGAGAATGCACCATCGGTTACAACCCTTGGCGCGGTCTCAGCCAGGGAGATCATTGCGAAAGCACTGAAAGCCAGCGGAATATCAGTGGACAGGGCTGAGTGCAACAACCCGGTTAGTCAGGCAACTGCATCCCTTGTAGAAAAAGATGTGGCTGTTGCAGGCAGTGTGTTGGGGATAAGCCGTGAAGTCCTCAATGATCTGTTTTTCGGTTCGGACAGCCTCACTAGGGACAGTGCAGTAGCGCAGGTGACCAGGCAGATAAATGCATATCTTGCCTCGAATCACGGCGAGCAGCTGCAGCCCGAAGTGATGGAAACACTTGCTTTTCTCAAGTCCGCGATGAGCGAGCAGGAGTTCTCCGGCATCGAGAATTCACTGAAACTCTGGAACCCGAACCTGGCAATCCCCGATGCAAGGGCAGAGATGGACAGAAACTTCTATACGGCACTGGCAAAACAGCTCAGCGGCAATGATCCTGCCATGGTTTATGACAGGCAGATGAATCAGGTCATGGACCAGATTCGAAGAGGTCTGCCTTCCCATATCAAGAACAACGAGGGCAGTGTTACCTTGAAGCTGTATCCGCCCATGCTGGGGCGTGTTGATGTGAATATGAGCATGATAAACGGACATCTCGAGGCCACATTCAAGGCCGACCAGATGGTAACCAGAGATATCCTGTTTCAGAATATTCATGTGCTGAAAGAATCTCTTGCGGAGCAGGGCATACGCGTTGCCAATGTTACCATAACAGCCGGGCTCGGAGACAGAGCGGGCAATGAAGGGTATGCCTTCGCCGGTCATGACAGGCAGAACAAGGGTTTCGGCCGCAATGACAGACAGTCCGGTGCATCGGGGAGGTCCTTCAGGGAGGATGATGAACACGTGTACGTACAGACAATAGCCCGGCAAGGCAGCTCTGCTAGCGGGCTCGATATATTTGCCTGATAAAAGGAGAAGGACATGTCTACAGTAGGATTGGATTCCATACTGGCAAACCAGAGTTCAGTGGATACTGCCACGAAAACGGCATCGAGCAGTCATAAGGACACCTTCCTGAAGCTGCTGGTAACCCAGCTGCAGTATCAGGATCCACTAAACCCGATTGAAAACACGGATTTCACTGCACAGCTTGCCCAGTTCACCCAGCTGGAGACCCTGACCGACATGGGACAGAGTCTCGATATGATGAGATCTCTTCAGGGATCGATCAACAACATACAGACCCTTTCATTCATCGGCAAACAGGTAAGCGCTACGGGTAACACCCTTAACTATGCCGGCAATGATGTGGGGATCAGTTTTGTCCTGGACGATCCTGCAGCAGATGTAGAGGTAAACATCTATTCGGAACAGGGGACCCGTGTCCGGTCCATAGAGCTGGGGGCAGCAGATGCAGGGGACTGTACGTTGACGTGGGACGGAACCAATACAAATGGTGAGAAAGCGGCATCAGGAAGGTACACCTTCATTGTCGAGGCGACTGATTATAACGGCCGGGCTGTGGGTTCAAAATCCTACACAATGGGAGAGGTGACAGGGGTAAGGTATGACGGGGGTATGACCTATCTCATAATCGGGGATAAGGAAGTAACCATATCAGATGTGGATAAAATATCTGGGTAAGTAAAAGGATAAGAAAAGGAGGCACACATGGGTATTATGAGTTCACTTTATGCAGGGATAAGCGGTCTGTCAACGCACGGCAATGCCATGGGCGTTATCGGAGACAATATCGCAAATGTCAATACTATCGGCTTCAAATCGAGCAGGACGACATTCGAGGATGTCCTTTCGCAGTCTATTTCAACGGCATCTGGCAGTTCCCAGATCGGCCGCGGTGCCACGATGAGCGACGTGGACACGCTGTTCCAGCAGGGTTCGTTCGAGTCGACGTCGAATGCAACGGACCTTGCCATCAGCGATAACGGTTTCTTTATTGTCTCGCCTCAGGGTTCCGAGACGCAGTACTACACAAGGTCGGGACAGTTCCGCTTTGACTCGGACGGGTACTTCGTGAACCCGGCGGGATATGTGGCGATGGGCTGGGCACTGGACGAAGACGGTAATGATGAAGGGACCCTTGCGGAGATCCAGCTGAGCACCTTTACCTCACCGCCTGAGGCAACCGAGGAGGTCACTGCCATTACCAACCTCAACGCCAATGATACCTCGAGATCAACCAGTCTTTTCGGTGCGTGGGATGCAACGGCTGCAGACACGATCGGCGATAATGCCTATGGTTACCAGACCGCTGTGCGAGTGTATGATTCACTTGGGAACTCTCACGATATCACGGTCTTCTACGACAAGATGGATCCTGCAAACAGTGAGTATTACGACGGGGTTATTGATGCGCACAATACCTGGGAATATATCGTTACCTGCGATCCCGATGCTGATCAGAGGGCAGGTTTTATCGGTCAAGTTCAACAGGGGGTCCTGATGAGGGGAACGCTGACCTACAATTCCTCGACAGGTGCACTTTCAAGCCTGACAGCCTTTACCTGCGACCCCAATACACCAGACCCAAGTGACGATGCGAACTGGGAAGCGGCCACCGACTGGTCCACTAACGGATATCCCGAGTTCACGGCAAACTTCGTCTCGGGCGTGGATCAGGTCATGTCAGTCCAGTTCGGTGCCAGGAGCACAGGGGCTGCATGGACAGGCGGTGTTGCAAACATCGGAGATATCGACCCTGCTGACCCTTTGGCCGGCAATATTCCGACCTCCAGCTGGGAGCCCCAGGCCCTGACATCGACCCAGTACGCATCGTCTTCCACCACGATCTATCAGACTCAGGACGGGTACGGCACCGGTTTCCTCGAGAATGTGTCTGTCGATACCGACGGCGTCATGGTGGGACATTACTCCAACGGCCAGATCCTGTATCTTTACCGGGTGGGTCTTGCAAAGTTCAATAACAACCAGGCCCTGAGCAAGATGGGCGGGAATCTCTGGGCATCCACCAGGGCATCGGGTGACGCCATTACCGGCCATCCGGGAGAGAACGGCCTCGGACGGATCTCGCCGAACTCGCTGGAGCAGTCCAATGTGGACATTGCCTCGGAATTCGTCAAGATGATCTCCACACAGAGGGGGTTCCAGGCGAACTCCCGGATCATCACCACGGTAGATACCATGCTCCAGGAACTCATTAACCTCGTACGGTAGTCTCCTTTTTAAGGGCACCTGTGGCGTTACCGGCGCCCGGGTGCCCTAAGTGTCAATATTATGACTTGTCTGTCCTGTTCCATGATAATCCAGAGCGTGTAACATACTGATTAGACGGTAATTTCAGGTTCTTCCGGTATGTGGCACAGCCCTTGCTTTGGTCTGACCAAGACTAAATAGCTAAGGGGCATATATGGATTTCGCAACGATTATCGGTGTTGTATTCGCCTTCGGCATGATCCTGATGGGGATCATGGCCGGCGGACCCATAACCCTGTTTGTCAATGTGCCGAGCCTTCTGATCGTGGTAGGGGGAACATTCGGTATCATCTTCATCAACTATCCTCTGAGGGATGTTCTGGGTCTTGCAGGGGTAATCAAGAACGTCTTTTTTGTGCAGACCCGCGATGCCCAGGGGCTCATCCCCACCTTTGTGGATTTTGCCACAAGGGCCAGGCGCGAAGGGATCCTTGCCCTGGAGAGCGCTGCGGGAGAGCTTCAGGATGCCTTTTTCAAACAGGGCCTGGAGCTCGTCATCGATGGTCTTGAGCCGCAGGCCATACGGGAGATCCTGGAGACTGAGATCGAGCACATCGAGAGGCGGCATACAAAGGGCGCGGATATCCTCAATGCCCTGGGCGCGTTTGCTCCTGCCATGGGTATGGCAGGAACCCTTATCGGCCTTGTGCAGATGCTGCAGTCCATGTCGGATCCGTCCACTATCGGCCCGGCCATGGCGGTAGCGCTTATCACGACATTCTACGGCTCCCTTCTTGCCAATATGATTGCACTGCCCATGGCCGGAAAGCTGGGGATGCGTTCGAAGGAAGAGGCCCTTGAAAAGGGGATGATCATCGAAGGCATCATGTCCATATCGGCAGGGGACAACCCCAGGATCGTAGAGAGAAAGCTTCATTCATACCTCGCTCCCAATCTGAGGGATGGTAAACCCCAGGGCGGTGAATAGTATGGCAAGAAAGCAGAGGGTATTTGTAGAGCCGAAGAAGAATCCGACAGCCTTTCTCTTTACTTCGCTCATGCTCATTCTTCTGACGTTTTTCATCGTACTTACCTCCATGGGTGTCCAGGACGAGAAAAAACAGAAGCTCGCGCTCAATTCACTCATGGGAAGCTTCGGGATCCTTCCCGGAGGCTCAAGCCCGTATACAGAGCCCGGGGGAAAGGACCTCCTTCCCCAGTCAGCCCCGCTTCGCCAGGAGCCCATGGGTATCAGGAAGATACGGGCAACGCTCAATGAAAAAGGCATTATAAATGGGATAGGGGTATCAGAGGGGGCCATAGGTGTTACCATTGTCCTGAAATCAAACATACTGTTCAACCCTGGTTCAGAAGAAGTTGCACAAAGAAGCCAGTATATCCTCGATTCGCTGGCAGAGGTTCTTTCAGTGGTAGATAACCATATCATCATTACAGGACACTCCGACTCGGTGCCCTATGAGTCCGGCCCGTACTACTCGAACTGGGGTCTTTCTGCCGCGCGTGCCTTGAGCGTATTGAACTATCTGCGAGAGAAAGGGGTGCCTTCAGACAGGCTGAGCGCATATGGAATGTCATCGATGAGGCCTATTACCTCGAACAGTACAGCCGAGGGCAGGGCGCTTAACAGGAGGGTGGAGATCACGTTTGTGGGTGATCTGCCTGGGGATATTGATCTCAGGAAGCTGGATCAGGAACAGGATGAGCCGGTAAAGACCTTCCAGTACAAGGGTTACAAATTCAGATTGGAAGAGCAGTGATGGCAAAGAAGGGAAAGAATATCGAATATATTATGCTGCCTGACAAGAACGCATGGATGACTACGTTCTCGGACATGGTGACGTTGCTCATTACCTTTTTTGTGCTGCTGATATCCATGTCCTCGATGGATTCGAAGACACTCAAAGATATGTTCGGGTTCTTCAATGAAGCCATGGGTCCTCTAGAATTTGCACAGGTTCAGGAGATTCAGGGTCTGCCGACACTGATAGAGGCTGTTCCCCCGAGGGTTTTTCTCGATGCGCTATCTTTGAGCAGGAACATACTGAATTCTCTGGAAAGAGATGGTGTCGGGGGATATTCCGGCAGAGGAAAGGATATCCTGGAGGTCAGGGAATCCAACCGGGGGCTTGCTATACTGTTAAATGGCGATGTGCTCTTTGATGAAGGATCTTCAGCATTGAGAAAGGATGCCCTGGTTGTTCTTCAGGGCATCGCGCAGACCATCAAGGATGCCGACTCGACGATATCCATAGAGGGGCATACGGATGATCAAGGGGATGAACAGGGACAGTATCGGCTTTCCTTGCAGCGTGCCATAAGCGTCCTGGATTACTTTGTGTATACCTCCGCCCTGAGCCCGGGCCGGTTCTGTGTTGCAGGCTACGGTCCAGCAAGACCTGTTGATACGAATGCAACGAATCAGGGCAGGGAAAAAAACAGACGGATAGAGATAATTTTATTAAAACAGAGAATATAGGAGGCTCACATGGCGGAAGAGCATAATGAAGCAAAAGAAGAAGAAAAAACCGGAAAAGACAAGAGTTCGTCTCTGATAATCATATTGATCGCTGTCTTTGCTCTGATCCTTGTCGGTGGGGGCGTTGCGGGATATTTTTTCCTCATGGCGCCCAAGGATAAGGTTCAGGCATCCCAGGCGCAACAGCCCCCTGCCGGTCAGATGGACGCTTCAATGGCTGCCGGTTCTGACAATGCAGGGTTCTCAGGGCCGATGAAACAGATGGATTCATTCATTGTAAACCTGACCGATGCACAAGGGACGCGCTATCTTAAAGTGGTGATGCAACTCGAGATGAGTAATGAAATTCTTGGTGCCGAGATCGACAGGAAGACGCCCCAGATCCGGGACGAGATCATCATGCTGCTTTCGAGCAAGGCATTTGACGATGTCTCTTCCATAGCCGGAAAGAGGGCACTGAAAAGAGGGATCTTGAACAGTGTAAACAAATATCTGGCCACAGGCAGGGTGCTTCGTGTTTATTTTTCTGATTTTGTGGTCCAGTAAGGAGCATTCATGGGACAGATTCTCAGTCAGGAAGAAGTCGATGCCCTGTTAAAGGGGGTTGTCGGCGGAGACATTGAAACAGAAACGGACATCGTGGAGGCCAAAGGAGGCGAAGATGCCCAGGCCTTTGATTTCGCTGCCCAGGACAAGGTCATCCGGGGGCGTATGCCTTCTCTGGATGCTATCAATGACCGGTTTGCGCGTTTTTTCAGGAACACGCTCTCAAGCATGCTCAGGAGAATGGTCGATGTCACTACCGTATCACTCGACACCCTGAAGTTCGGGAATTTCATAAGGTCGCTTCCTGTGCCTTCGAGCATCCATATTGTCCGCCTTGAGCCTCTGCGGGGCAATGCCCTGGTAGTCCTTGAGACCAAACTCGTGTTCGCGCTTATCGACAGTTTCTTCGGCGGCAGGGGGGCAGGGGCTATGAAGGTGGAAGGCCGGGAATTCACCCCCATTGAACAGCGCATTCTTTTCAAGGTTGTCGATGCAGCAATCAAGGAGCTGAGTCTAGCCTGGCAGCCGGTGTATAAGCTGGATTTCTCCTATGTAAGGGCAGAGATGAATCCCCAGTTCGCAGGCATCATCCCCAATGAAGATGTCTTGATCGTCGTGCAGTTCGACATAGAGATGGAGGAGATGAGCGGAAACATCATGATATGTGTCCCGTACATGCTCATTGAACCGATCCGGGACAGGCTTTATGCGAGTTTTCATACCGAGGAAAAGACGAACGTCGATACTGACTGGGTCAATCGTTTCAAGGTCGAACTCATGGGGGTCAATGTCGATATATCCGCGGAACTGGGCCGCACAAGCATTACCTCTCGAGAACTGATTTCTCTCAAGCCAGGGGATATCCTCGTGCTCGATAAGGACGTGCAGGATGAACTCTTTGTCATGGTTCAAGGCTTGCCGAAATACTATGCGCGGCCCGGCAAGGTGAGAGATTCCCTGGCAGTAGACCTCGTCTCGGTAGTGGATAAACAGTATTACTAAGGAGGAACACATGGCTGATAAGGAAGAGAAAACTGGTGTTGAGACATCGTCGGCTGCCAAAGGGGAGTTTTCCCAGGAAGATATCGACAAACTGATGAACGCCGAAGTGGATACCTCTGATCCAGGCAAAGACAGTGATCCGGAGCAGGATAAGCTGGCAGAGGAGTGGGCAAAGGCCCTGGATGCCGGAGAGGATATCGAGGAAGGGAAACCGCTTGGAGGCGATGTGGGCCAGGCTCATTTTGACGAACTGGAGAATTCCAAGGCGGCAGGACCGTCGAAGGATCTGGATTTCATATTGGATATTCCTCTGGAGGTTACGGTTGAAATGGGCAGGACAAGGATGCTTATCAATGATCTGCTTCAGCTCGGCCAGGGCTCGGTTATCGAATTGAACCGCCTTGCAGGAGAACCTCTGGATGTCCTTATCAACAATAAGCTCGTGGCACGGGGCGAGGTTGTTGTCGTGAGTGAGAAATTCGGCATCAGGATAACCGATATTGTCAGTCCGCTGGAGAGGGTTAAGAGGCTGAAATGATCAGGCCATTTTCTGGTATGCTTGTCGCCATTGTTCTTTGTATCGTAACAAACCCTGCCTGGGCAGTATCACAAGGAGGGGGTGCAGATCCTGTCGGTTTCCGGGCGATCTTTGTTCTGGCAATTGTTGTGGCAGGGCTTTTTGTCCTTGCATGGGCCCTGAAGAAATACGGTCCGACCGCCCGGGTAAAAAGATCTCTCGGCCTGGATGTAATGGGGCAGGTTGCCCTGAACGCGAAAGCCAACCTGGCACTGATACGACTGGGAAAATCAATCGTGCTTATCGGCGTGACCCCGAATAGCATTTCATTGATCAAGGAACTTGAACACAGCGAGTTCGACAAGGCAATAGCAGAGATCGATCCGGGCATGGAGGAACATTGATGAGCAGGTCAACCGGCATAGCCCTCGGGATCTTTCTTCTTCTCGTGCTGTCCTCCGGAATTGCTCATGCTCAGGGAGTGACCATTCCCAGTGTGAATCTCGGTATCAAGGAGGCGCAGAGTCCCGATGAGGTGGTGGGTATCCTTCAGGTAGTCTTTATTCTTACCATACTTGCGCTGGCGCCTTCGATCGTGATCATGGTGACCTCGTTTACGAGAACCATTGTTGTGCTGGGATTTCTCCGGCAGGCTCTCGGTACCCAGCAGATGCCGCCGATGCAGGTCCTTTCCGCTCTCGCCATATTTTTGACGTTCTTCATCATGTCGCCGACCCTGGAGAAGATCAATGAAACAGCCCTTACGCCATACCAGAACGGGTATATAACATTCACACAGGCGATCGAGAATGTAGAGGAGCCGCTGCGGGAATTCATGTTCAAACATACCAGGCAGGATGATCTGGCTCTTTTTCTCAGTGTGATCAATCATGACAAGCCCGTAAACAGGGATGATGTGCCGACCAGGGCATTGATCCCGGCATTCATGATATCTGTCTCTTATACACATCTCCGAGCCCACGAGACCGTACTAGATCTCGTATGCCGTCTTCTGCTTGA
>OMKS01001582.1_pt1 | contig 20128 bp, 16 predicted proteins | sample 1674721 | NCBI WGS metagenome assembly OMKS01 (sample SAMN06264996, study PRJEB25208) | sediment metagenome | isolation source: hot spring sediment | place: USA: California | collected 2014-09-02
GGGGAGTACTACGTTCCTGACATGCTGGCGTCGGCCGAAGCCGTTAGCGCGGCCATGGACATTCTAAAACCGCTCCTGGCCCGGACGGATATCAAGCCGAAAGGCACGTTCGCCATCGCCACCGTGAAAGGGGATATACACGATATCGGGAAGAATATAGTCTCCATTCTCATCAAGGGAGCGGGATACGAGGTAGTCGATCTGGGCATCGACGTGCCCACGGAAAAAATAGTGGACTATGTCCGTGAACACAAGCCCGCGTTTCTCGGACTTTCAGCGCTATTGACCACAACCATGCTCGTCATGGGCGATATTGTGAAGGCGCTCGGCGACGCGGGCATTCGCGACCAGGTCAGGATTTTTGTGGGAGGCGCGGCCGTGTCAAAGGATTTCGCGGAGGAAATCGGCGCGGACGCGTATTGTTCAGACGGTTTTGAAGCGGTGAAAATACTTGAATCGATGAGCGCAGCCTGAGGGAAGGCCGCGCGGAAGCAAGACGCCGTTCATGAGAGGTTGCCGACCTGAACGGAGAAGGGAGATGTAATGTCTGGAATCGCGGGTATGATCGGGGAAGACATGTCGCTGGTCGACCGCCTGTTGAAGGCGATCAGTCACCGCGGCACCCGTGACGTCTGGAAATACGACGAAAAGGAGATTCACCTGGGCGTTCACGAACTTGACGCGGGCGGCACGAATCCTCCGTGGTGCCACAGCGCAAGGCGGGGGCAAACCGTCGTCGTCCTGGACGGCAGGATTTACAATGAAGACATGCGTCATCTGTCCGATGCGGAAGCCGTCTTGGCATTGTACGAACGGTTCGGACACAAATTCGCCGGGCATATCGACGGTGATTTCGCCTGCGCGGTCGCCGATGGAAACTCGGTGATACTCGCCCGGGACGAAGCGGGTATCAAGCCGCTTTACTACGGGCATGACAGGGAGGGGAACGTCTGCTTCGCCTCCGAGGCCAAGGCCTTCGCGGGCTTGTCCGGGGACGTGCGGGAGTTTCCGCCGGGATACGTCTACTCAAGAGAAAGGGGATTCCGCCGGTTTGCTTCGGAGGCGGTGAATACCCCCGAGTGCGAATCATACGACCAGGCGAAAACGGTCGTACGAACGCTGCTTGAGAAGGCGGTCGAAAAGCGCATGCAAGACGGCGCGGTAACGGGCGTTCTGCTCAGCGGCGGTCTCGACAGCAGTATCATTACCGCGATAGCCGCGCGGATAGACCCGGACATCGAGTGCTACACCGTCAGCATGGAAGGCGCCGCCGATCTGCCGCTCGCCCGCGACGTGGCGGAATTCCTCAAGTTGAAACACCATGTGTACCTGTTCGATGAGGAGGAGATCACCGGCGTGCTTCGGGAAGCGATCCGCTGCCAGGAGATGTTCGAAGAAAGCTGTATTCACGGCGCCATAGCGAATTTTCTGGCGGGACGGTTTATTCAGGGCAAGGCGGCATGCGTGCTTTCCGGCGAGGGCGCCGACGAATATTTCGCCGGTTACGACGGGCAATACCGGGCAGCCGAAAATCCCGAGGAACGGGCGGCTATCGTGAACAGCCTCGTCAGCGTGGCTCATAACACGGCGTTACAGCGGTTGGATCGTCTCAACGCGGCCAACGGCTACGAGAGTCGGATGCCCTTTCTCGACACGGCCGTGATGGATTTCGCCCTGAAAATACCCCTGGAATACAAAATTCATGGCCCGGACGAGGTGGGAAAATGGATTCTCCGGGAGGCTTTCAGCGACATTCTTCCCGATCATCTCATCTATCAGACGAAGCGGTTTTTCTCGCAGGGGTCAGGCGTGTCGTCGGTGATGCGCCGCATGGCGGAACAGAACGTCAGTGAAGCCGAACGGGAAGCCTTCAACCGGCAACCGGGGAACCCGCTCCTTTCATCGGTGGAGGAGCTGTATTATTACCGGATTTTCAAGGAAACCTATTCGCATCCCTGTTTCGACCGCCTGGTCGGCCGATGGGATCCCCTCAGGCCCGCCTTTTTCACATCCTGGGAGAAGCCGGTCTATGAATAAGAATCAGGCGGCCGCTCCGGGAATATTCAAAACTCCGGGCCCGCCTGATTCTCAGGGGTTCTGGTCGTATTCCCGTTCGACGGTTTCCAGCGCTTCCTGTTTCCTGGTCCATTCGTCGTAGAGAGATTCGAGGTTTGCGGCCAGTTCGGCGTGTTCCTTCTGCAACGACTGAATAAGCCGTTCATCGGAAAAGGTTTCCCGGTCGGCGAAGGCCGCCTCAATTTCCGTTTTCCGTGATTCACCGTCCTGAATGGCATGTTCAACGGCGGTGATGGATTCCCGAAGGGGTTTGATTTTCCGGTAGCGTTTCTGCCTCAGCCGGGCCTCACGGCGTTTACGGTCACGGTCCGCCGTTGCCGCCGTTTCCGGCGGTTGCACTGTTTGTGTGTTTTCTTCCGCTTCCCGCAGCCGGTGCAACCGTTCCAGGTAATCCTCCAGAGAACCGGGATACTCGTCGATGCGTCCCCGTCCCACGGCAACGACGCGGTTCACCAGGGGAGCGAGAAAATCACGATCGTGGGACACGATGAACAAGGTTCCCGGGTAGTCGAGCAGACGCCGTTGCAGAACAGTCTTTGACCGCGCATCCAGATGGTTCGTCGGCTCGTCAAGGATGAGGAAGTTCGCCGGTTCGAGCAGCATTTTCGCCAGGGCCAGGCGGCTTTTTTCTCCGCCGGAAAGCACCGAAACGGGTTTGAAGACATCGTCGCCGGAAAAAAGAAACGACCCGAGCAGGGTTCGCAACGCGCCGGAAGAATGTTCGGGAGCAAGCCCGGACAGTGTTTCCAGGACCGTTTTGTCGGGATGGAGGGCATCGGCCATGTTCTGGCTGTAGTAGGCCGGGTGGACATTATGTCCCGGCAGGCGTTCGCCCCGGTTGAATGGTTCGATCCCGGCGATGATGCGCGCCAGCGTCGATTTTCCCGAACCGTTGACGCCGATGCAGGCGATCCGGTCTTCCCGGTTGACCACCAGAGACAGGCTGCCGAACACGGTTACGTCGCCGTAGGATTTGACCAGGTCTGTCAGTTCCATGATTATTCGTCCCGCCCGCGGTGGATCGGGGAAGGAAAAGGCGATGTCCCGCTGTTCGACCTCGTACTGGATATGCTGTAATTTCTCGAGCATTTTCAGGCGACTCTGGACCTGGCTCGCCTTAGTGTTTTTATAGCAGAATCGTTCCACGAAGCGGTTCGTGCGCTCGATCAGTTTCTGCTGGTTTTCGCGGGAGGCTTCGGTTATTTTCCGGCGAGTTTCTCTCTGGAGCAGGTAGGACGAATAATTTCCACTATACGCGGTTATGCCGCCCCGGGCTACCTCAAGGACCTGGTTAACCAGGTTGTCAAGAAAGCGGCTGTCATGAGAAACGATGAGCAGCGCTCCGCGATACGACCGGAGGTACTCTTCAATCCATTCCAGGGATTCCAGGTCGAGATGGTTCGTCGGCTCGTCCAGCAGGAGTACCGACGGTTCCGTCAACAGCAGTTTCGCCATTTCGATGCGCATGTGCCATCCGCCGCTGAATTCTTCCGTTTTCCGGTGAAGATCACTTTCAGTGAACCCCAGTCCGAAAAGAATTTCTTTTATTTTTGATGCCTTCCGGTATCCTTCGCGGTGTTCCATGTCGTGTTGTGCCCGTCCCAGTTCGACTACCAGGGCCGTCAGGGCCGGCGACGAAGGGCCTTCCGCAGCCGTTATCTGCCGTATTTGGTTCGTCAGGTCCGCGATCTCGTTCTCGAGGCGGAGAATGTCTTCGAAAGCGGTCCAGGTTTCTTCAAGGAGGGTCAGGCCCCGGTGATACACCCCGTCCTGCGGGAGATATCCGACCGTGACTGTCCGGGCGCTGCTTACCGATCCCGAATCCGGTTCCACCGACCCCGCGATGATTTTAAGCAGCGTGGACTTGCCGGCGCCGTTGGCGCCAAGCAAGGCGACGCGGGAGTCTTCATTAATCCGGAAGGAAAATCGTTCAAAGAGAAGCTTTTCCCCGTACCGCTTGGAAAGATTGGAAAGTGTTATCATGGCGCACTGATTACCCGTCCCGTTGTTCCGGGGGGAGCGCCGAGGCGATTACATGCCTCGCCTGGTCCATCAGCCGGGGGAGGGAGGCATCATTGTACCCGGCGATATTCATCGGCGGATGAATAATCATGGTTGCCCGACCGGGAAAGAGGTCAATCGTTTTATTCGGCAAAATATCCTTTGTTCCTATGATCGTCACGGGCAACAGGGGCAAGTCCATGTCGACGGCCATTTTGAATGCGCCTTTCTTGAAAGGGCGCAGCCTGCCATCTGAACTGCGCGATCCTTCGGGGAAAAAGAGCACCGAGGTACCGTCCCTGATCCTTTCTTTCGCCGCGTTGATTGAGGCCAGGGCCTTCTCATGGTTGGACCGGTCGATAAATATATGGCCGATTCGGTCGCAGGCCGCACCCAGAGCCGGAATTTTCCTGAGCTCCTGCTTCAGGACCCAGCGAAAGTCAATATCGAGCCAGCCGTAAAGGACGAAAATATCATACTGGCTCTGGTGATTACAGACGATTACGTAAGACTGACGGGGATCAACATTCTCTCTCCCCGTGACCGCAACGGACATGGGAGTCAGGCGGCCGTTCATGCGGGCCCAGGTGCGGCCGCATATGCGGCTTGTCGCCCTCGGGCCTGCAAGCGGAACGAGGAGAAGCGCCACCGCGCCGAAAATCAGCGTCGAGAGAACGAGCCAGGGCCCGAAAATGAGCCACTTGTAGGGCTGGTACGCAATGCGGAGAAGTATTTGTTTCCGCTCCATCTCAGTCACACGTTCCGTCTCAGTCACGATGTCCACGAACCATAACATCGAACCGTCCCTATCTTAACTGCGATGCGGGGACGTGCCGCCGGAACGGGGCGCCCGACCTGAACGGGAGAACGTCTTCACGGTGCCCGGCAGAATGTTGATCAGGCGATTCCCATCTTGTTCCGTATGCTGTTGATGCGTTCCCCGGCCTCCGCCACCATGCGGTCGAGCAGATCGGCGCAGGTGGGAATATCATGAATGAGACCGATAGATTGTCCCACGTACAAGGGGGCGTGGTCCACGTCGCCCGTACGCCAGGCGGCGAGATTCTTTGCACCGCCGATAAGAGGAAGAATGTCCTCCAGGCCGCCGCCCCGCTTTTCCACAGCGAGCACTTCAAGGGAGTTCGTGTTTTTCAGGGCCCGCGCCTGAAGGCCGATGGACTTGCAAATCAGGGTTGTTTCGTGTTCCTGGCGGCGGACAAGTTCCTGTTTGATATTGTCGTGAACATCGCATTCCCGCGTGGCGATGAAACGGCTCGCCATCATGACGCCCTCGGCGCCGAGCATGAGCGCTGCCGCTATCGACCTGCCGTCGGCGATCCCCCCCGCGGTGACCACCGGCAGGGAGACTGATTCGACAATTCGCGGTGTGAGAAGCATCGTCGTCACGTCGTCGTTCAACGGATGGCCGCCTTCTTCGATACCGGCGGCGTAAATGCCGTCATATCCCACTTCCTGGGCGTGCAGCGCGTGCCTGACGGAACCGACTTTGTGAAACATCTTGACGCCGGCCTTTTTCAGCATTTCGATATATTCCATTCCACAGGCCCTGTCGATGGGACTTCCCGATATTTCAACGCCCGCCACTCGCTCCTCGGCGCAGACCCGGAGCCACATCTTGTGACTGTCCGGCCCGATCCGCACTGAAGGCAGGATGGTGACGCTCACCATGAACGGTTTATCGGTAAGCTTTCTCGTTTCCCGAATGGCGTTCCTGAAATCTTCCTCTTTTTCCCATATGGCGGCCGTTATGCTGCCGATGCCGCCGGCATTGCATATCGCCGCGCAGAGCGGCGGTTTGCAGAGCCACATCATGGCGCCGCAGATAATGGGATGTTTGACGTCGAACATGTCCGTGATAGCGGTTTTGATCATTGCGTACTCCTTCTCCCGTGTCGTGTGCGTATCAGTCTTGACGCGAATTGTTGTTATGTTATTCCAGCGGCGGTCGGTTGCTGTCCCAGGGTTTTACCTTTTCAAAAGCACGGGCGGCCTGAAGCACGAGATCATCCCGCTGTCTAGGGGCGACGATCTGGAGCCCCGCCGGCATGCCGTTTTTTGTTAATCCGACGGGAACTGACACTGCCGGATGTCCCGAAAAATTGAAAGGATATGAAAAGGCGGTAACGTCAAGAACATCAACGGGTTTGCCGTCGATTTTCGAAGGCGGCGGCCCTTCAGCCGCGAAAGCCTCTGTGGGCATGGACGGCGTCAGCAGCAGGTCGTAACGGTCGAACAGGTGCCAGAGCCAGCGGTTCTGTTCAGTTCGTACCTTCTGGGCTTCCACGAGGTCGGCCGCCGTTGATTGCTTTACCGCTTCCAGTGAGGCCGCCAGGGTCCGGTTGATTTCGGACCGGTACCGGTCCAGGTGTTCATGCAGGTTGCCGTAAATATCAAGGCCGAAAAGCCGGTTCCATGCATCTCCGACGGCTGGCATGGGATCGTCAAACAGTTCAACGTGGTGCCCCATGTCTTCAAAGGTTCTGACGGCGTTTTCAACGAGAGACGCCACGTCGGACTGGACCGTGGCGTGGCCCAGCGTGGGGCTGAAAGCGATTTTCAACCCTGCGGGAAGTCGCTCAAGTCCGGCCAGGTATGAGAAGCCGGGGTGTGGTAATGAGGCGGGGTCGGCCGGATGATAACCGACGACGCAGTCCAGGTACAATGCCGCGTCGGCGACGGTTCGCGCCAGAGGTCCCAGTACCGAGATCTGGTTGATGTGCAGGATGGGCATGGGGCCGACGGGAATTCTGCCCGGCGATGTCTTCAGACCGAAACATCCCGAATAGGATGCGGGAATGCGGATGGATCCCCCTCCGTCGGAACCGGTGGCAAGCGAGACCATGCCGGCTGAGACGACTGCCGCCGATCCCCCGCTTGAACCTCCCGGCGTTCGTTCCAGATTCCAGGGGTTGCGGGTGACGCCGAAGAGGCGGTTTTTCGTGAATCCCGTAAATCCGAATTCGGGCGTGTTGGTTTTCCCCACGACAATCGCTCCGGCCCGTCTCAGTCGCTCCACCTGGACGGAGTCTCGCTCCGCAACGTTGTCCCTGAAAGGAACCGATCCGAAGGTGGTGGTCATGCCCTCGACGTCTTCCAGGTCCTTGACGGCGACGGGAAGGCCGGCCAGCGGTCCCGGCTCGATGCCCTCGTTCATGCTCTGCGTGAGAATATCAGCTTCCGCCAGCGCGCGTTCGGGATAAAGCGATACGAACGCGTTGAGTTTGGGGTTGATTGCGTCGATCTGTCGAAGGGTTTCCTCCATGAGTTCTCTCGGCGATACCTGTTTCGATCGAATCAGGCGTAACAATGTTCCAGCTGAGGCGTAACGGATCGATTCCATGACAAAGAAGACCTCCTTTCGCGCGGCGGAAACATGGTGGCGATGGTCGCAAGCGTAGTAAAAAATGGTGAGCCGGTCAAGCAGGGAAATAGCCGAAATGCGGTTCCTTCATTCCTTGCCGGTGCCATTCATGAAGGGCCGGTAGTCGCCGTTCCTGAGGGCTTTCACCAGCGCCGCCCCGTTCTTCAGAGGAGCGGGGAAAACGGTGTATGCCCGTCCAACCGTTGCGAGACCGTGGGCGTCGGAACCACCCACCGCTCCGATTCCCATGGCACGGGCCGCTTCCATGGCTTTCCGGTTGCCCTCCTGCGATACGCTGCCGTTGGCCCCTTCCAGCGCGTAGAGACCTTCCAGCGCGAGTACGCGGTCTCCAAGACTGCCGCCGAGCATATCGCGCTGGTACGGATGTGCGGGAATCGCGACCCCGCCACGTTTGTGGACCCATGTTATAACCTTCTGTATGGGGAGTCCCGGCGTCATGTCGCTTCTATCAAGCGGCACACCGAAAACCAGCAGGTGCCCCTCGGCCGCGCGGTACTCCATTCCGCGGAATATGGGAAACCCTGTTGCACGTGAAACATCATCACAGGGAGCGCTCAGGGCGTGGGAATGGTGCTCCGTAACGCAGACGGCGTCCAGCCCCGCCTCACGGGCGCGATCCACCAGGGCTTCCGGCTCGATATCGGAATCGCCTCCCAGAACGGTATGAATGTGAAGATCGATGAGGAACATGATATGATTTCTGTCCGGGCGGCAACATCCGCCTCAAGGCCCGCCGGGACCATAGCGTCGGTAATTGCTGTCTGTCAAGTGAAATGCGGCGCTCAATCAGCACAGTCGGACTTTGTTGCGTCCCTCTGCTTTGCTCAGGTACATTGCTTCATCGGCCCGGCGTATCAGTTCGGTAATGTCCGTGTCGGCCGGCTGCAACTCCGTGACGCCGATACTCACCGTTACGTGAAAACGCGCGTTTTCAGTTTCCACTTCCGTGGCGGCGATGCGTTCCCGCAGGCGGTCGGCGACGACGACGGCTCCTGCCGCGTCGGTCCGGGGAAGTATAAGGATGAACTCTTCGCCGCCGAGTCTTCCGATAATGTCGGATTCTCGCAACTCGTCCCGGCAGGCGTCGGCCACCCTGCAGAGAGCGACGTCGCCCGACGCGTGGCCGTATGAGTCGTTGACGTCCTTGAAGCGGTCGAGATCGAGCACGCAGAGCGCCAGGGACGACCCGTAACGTTTGGCCTGTTTGATTTCCCGCTCGAGCAACTGTTCGTAGAACCTGCGGTTGTACAAACCGGTCAATGGATCGGTACTGGCCTGGCGCCGCAGTTCCTCTTCAAGTTTCGATCGCTGGTCTATTTCGCGGCGGAGTTCTTCATTGGCCAGTTTGGTTTGGTGGAGCGCGGTAAATTCTTTCCGCCAGGTTGTATGCAGGCGATAGGCGGCCATGAAACCGACAATCGTCGGCAGGAACAGGGCAACAATAAGGCCGGCGACGTCCCGGTTGTTTGCCGGCGTGGCAAGTGCCACGGCGATCGTTGTGCCGATAATGCCGTACAGCGCGGCGAAGGCGGCAAAAATCAGACGGTTCGGTATAAAAACGAACAGTGAAATCAGGATCACCATGGTGACCATTATGATATAGGGGATCGCCACCCGCGGATACAGGAAATAGAGCTCGAAGAAACAGGTAAAACCATAGATTAAGAGTACCGTGACCGTATGACCGGCAACGGCCTGTTGAGGTCGCCTGCCGAGAACAAAAGCAAACACGAGCAGGGGAACGATAACTATCGCCCTGCTGAGAAAGGCCCGCAGGAATTCCTCTGAACATCCAAGAATTAAGTAATCATTGAAACAAAAAAGAAGGAGCAGAAGGGCCCATACAAAGACGGCGACACGAAGCTCGCGGGCGGATCGGATCATGATCCGCTTACGGTACGTGCTTTCCGTGACGGGATCTTTGAATTCAGCCTTCCACGGTGAAATCGCGAATTGTTCCGATGAGGTCGAATCTGTCACCGTTCACCTGGTTCGATGAATATATATTGTTATGCCGTGGGTCTACCGGTGATTTGTGGAAATTCCCGTGGCGGTGCGACCTGTCTGAAAAAATATTCGCGCGGTTTCGGCAATTGTGAAGAACAATAGACTCACAGCCTGTCGGGAGTAAAACGCATGTAATATTTCAACACCGGTCCCTCCATCTTCACCCTGGTGTCATTCGCACGGAACGGTGTTCCTGTCAACTCGAAAAATTGACAGGTTTCAAAGGTTTTCTTATACTCTGATGAATACTGAAGCTGGAACCGGAATAAAAACCGATTATGAACAAGGGGGCTTTTTTATGAACATGACTTTTGACCTGACGGGGAAAGTGGCAATCGTGACAGGAGGAAGTCGCGGCATCGGCAGGGCGATCGCCCTCGGGTTTGCCGAGGCGGGCGCTTCGGTGATCATTGCCGGCAGATCGGCGGAACAACTTGAAGTGGTAGCTGAGGAGATACGGCAAAAAGGAGGTTCCGTGCTTCCGCGGGTAACGGACCTCATGGTGCCGGACGAGATCGAAAGATTGGTGCGCGACGGGGCGGAAGCATTCGGGCGGATTGATATTCTGGTGAACAACGCGGCTCGGAGCTTTTTAAGAAGTCTGCTTGACCTTCGGGAAGACGGGTGGGACAAGATATTCAATACCAACGTCAAGGCCGTGTGGCTGTTAAGCAGGGCCGTCGCCCGGCTGATGATCGAGCAACAGGGTGGCCGGATCATCAATATCACGACGGTGGGAGCCGAGAAGGCGGAACCGGGCATGGCCGCCTACGACAGCAGCAAGGCGGCGCTGAAAATGCTGACCCGCTGCATGGCCCGTGAGTGGGCGCCCTTCGGTATCCAGGTAAACGCCGTGGGGCCCGGTATGACCCGGACATCCTTCAGCGAGCCCATCTGGTCAAATCCCGAGATCGCGAAACACGTCACAGCCCTGCTGCCTATGGGGCGTCTTGCCGAACCGGAAGAAATCGTTCCCGCCGTTCTCTTCCTTGCCTCCGACGGGGCGAGCTACATGACGGGGCATACGATCTACGTCGACGGTGGCGCGCTTACGACCTGAAAGCCGGGCGACAAAGCTTTTTCCGGCGGAATATTTGATTTTTAACGGACAATGATTATTTTGCGTAAGGTTGCGCCGTCGGTTCCGGATGAACGCCGGTGACCGTTCGTGCGGCGCGGCCAAACGATTAATCAGGATGAACGAATGACATGGCGCAGGATTTGTATTCCATACTCGGGCTGACACGGGACGCTTCCGAGGCGGACATAAAAAAGGCGTACCGGAAACTGGCCCGTAAGTATCATCCCGATGTGAATCCGGGGAACACAGACGCGGAGCAAAAATTCAAGGATATTTCAAGGGCTTATGAATTTCTTGGAAATCCCGAGAAACGGAAGCTCTACGATGAATTCGGCGACGAAAGCCTGCAGGCGGGGTTTGACGCGGACAGAACCCGCCAGTACCGGAGCTGGCAGTCCGCCGCCGACGCGGGAGGCGGATTTGGTGGGGAAGGCTCCAGTGGAGCGGAGTTCGGCCGCTTTCACAGTTACGAGGACATATTCGGCGATCTGTTTGGATTCGACGCCGCCGGACGGTCCGCGGCGGGGCGGTCGAAAAGGGAACGGGGACAGGATGTGGAATATGCCCTGTCAATTGATTTTCTGTCAGCGCTCAAAGGTATGAAAACAGACATATCGCTCCGGCGAGTCCGCGAGTGCGAGAAATGCGGGGGCACCGGGACCGAACCCGGCTCCACGCTTATTCCCTGCAACGTGTGCGGCGGTTCGGGGCGTATCAAGGTCGCCGAGGGTCCCATGCATTTTACGCAGGTTTGCCCGCGGTGCGGCGGACAGGGCCGCGTGGGAACGGCCTGTTCCGCTTGCGGAGGAAGCGGGCAAACAGAAGGTACTGAAAAGATTCGAGTAACCATTCCGCCGGGTGTCGATGAAGGATCACGAATCCGCGTTGCCGGCAAGGGCGGCGCCGGCCGGGCGGGAGGGCCGTCCGGTGATCTCTACCTTGTTGTCCACGTGAAGCCCCATACCTTTTTGTCCCGTAAGGGGTCCGACCTTTACATGGACGTTCCCGTTTCGGTCGGGGAAGCCGTAGGGGGCGGATCGATTACGATTCCCACGGTGGACGGTGATATCAGCGTGAAAATTCCTCCGGGAAGCCAGAACGGCAAGTTGTTGCGGGTGAAGGGAAAGGGCGTGGTGAATCCCAGGACCAAAACCCGGGGAGACCTGTTTGTCCGCCTGGCGGTCAGGCTTCCGGAAGGAGGAGACGAGGAGATGCGGTCGGCGGCCCGGGTTCTGGACAGGTATTACCAGGGCGATATACGAAAAAATGTAAGGCTGTAAATCATGACCAAAGAATACTGGACAGTGTCGGAAGTCGTCGAGATTTTTCAAATACCGCGCACGTTCCTGACGATCCTCGAAGAAGAGGACATCATATGTTCCCTGTGTCGTGAAGAAGATAACGAACGCATCTATTGCCGGGAAGAGATGGAAATGTTGCGCATCGCGAAAATGCTCACCGAGGAATTCGACGTGAATCTGCCCGGCGTCGATATCATTCTTCACATGCGCCGCCAGTTGATGGATATGAGAAAACAGTTCGACGAGATTCTGCTCGACCTTTCGGAGAAACTTCGGACCCGGCTTTAGCGGCCGCCGGGTTGCCGCGAATATCCATCATTCGAAAAATACCCTGTCTTTACCCAGGGTTTTGGCGCGGTACATGTTTGCGTCGGCCCGTTTGATCAGGCTTGCCAGTGTCTCACCGAAGACCATCTGAGCGACGCCGATACTTACCGTAACCTGCACGACATCGCCGTCGCGCGGGAAAAAACGTTCCCCCCTGAATTCGCTCCGGATTCGATCCGCAATCAGCAACGCTGCCGGGCCGTCTGTTTCCGGAAGCATGGCCGTAAACTCCTCTCCGCCGAAGCGGTAGGCGGAGTCTGTTTTCCGCAGGCACCGCGTGGCGACTTTCGCGAGGCGGACCAGCACTTCGTCGCCCTCGAGGTGGCCGTACGCGTCGTTGAATTGCTTGAAATCGTCGATATCGAAAAAAAGAATGGAAAGATTGTGATGATAACGGTTTGCCCGGTCCATTTCACTTCGAAGCTGATGATAAAAATGGCGACTGTTGAAAAGCTTCGTCAGCCCGTCCGTGATGCTGAGCCGCCGGTATCTTTTTTCGCTGGCCTTCAGTGCCTCTTCGGCTGCAATTCTCGCCGTTATGTCTTCCAGCGTTTCCAGTGCCCCCAGCTGTGTTCCTCGGTCGTCTCTCAAGACCGCGGCGGTAAAACGAAGCCATTTCCCCCGTTCCCCCAGGGCGGGGAAAAAATCCGTACCTTCGTAGGCTTCATCGATTAATTTTGACTTCACGAACTTGTCCTTGTACCAGACTGATAGATTCTCGACCTCTCCGTCCACGAGAATATCGGCCATGCAGGGGCGGCTGTGATCGTAGAAGGCTTTCCACTGATCCTGCGTTCCCTTCACATCCGACGCCCTGATATGGCTCAGTTCCTCAAGAGCCCTGTTCCAGTAGATGATCCGGTGATCAGTTCCGATGACAAACGTGGGAATGGGCGATCCGTGCAGAATGGAGATCAGGAGCGCTTCGCTTTTTTTCAGTGCTTCTTCCGCGTGTATGCGATCGGTTATGTCTTCCAGGGTTTCGACAGCGCCGAAAATATCGCCGTCAGGTCCCTTTAAGAGGGCGGCCGTGCAACGCATCCAGGTTCCTTCATCACCCAGGGCGGGGAAAAAATCAATCGTTTCACGGGCACCGTTTTCGTGCGAAGCGGGCAACTTTTTTGTCCCGGAAGGATAGAACGAGACCATTTCATCGTCCGATGCACCGCTTACGAGCAAATCCGCCAGGCAGGGTCTCTTTTTGTGATAAAATGGTTTCCAGAGAGGAATTTCCCCGGTCAGGACCTGCCGGGAAGTAATGCCCGTGAGCCGTTCCATGGCCCGGTTCCAGTAGACGATTCGGTGGTTCTTGTCGATCACGAAGGTGGGAATGGACGTCCCTTCCGTGATCACGGCGAGCAGCCGGTCGCTTGACCGCCTTCCTCCGAAGCGGTTCCGCCGCTCGGCGGAGCGGGCGTCTCCGTTTATATTTTCTCCTCCGCCGCGCGTACCCTTCGATTGTGCCATGACATTCCTCCGTATTCGCGGGGTATCCGCATACGAGGTGCCCGGTCTGTCGCTTTTACAACGCCGTTTTTGCGCTTTCGGCGTTACGTTGTTTTTCTGAAGGTACGATTGCCGCGTCTCACGGAGCTGTCAAGCTGTCGGTTCCCGGACGGCTTTTTCCGTCGGCATCAATATCAATATAGCAGGAAAGCCCGGTTGGTCAATAGCAACTGTTACATGGCAACTGCCACGCGAACGGGAATAAAGCCGGGTACTTCATACGATGGGACGGAGAGGCTGCTCTTTCATAAGTATCACGAAGACGGGAAACGCGTCGCGTTCACGCCGGTGCTACACGGTGAAGACACCTTTTTCGTAAATAATCATGTGTTTCCCCGAGGCGAGGCGGGCAGTAACGGTTTTCTTTTCCGTATTGACCAGGTCCCAGTGAATGGCCGATTCGTTGAACCCGAGCGACCGCTTGCGCTCGCGGGTTAACTCGGCGGGATCGCCGGCGTAGGTGTCGGAATAGGATGCACCGAGAGCAATGTGGCAGTTGCCGTAACGTCCCCCGTAATTTTCGTCGAAGAGGGTGTCCGCCATGAACGTATCAATGGGCGAGAAGCGCCGGTCGGTCAGGGAAAATTCTCCGATCCTTCGGGCGCCGGGGTCAAGGCGAATCTGTTTTTGCAGAAAATCTTGACCCTCTTCGGCTGTTGCCGAACGGACCCGCCCTTTTTCGAATTCGAGTCTTGCCCCGCGCACGTAGTTGCCGCTCCGGAATGACGGCTGATCGGCGAAATAAACGCCACTGGTTCCACGCCAGTCCGGCGAAAGAAAGATTTCAAAACTGGGAATGTTGTGTCCCGATACGCCGATCCACTTTCTCTGTCGGCCGGGAGTAACAACGAGATCCGTTCCCGCCGATTCGATGTGAAGTGATGTGATGTCCAGACTGTTGAGGCGCCGCTTCACGGTAATCGCCTCGCGGTACACCTCGTTCCACCGGGCAAGGGGATCAGGGTTATCGATAAAACAGGCCTCGACGATCCTGCGCGTGTAACGATTCAACGACATACCAGCCTGTCGAGCAAGTTCCTTCGTGGGATAGACGCAAAGCGTCCAGCCGTACGATCCCTGTTCCTCCCGTGTTACCAGGATGTCTCGCAGTTTCTTTCGGGCAACGAGTGCTGTGCCGATTTTTCGGGAATCGACATCACGCAGGTGCGTGAGGGAATCGGGTGCGTGCAGATAGATGCTGCCGTTCAGGGATTCCATGAGCGATGATTCTCCCGGAGGCAGAAAAGAGAGCTGGCGTTTTCGGCCTTTTCCGAAGAAGTCCTGTTCCATGCGGGGCGTCGGATTCATGCGGGCGATCACGTGCATGCCTCGATCTATAAGTTTTCCATAGAGAATTTCGGCCAGCTCAAGGGCGGGACGGTCGAAACGGATTAAGACGATGTCGCCGGCCCTGAACCGCTGCGTGCGGGCCGTGAGCATGCCCCAGATGAGAACGTCGGCGTATCTGTCGAGATGATCCGCTGTAAGGTACGTGGCCATGTGTTTTTCAGCCTGAATTGTAGAATGGTTGTTACGGCGCGGGTGTTGGCCGCCTGCCGAGTCGAAACATTGTTTCGAAAAACTGTTTTTTCTCCCGGGGGAAATAAAGTGTATCGGCCCGATCGACGATCAGCATACCCTCGAGGTGATCCAGTTCGTGCTGGACCACGCGTGCCGGGAATCCCGTGTAACGTCGGTTGATCTTTCGCCCCGTTCGGTCAAAGGCCCTCACTTTTACCTCGGTCCATCGGGTGACGTCCGCGCTGATCTCGGGACATGAGAGGCATCCTTCGGTCTGCTGCTCCTCGGCGCCGCGGTACTGAGTAATGCGTGGATTGATCAGCACTTCGTAATCATTACTGTCGCGGGAGGGTGGCGTTTCGCTTCCGAAGTTTTTCGTCTTGAAAACGACGATCCGCTTGCTGATGCCGATCTGCGGCGCAGCGAGTCCCGCCGCATCGTCCCTCTCGAGAAAGGCGTCGATCAGCGTTTCCACATCACGTCGCGCTTCGTCCGTGAGAGGGATGGGCACTTCGTCGGCAACTCGTCTCAGCAACTTCGATTCTTCCTCGGTGACGCTGTTATCACGCCAGAGCGTCCACGTCGCGTGTTTTAATGTTGTCATAGTTTTCCTACCATCCCAGAGAATTGTCGCATGATACTGCATTTCTTCCAAAAAAGCTCTTAGCACGTTCGGAATGAGAATTCAACGACCCGGTCTCAAGCATTCTTGCCAGGTACAAATATATCTGCTAGAGTTCCTTTTCTTCACGGGCCGTCAATACAGTGTGAGGGAGGCGAAGGCTCATTGATTGATGAAATTATAACACATATTGCGCGCAGGCAATTCGCCCGCGCGGTTGCGTTTCGCGAAGGTGAAACGCCGAACGCGGAGGCCGGCGACGGCAGCCGCGAACGCCTGCTGTATTTGCATGTTCCGTTCTGTGAGAGTCTCTGTCCGTATTGTTCCTTCAACCGTGTCATTTTCGAGGAGACAATCTGCCGTCGGTACTTTCGTGCGTTGAGAAAAGAAATGTCAATGTACCGGGAACTGGGGCATGATTTCAGCGCGCTCTACGTGGGGGGTGGTACGCCCACGGTGCTCATGGATGAGCTGATTGAAACGCTCGAACTGGCCCGGCGGGACTTCTCCATTACCCAGATTTCCGTTGAAACAAATCCTAATCACCTGACCGATGATCGGCTCGATATGCTCGCCTCGGCGGGCGTCAACCGCCTCTCAGCGGGGGTGCAGAGTTTCGATGACGGTCTGTTGCGGGACATGGGACGGTACTCGAAGTACGGATCAGGCGACGCTATAGCTGAACGGCTGAGCAACGCGCTGGGCCGTTTCGATACGCTCAACGCGGACATGATCTTCAATTTTCCCGGCCAGACAGAGACCATGCTCGAGCGCGATCTCGACATTATTCTGGAACGGGGACTGGACCAGGTGACGTGGTACCCGCTCATGGTATCCGAGTCGACGCGGCGGGCCGTAACTCGTACTCTGGGGGAAGTGAAATTCAGCAGGGAAAAGCGTTTTTACGACATTATTCTTCGCCGCCTGCTCGGGCGCTATGACTTTTCTTCCGCGTGGTGTTTTTCGAAAAAGCGATCCATGATCGATGAATACATCGTCGAGTACAATGAATACGCGGGGCTTGGAAGCGGTTCGATCGGCTACATGCGGGGACGCGTGTACGCGAACACCTTCGATATAGAGAAATATATACGGCAGATCGAGGCGGGCGGGTTGCCCCTCATGGCCTCGCGGAAATTCGGAACAGGCGACCTGGTCATGTATGACTTTTTGATGCGCCTCTTTGGCGGCAACATCGATGTAAGGCAATTGCTTGACCATTACGGGCCGCGGGGCGGGGCTGTTCTCGCGGCGATCGCCGCACCCTTTTTCCTGGCCGGATCTCTTCGTTACCGCGACGGACAGTTCCTGCTGACCCGCCGGGGTCGGTACCACTGGGTGATCATGATGCGGGAATTTTTTACGGCCGTTAATAATTTCAGGGATTATTGCCGAGGGGAAACAGGAGAAAAGGGTGAACGTGAATGATGCCAGGCGGGATCACCTGAAGGCGCTTCCCCGCGTCGACCAGGTGCTGGTTCTCCTGGAAAGCACTGCTGAAGCGGAAGCATTGTCCCGACAGGTTCTGGTGGATGCCTGTCGCTTTGCCGTGGATGTCCTGCGAAAAAGAATTCTGGAAGCGGCGGCGGGCACGTTCGAACGGCCGACGCTGGAGACGGCACAGAATATCGCCCTTGATCGTCTTCGTGCGCTGAAAGCCCCCGGTCTGCGGCGGGTCGTCAATGCCACCGGCATTATTCTGCACACGAATCTCGGGCGGGCGCCGCTTTGTGAAGAGGCATTGCAGGCGATTATCGCTGTCAGCCGGGGGTATTCAAATCTTGAATTCAACCTGCATGAAGGAAAACGCGGACTTCGTTACGATCATGTGCGCGAACTCCTCTCGATGCTCACGGGAGCGGAAGAGTCGATCGTGGTGAATAATAATGCGGCGGCTGTCTTGCTGGTTCTCAACACCCTGTCGGCCGGCAAAGAAGCGGTCGTGTCGAGGGGCGAATTGATCGAGATCGGGGGCGAGTTTCGTATTCCCGAGGTGATGGAGAAAAGCGGCGCGCGGCTCAGAGAAGTGGGAACCACGAACCGGACCCGTATTGCCGATTACGAGGAAGCCGTCGATTCTGAGAAAACCGGTCTCATTCTGAAGGTGCACACCAGCAATTTCAGGACCATCGGGTTCACGGAAGAGGTTCCGGCGCCTGTCCTGGTTGAACTGGGCCGACGGCGCGGCGTACCGGTCATGCACGACCTGGGAAGCGGCTGTCTGGCCGACCTGGGGATCGGCGACGAACCGACGGTACAGGACGCCGTTCAATGGGGATCCGACGTGATAACGTTCAGCGGCGACAAATTGCTGGGTGGTCCCCAGGCGGGTATTATTCTCGGGCGACGGGGGGTTGTGGAGACCATCAGGAAAAACCCCCTTAACCGCGCACTGCGTATTGACAAGTTGACCCTGGCGGCCCTGGAAGCGACTCTGCGACACTATCTCCTTGCAACGAACGTGACAGAGAGGATCCCCGCACTTCGAGCCATGACGGAGTCAGTTGATTCGGTGCGGAACAGGGCGGAGAATCTCCTCGGGCGTCTTGACGAAGCTGTCGGCGACAATTTTTCGTTCATACTTATGGACGGCGCCTCGCTGTCCGGAGGCGGCGCGCTTCCAACACGGGAAATTCCGACGGTTCTTGTCGCCGTCACGGCGAGGAACCTGACGGCGCAGGCACTGGAACGAAGCCTGCGTGATTCTGATCCCCCCGTGATTGCCAGGATTGCAGATGATCAGGTGCTTCTCGATTCCAGAACCCTCCACAACAGCGATGCGGACGATATAGTGGCGGCGTTTCGCCGTGTCGCAACCGCGGGGCCGGCTTAAGCAGACCCGGTGAGAGGAATGTTTCCATGGACAGCGTCGGCGGTTTCGAAAACCGATACGTCGTGTCCGGGAAGGATCACGGCCGGCGGCTTGATGTCTTTCTCGCCGAACAAAATCCCGGAATTACCAGATCGCAGATCAAGCGGGCGGTGGCTGAAGGCATGGTGAGCATTAACACAGGCGCCGCCAAGGCGGGCACGGTACTCAGGACGGGGGACGCCATCGTGTTCAGGCGTGAACCGCCACGTCCTCTGGAAGTGGAACCGGAAAATATACCCCTTTCTGTTTTGTATGAAGACGCGGATATCATCGTCATCGACAAGCCGCCTGGAATCGTGGTTCATCCCGGGGCGGGCAACGCGAGGGGAACGCTCGTGAACGCGCTTCTGTTTCACTGCCGTGACCTGTCGGGCGTCGGCGGTTTTCTTCGGCCGGGCATCGTTCATCGTCTTGACAAAAACACGTCGGGCGCCATGGTAGTCGCCAAAAACGACGCCGCGCATCAGGCCCTCGCTCGTCAGTTCAAGGAACGCCTCGTGGTAAAACGATACACAGCCGTCGTCGCGGGATCCATGCCCGGCGGGGAAGGCGTTATTGATGCTCCCATCGGGCGTCATCGGGGTGACCGGAAAAAAATGTCCACCGGGGGATCCCGTGGACGTTACGCGCTGACCCGGTGGAACGTGCTGAAAGATTTCGGAGGCGCCGCCTCGCTGCTGAATGTGCGGATCGAGACGGGTCGCACACACCAGATTCGGGTCCACCTGCACGCCGTCGGGCACCCCGTGCTGGGCGACAGGGAATATGGAGGCAGAGCGGTCTGCAGAAACGGATCGCTCCATGCCGTTTTGAATATTCTGGATCGGCAGGCCCTGCACGCTTCCACCCTCGGCCTGTATCACCCCACGGGTAAACAATTCATGGAGTTTACGGCGCCGTTGCCCGGCGATATGACGATGCTTCTGGAACGGCTCGACATGCTCACCGTTGATCGCCGCTGAAGGACACGCCGTGTTTGCCTTGCGAAGACACGAACTCGCCCTCTATATCGAAGCGGATATCTGGCATGGCCGGAATGACATCGTCCATGCCTTTGGAACCCGCTGGTGCGGGGATACCGTGCGGTCCGCCGGCGGAAATATCAATGGCGAAGACGATTATTCGGCCGCGAGAAGGATGGCGGATATCCTGGGGACGCCGTCCGGACAGGTGATAACGGCAATCCAGGTGCACGGCGATGATATCCTCATGCTGGACGAAACTGATGCGGATACCGTCCGCCGGTTGACGGGCGACGGACTTGTCACCAACCGGCCGGGGGTTGCTGTCGGCATCAGGACCGCCGATTGCGTCCCGCTTCTCATGTTCGATCAGCGTCGGCGCGTCATCGGAGCGATTCATGCGGGATGGAAAGGGGCGGCTCTCGATATTGCCGGAAAGGCCGTCGGCG
>OMKS01001584.1_pt1 | contig 20115 bp, 13 predicted proteins | sample 1674721 | NCBI WGS metagenome assembly OMKS01 (sample SAMN06264996, study PRJEB25208) | sediment metagenome | isolation source: hot spring sediment | place: USA: California | collected 2014-09-02
TTTTCAAGCAGAAGACGGCATACGAGATCTAGTACGGTCTCGTGGGCTCGGAGATGTGTATAAGAGACAGTTCCAAATCCAGAGCCCGATACGCGTCGTGGGCCACCATCACCACGATGGCGTCACAGCCCTGCACGACCGCCTCGATCTCCCCCTGGTATTCCCGTACCCACGGATCGTGCACCACCACCTCGGCCCCCAACTCCTCCAGCCGGCTGATCAACGTGATGCTGGGCGAATTGCGCGTGTCGTCCGAGTTCTCCAGGTAGGCGTAGCCCAGGACGGCTATCCGGGCCTCCTCAATCTCCACGTGAGCCTCCCGCAACCCGTCGACCGTCAGTTCCGCCACGTGCAAGGGCATGTAATCGTTGATCTCCCGGGCCGCCGGGATCAGTTTGACGACCAACGCGTCGCTGGCCCCGTAGGCCAATAGCCACGGATCCTTGGGGATGCAGTGACCGCCCACCCCGGCGCCGGGGTAGAGCACGTCCCGCCCGGGACTCTTGTTCACCAGATCCCGCACCTGCCACACGTCGGCGCCGACGTGCTCGCAGATCAATGCCAGCTCGTTGGCAAAGGCGATCTGCACGTCCCGGTAGGCGTTCTCGGCCGTCTTGACCAACTCGGCCGTCACGCAATCGGCCAGATCCAGGTCCGCCTCGACGACGTGGCGGTAGAACGCCTCCGCCAACTGGGCCGCCTCCGGCGTATCCCCCCCTACGACGCGGCTCATCCGAGCTAGATTCTCCAACAGCAATCCCGGCATCACTCTTTCCGGGCAATGCGCCAGGTAGAAATCCTCGCCGCTCTTGCGCCGGCCGTGCTTGCCTAACATCGGGCGCACCAGCCGGTCCATCGTGCCCGGCGCCACCGTTGACTCGACGATCACCATACTCCCCGGTTTAAGATTCGGTTCCAGCGAACGCAAGACGGCCCGCAGCGCGCTGTAGCGCGGATGATGCACGCTGTCAATCGGCGTCTCCACGGCGATCAATACCACGTCCGCCTCCTGGCACACACTGTAATCGGACGTCGCCCGTAGCCCTCCGGCATCCACCACCTCGGCGACCAGGTCCGCCAACCCCGGCTCCTGCCCCTCGATGGGGCAAATGCCGGCGTTGATCCGGGCCGCCTTGGCCTCGTCCACCTCCAGGCCGAGCACGTCGAAACCGACCTGGGCAAAGCGAGCCGCCACCGGCAGCCCCACATAGCCCAACCCGATGACGATCAACCTGGCCGTCTTGTCCTCTATCCGGCGCAACAACGATTGAAATGCCATATCTCGTCCTCGAACGATGCAGAACTGCTCAGGTGCGTCGCACCTTGTGTTTGTCCCCTACTCGATCATCACGACGCGGTGCTCACGGCCTGACTGCACCAGGGCCTGGGCCAATTGCAGCGCGGTCAGCCCATCCTTGCCACTCACAATCGAACCGCCCTCGCCGCACGCTGCGGCCACGAACGCCTCCAACTCGGCCCGCAGCGGCTCCCGCTTATTAAGCCTCAAACGCACCATCTGCCCTTCGCCCACGCCGCGCAGCAAGCTCAAGTGATTCCAATCCAGCTCGCCCGCCTCGGCGTTTTCGTAGAAATAGAGGTCCTGGGTCAGCAGATTGGCCAGGAACACGCCCCGCTGCCCGGTGACGACGATCTCGCGGATCTTGGTCGGCGTCAGCCAGTTGATGTTGAGCACCCCCAGGATGCCGCCCGCGAAGCGAATCAGGCCGGAGAACAGGTCCTCGTGTTCGGTGTGGATCTCTTGCTCTGTCTCGGCGTACAAGCGCGTCACTTCGCGGCAGGTCAGGTAGCGCATAATGTCCAAATCGTGCGGGGCCAGGTCCACCACCACGCCCACGTCCCGCACCCGGGCCGGAAACGGCCCCAACCGGCGGGCGTGAATCTCGAAAATGCGGCCCAGCTCCCCCGCGTCCAGCCGGCGTTTCAACTCGATCACTGCCGGATTGTACCGTTCGATGTGGCCCACCGCCAGCACCCGCTCCAACTCCGCCGCCCGCGCGATCATGTCGCGTCCCTCGTCCAGCGTGGCCGAGATCGGCTTTTCCACCAACACGTGACAGCCCACCTCCAGCGCGTCCAACACCACCTGGTGATGGGCCTGCGTCGGCACGGCGACCGTCACCACGGCCGGCTGCACCTCTTGGAGCATGGCCCGATAGTCGGTATACGCCTGCGCGCCGTACAGCCGGGCCGTGTTCTCGGTCCGCGCCTCGTCCAGATCCGAAACTGCCGCCAGTTCGACCTCGGGTATCTCGTTGTACACCCGGGCGTGGTTCCGTCCCATCGCTCCCACCCCGATCACCGCTGCTCGCATCATAGCGCGTTCACCGCCGTCACGATCTGCTCCAGATCCGCCTGGCTCAACTGCGGATGGACCGGCAGCGAGATCACCTCCTGCGCCAGCCGCTCCGTCACCGGCAGGCGCACCTCGCCGACGATCTCGCGGATGTATCCTTGCTGATGGAGCGGCATCGGGTAAAACACCCCCGTGCCCACGCCAGCCTCGCTCAGGCTTGCCACCGCTGCGTCCCGGTCGCGCCCGCCGTTCACCCGCACCGTGTACTGGTGCCAGACGTGCTCGCATCCATCCTGCACCGTCGGCGTGACGACGCTGGTGATGTGCTGGTTGAGATAGGCCGCGTTCGCCCGCCGCCGGGCCGTGAACTCGTCGAGCCGGGCGATCTGCGCCAGCCCAATCGCCGCGTGCAGGTCCGACATGCGCAGGTTGTAGCCCAGGAAATCGTAATAATACCGCTGCCGCGACCCGTGACTGCGCAGCAGGCGGCAGCGCTCGGCCACCGCTTCGTCGTCGGTGGTGATCATCCCGCCCTCGCCGGACATGACGTTCTTTGTCGCGTAGAGGCTGAAGCAGCCGGTGCCAAATCCGCCCGCCGCTTTGCCCCGGTACGTCGCGCCGACCGCCTGGGCCGCGTCCTCGACCACGACCAAATTGCGCCGTTGGGCGATGTCGAGAATCGCGTCCATGTCGCACGGGTGGCCGTAGAGATGCACCGGCATGATCGCCTTGGTGCGGGGCGTGACCGCCTGCTCGATCAGTTCCGGGACGACGTTGAAGGTCTGCTCGTCAATGTCCACAAAGACCGGCCTGGCGCCCGTAAAGAGGATCGAGCTGACCGTGGCGACGAAGGTGAACGCCGTCGTGATCACCTCGTCGCCGGGGCCGACGTCGTGGGCCAGCAGCGCCAGGTGGAGCGCCGTGGTGCCCGACGAGGTGGCGACGGCGTACTCCGTCCCACACACCTTGGCGAACCGCTCTTCCAGCGCCTTCACCCGCGGCCCCTGCACCAGCATGCCGGAATCGAGCACATCGAGGACGGCCTGCTTCTCCGCCTCGCCGATCAATGGCTTTGATATAGGTATCATGTAATCTTCTCCCAATCTGTTTTGTTCACTCTGACGACGTCCCCACACGTCGGACAACGCAGCAGCGCCGTTTCTTCGTCTTGTTCACCGTCTTGGGTCGCTTCCAACTGCGCGCCGCACGCGCACACGAACCCGCGCAGCCGGGCCGGGTTGCCCCACACCAGCCCGTGGTCCGGCACATCCCGCGACACGACCGCCCCGGAGCCGACCATCGCCCACGCCCCCACCGTCACCCCGCAGACGATGACGGCATTGGCGCCGATCGCCGCCCCCCGCTTGACCCGCGTCCGGCTCAGCTCCCAGTCGTCGGCGGCCTTGAGCGACCCATCGGGGTTGATGGCCCGCGGGCGTTTGTCGTTGGTAAAGACACAGTGCGGCCCGCAAAAAACCCCATCCTCGAGGGTGACGCCGTGGTAGATCGAGACATAGTTCTGCACCTTGACATGGTCGCCGAGGGCGACGCCGGCGTCAATATACGACCCCTTGCCCACGATGCAGCCGCGCCCGATCTGCGCGCCCTCCCGCACCTGGGCCTGATGCCAGATCGAGGTCCCCTCCCCGATCTCTGCCTGCTCCGAGACCTCCGCCGTGGGATGAATCCTGACTCCTTCATGTGCCATGAGCAACCTCTTCTCACTCTTGGTATTGCGCTGCTTCCTTGATCTGTTCCCACACTTGCCGCACCTGATCCCCCATCCGCGCCACCCACCGCTCGACACGGCTCACGTCGAACATGCCGGTCAACTCGGCATCGTCCCCCAATCGCACCGCAAGCAGGATATCCGCGATATCCTGCTCGTGTTTGAACGAACGCCCTTCCCGCCAGGCCATCAACTTGCCCACAATGACGTCCTCAGGACGGGCAAACCAGGCCTGAAAAACGCCCCCTCCGGGAGATGGGACATCTCGTCGGATGCGGTTCCGTAACGCCCAGTCATACCCCGGCTTCATCGTCAAGGGAATCAGATCCACTTTGCGTCCCGCAGTCGTGTCAATAATGTTGAACATCATACCGAGATGGATAGACTCTCGCATCTGCTCAGGGTCGACATAGAACCGGGGCAGTGGATATGCTTCGACCAGCGCCTGGATGTGAGCCTCGCTCAGGTCCACGACGATGTCCAGATCGGCGGTCACCCGGGTGACACCGTAGGAAACCCCAGCAAAGGCGCCGATCACGACATAGGGCACATCCAGACGTTCCAGCGTCAACAGAATGTCGAGATACAGCATCAAGTCAGGCTTTTCAGCCATTTTGTGATAGCCTTTCGAACACCATCTGACACAGAGCCAGATCAGAAAGCCCTGGATGCGCCCGCCGGAGGCGCTCACGCCAGACGCTCAACAAAGTGTCCTGTTGAACCAGCATCGCGCGTATACGCTGAGCGGGCGCTACACGGAGGATAAGCTGGGTCTGAAGTTCATCGGCGAGACCCCCTCGTCGCTCCACCGGCCAATTGATCACGAATCGTGTCCCATCAGTCTCCACTTCTGGCAACGAGGCCGGCGAGGTCTTTTCAATGTCCACTCCTTCTTCCAAACAGGTCAGGCGGAAAATCTCCATCGCCTCGCCCTTGCCATCGGCCCGGACGGCCGTATACCCGGCCTCTCGCACTCGGCTCAGCGTCTCCCGCGCCGCCTGGCGCAGCTCCCGGTAGACCTGCAGCGATGCCTCCATGTACTGGGAGGTCAGCCGGGTCTTCACGGCCAACCCCTCCGACGTGACGAAATACTTTAGCCGCCGCCGCTCCATCTTGGTCGCCTTGACGTACCCCTTGCGAATCAGCCGCTTGAGGTACCAGTTGACGCTGCCCACGGCCACGCCCAACTGGGCCGCCAGGTTGGCTTGAGTGGTCTCCGGGTTGCGCTCCAGGGCCTCCAGGATACGCAGGTCGTGTTCAATCTTTGACATAGTAGTGATTAAGACATAAAATTCAGCCGTTGAATTTTACCACAATCCAAACCCGTGTCAAACTCGACCACCTCCACCTGCCGGCCCACGTTCAAAAAGACCAGCAGTGTGCGTGGACGTTCGCCAAGCAGACGAATCACCGCCGCAGCATAGCCCCTGACCTGCTCGTCGTACTTTTTCTCGTCAATATGAGCCGCCAGGTCGGCTGCGGCCCGCAGTTCGTCCGTCTTGAATTCCACCACTGCCCAACCGCCATCGAGCCGGGCCAGCAGGTCCAGGACGCCGCTCTTGGGCGCGCCATCCACCTCGATGGTGTAGGGCAGCTCGTGATGCCGCTCGGCGCGGTCGAATGCGGCATAGAGCACGTGGCCCTGGAAGCGGGATAGGATGCGCCGCGCCTGGGCGATGGTGCGCTGGATCTCTTGCGGATCGGTCAGGCCGGCCTCCAACGCGAAAGGCCACAGGAACTCGCTCCAGCCGGGCCGGTCGGGGAAATACCAGCGTCGCAGCGCGACGTGCACCAGACTGCCGACCACCCAGGCCGGTCCCTCTGGACGGCGGGTCACAGGCACGACGCGCCACACGCGCGGGGGCGGGTCCGCCTCCCGGGCGCTCAGCTTGGGGTCGTCGTCCGGCGCGGACACGACGAGCGGTGCCACCAAATCCTCCATCACCGGGGGGCGATACCCCGCCTCCGATTCCTGCGCCGGGGGCGCGGACGTCGAGGCCGCCGCCTCCTCGTGCCACGGGTAGAGCACACACCCCACGTCCCCGCTCAGGGGGATCGTCTGCGCCGCGCAGGGCGTCCCGGCCACGGTGACGTCCCCCAACCCCGCCGCCTGCCCCAACAGCTCGAGCCACCCGGACAGGCTCAAGCCGCCTCCCTTGAGGATTTTCGTGTGCCCACTGACCAGCAGCTTTTCCTGCGCCCGCGTCGCCGCCACGTAGAGCAGCCGATTCCCCTCGGCGACGTTCCGCTCCAAGTCCCGCAGCCCGGCCAGGCGATAGACCAGGGGATGGAGAATGTCGCCCTGACGATCCTCATCCCGCAGGTCCACCGTTACGCCCAGCAGATCATCCAGCAGGACGTCGGCCGACCGGCCGTAGCCGGCGTGCGCGGCGTCGGCGATGACTACGACAGGGAACTCGAGTCCCTTCGCCTTGTGGACCGTCATCAGCTGGACCGCGCTGCCGGCCTCGGTGGGGGCCTCGCTCTCCCGCGCGCCGACGTCCCGCAGGGCACGGACATACTCGACGAACTCGGTCACGCTCACCAGGTCACTGGCGTGGGCGTCGGATAGGAGCTTGTCCACGTTCCGCTGCGCCCGCGGCCCGGACTGGGCCGTCAGCAGGGCGGCCCGATAATGCGTCAAGTCCAACAGCCGTTTGAGCAGCGCGGCGACCGAGACCCGCCCGGCCAGGCTGTGCAGTTCGGCCACCAGATCGCGGCCCCGGAGCGCCCGCGCCAGTTCTTCGGGCGGCACGATGTCAGGCAGCGCGGCGTGGTTCAGCGCCGGCCAGATCGCACGCGGCTTGTGGCGCTCCACGGCCGCCGTTCCCGGCGGCGGGAATCGGAGCAGGTAGAGGGCCGCGTCGCTCAAGCCGACGGCCGGAGAGCGCAGGAACCCCGCCAGCGCCAGATCGTCCGTCGGGTCCGCGATGGCGACGAGCGCGTTCAACAGGTCCCGCACCTCGGGCCGGTCGTAAAACCCTCGCCCGGCGACCGTGACGAAGGGGATGCCGGCCCGCTCCAGCCCATCCTCGTAGACGGGGAACGTGGTCGAGGCGCGGAACAGCAGCGCGACGTCCTGCCACGCGACTCCCTCCCGCACCCGCAGGTCGAGCAGCCGGGCCGCCAATCCATCCGCCGCCGCCTGGCGGCCCTCGTCGGCGCTCTGCCCCACCCCCAGGTGGAACTCGACCCAGGGCGCGGCGACGCCGGAGCGCGGCTCGCGCCGATGTGCTTGCAGCGGCGCAAAGGGCACCTCGTAGGGCCGCCCCGGCCGCTCCTCCGTCCCCAGAACCGGCGCCAGGATGCGGTTCGTCTCTTCCACCAGCCCGTGGTGCGCCCGAAAGGTCAGATCGAGCGAGATCACCCGCCCCCCGGCCCGCGCCACGTCATCCTGCACGCGGCGGAAGACGGTCACGTCCGCGCCCCTGAAGCGATAGATGGACTGTTTCGCATCGCCTACCACAAAGAGCGCCCCCGGCCGACGCGCCGACGCGCCGAACCCGCTGAGGGCGTACACGATCTCGCGCTGCCGCTCGTTGGTGTCCTGGAACTCGTCCACCAGCACGGCATGGACGTTCTCTTGCCAGACGGTGCAGACCTCGGGCATTTGCAGCAGCGCCAGCGCCTCGGCCTCCAGGTCGTCGAAATCGAGCCCGTTCTCCGCATGCTTGGCGCGGGTATAGCACGCGACCGCGCGCCGGTAGACGGCGTGAAGCGGCCAGAGCAGGCCGGCGACCTGCGCGTCCAACTGCCAGGAGGAGGGCTTTTTCGGGTCCGCCAGCGGCGCTAACCGTTCGTCGAAATAGGTCCGCAGCGCGCGCATGCTCTCCTTGGCCGCCGCCAACGTGTCACCCGGCCAGTTCCCCTTCCGCCCGTTCAGGCCGGTGGACGCGCGCACCGCCGCCAGCGCCGCCAGCGCCGCACCGACGGCCCCCCGTTCTCGCGCTGCATCGGCCGCCCCGGCGTGGGCCAGCACCTCTTGCCGGGCGATCTCCATCTTGTCGGCCGGATCGTCGGCCCGCAGGCCGCGCAGGTCATCCAGAATACCGCGCCACTCGACGGTATTCAGATGTCCGTCGAGCCACCCCAACAGCGCGTCGGTCCACTCTGGCAGCGGATCGTCGCTCAGCCGCTCGAAGGCGGGGTCGGCGTCCAACCGCTTTTCCATCAGCGTCGAGACCGCCGTCCGCAGGCCGAACTCTTTGAACGGCCGAAACAGGTAGGAGGCGGAATCGTCCTCAGCGGCCCAGGCCAGGGCCTCCTCGACGGCCCGGGCGCGGAACACGGCCGCCCGCCCCTCCTCCAGGACGCCAAAGCCAGGGCTGACGTCCAGCCGCGCCGCTTCGACCGGGTGGTCGCGCAGGATTTGGGCGCACAGGCTGTGGATGGTGCCGATGCGGGCCGCGTCCAGGTCGGCAAAGGCCGCCTCCCAGAAGGCGCGCCCGGGCGGGTCCTGCGCCAGCCAATCGGTGATCGTCTGGCGGATGCGGGTGCGCATCTCGCGGGCCGCCTTTTCCGTAAAGGTGATGGCGACGACCGCGCGCAGGGGCGCACCGGCCTCCAGGTGGTACAGATAGCGCCCCACCAGCGTGCGCGTCTTGCCCGAGCCGGCCCCGGCGGTGACGACGACGTCGCCGGGCGTCGTGGCGGCCTCTGTTTGGAGATCGTTCAGTCCGAGCGAATCGAGAATGGACATGTTCACCACGACCTCGGCTTGTAACCCTCGCAGAAGGCCGCCGCCGGGCAAAAGGTGGGGCAGCCGTCGTCGGGCGGCGCGGGCGCGAACTGCCCGGCCCGGACGGCGGCGACGATCTCGGTCGCGTGCGCGACGGCCGTCTCTATCGCGCCGGGGACGCCGCCCTCGTACTTTTCTAGCACCAGGCCGCTCGGTTGGGCAGAGCTGATGTGCCAGTAAAAGCCGCTGGCGACCTCGGCGCCGAGGGCCTGTTCCGCCGCCAGCGCGTAGAGAGGGAGCTGCAGGCGGTAGCCCCGGGTCAGATCGCGGGCCGGGATGCGCGTGGAACCGGCCTTGTAATCAATGATGCGGATGCGCCCGTCCGGCGCGCGGTCCACGCGGTCAATATAGCCCCGCAGCTTGAGAGGGTGCTCGCCGTGCAGTTCCAGCGGCGCACGCCCGTGCAGCCCAAAGGCCAGTTCGGGCGCTGCAGGCCGGTACTCGCCGGCGATCTCGATCAGCCCTTCCAGCGTGCGGAGCAGCACCTCGGTCAATTCCTCCTGCTGGCGCTCCCACAGCGGCGTGGGACGGAAGCCATAGTCGTGGGGCGCGGCGTCATAGACCTGCTGCGCGACCTGGGGCAGGGCGGCCCGCAGCCGGTCGGGGTCGGCATCGGACACCCGGGTGTACAGCCGCTCCAACACCAGGTGATAGATCGAGCCGAGGATCAGCACGTCGAAACCGATCTGGGGCAGCTCGCGGGGTTCCAGTTCCATCCCATAGGCGGCCCAAAAGTAGAAGGGGCACTTGGCGTATGTTTCCAGCCGGCTGCTCGACCAGGGACATTCCGGGCCGAACCGCTCGTCCAACCGAGCCGTTAGCGCCGAGAGATCGCCGCGCCAGGGGGAGGGTGTGGGTTGATCGCGGGCGACCAGGACTGCGCGCGCTGCTGCGGTCGCCTCGCCGGGGGCCGAGGCAGTCAATTCCTGCGCCGACGCGACGTCGGCGATGGGATCGGTGGAGCGGACGTGGCGCGTCCGTTTAGGTGTGTCCGCCAGGAGGCGCCGCACGGCCTCCCAATAGGGGGATGGCTCCCACGGCTGGCCATCGTCGGCCAGGTAGGGCCGGCAGAGCAGCAGGCGGCGGCGGGCGCGGGTGATGGCCTGGTAAAAGAAGGACGCCTCGTCGCCTAGCAGGCGCGGCTCGATGGGGAAGCCGTGCGCGGCGAGCCAGGCGCGGTCGGCCTCGCGCAGCAGGACGTCGGCCCGCTCGGCGCGGGGAAAGTCGCCCTCGCCCAGCCCCAGCAGCGCCGCCGAATCGAAGGACAGATCGCGCACGTCGGCCGCCGACGCGACCAGGATGGCGTCCCCCGCGACGGGGTGGCGGTAAGAGGTCTCCTCGATGGATTGGAGCAGCTCGGCGACAAAGGCTTCGTGGGATACGTCCTGCCCGCTCTCCCCCACTACCGACTCGGCCAGCACCATGCTCCGCAGGATGTCCTTGAGGGCTTGCAGGGCGGCCACGTCCCGGTCGCGGGTGGCGGCGTTCTGGCGGGCGCAGGCGACGATGCCCCAGGGCGGCGCGCCCCCAGAGGCCGACGTGGGTTCCTCGCCGATCAGCTCCTCCAGCCAGGCCACCCGTTGGCGCAGCGTCGCTGTGGACGGGGGTGTGATGCGCGCCACGAGCTCTTCGAAGGCGTCGGACAACCGCGCGGCCTCCGCGCCGGCGGGGGGATGGCGGCGGGCCAACCCCTCGTCGTCCTCGGCCAGGTCGGAGGCCTCGTCGCGCGCTCCGGGATCGCCAGCGACCAGGCGTCCGAAGGCCTCGCGCCACTGCTCCAGCCCGGTCACGACTTGCCCGGCGCGCGCCACGTCGCCCAGGCGATCCGCGCTGACGGCGTCGAGGGGTGCGTCGTCGGCTGTCCAATCGAAATAGGGGCTGGTCAGCGCGTCCAGCAGGGCACGCGGCGACCAGTCCACCGCCGGCAGGGGCAGGGTCAACACGTTCAGCAGGGCGGCGATGGCGGGGTTGGCGTGCAGGGGAGCGCCGGCGGCAAAACGGAGCGGCATGCCGAACTCGGCGGCGGCTTCTTCCAGGAACAGGCGGTAGGGGGTCACGTCCCGCGCCACAACTGCCACGTCCGAGAGCGGCGCGCCATCGCGGACGACCTGCGACTTGAGCCAGCGCAGCGCCTCGCGGGCCTCGGCGGCACGGTTCTGGGCCTCGATGAACGTGATCGCGTTGTCAGCATAAAGGGGCACGGCGTTGGGTTCAAAGAGATGGGCTTCGAGGTGGACCAGGGAAGCAGGGGGCAAGGAGACAGAGGGAGCGTCCGGCGGCGGGCAAGGGATGGGTTCGACGCCCAGGGCTTGGGCGAGGGCGGCGCGGGCGCGGGCAAAGCGACGGTGCGCCAACCGGTGGGGGCGGTGAGGGTCGCCGAGAAGGGTGACGACGGTCTCGTCGGCCCGGTCGGCTAGCAGGCGCAGGACATCGAGCTGGGTGGGGTTGAACTCGTCGAATCCGTCCGCGACCAGCAGCGCGAGGTCGGATAGCAAGGCGGGGTTCTGCTCCAAGGCGATGGCGGCCAGCCAGCCCTGCCCCTCGGCGTCCACCCAATGGTGGTTGATCAGCCACGCCTGGTAGGCGTCGTAGAGGCGGGCCAGCTCGGCCAGGCGCGGCTCGCAGTCGGCCGTGGCGGATAGGAGAGCCTCGGGAAAGACCCGCGCGCGCTTGAGCTCCTCGAACAGGCCGGTCAGCAGGCGTCCAAAGCCCGGCGCGGTTCGCAGCGGGGCGTAGTAAACCAGGGCGCCATCGTCGCACAGGCGGGCGACGAGATGGCGGATCAAGCGATAGCGGAGGGCGGGGGTCAGGCGCGCCATGGGCGGTGAATCGGAGGGTGGCACATCTGCCGAACTACCGGACACCGCCAGCACGTCGGCGTAGAGACCGTAAAAGGTCTGCACCTCAACGCCCATTGCCCCGCCCGCTCGCGCCAAGCGACGGCGAAAGGCCGCGGCCTTGATCTGGTCCGGCACGAGGACGCACACCGGCGAGAGCGGCGGCAGGGCACGAATGCGAGCGATGACGTGGGCCGTCTTGCCGCCTCCCGCGGGAGCGAGGAGAATTCGAACGGTCATTTTGCGATCCGACCAATGCGCGCCACTTTTATCCAAAACGGTATGCTTCGTTTCTGTGGCGCACCGCTACAATATCAACAACTCGATCATTGTCGAACACTCAAGTATGCGGTAATCCCCAACACGAATACGCCAGGGATTTTCAGATCTCCAAAGCTTGCGGCAACCAGGAGGGCACTGATCCTGTGCCAATGCCTCTATCTTGGGAAATAGACGATTGACGACGTTGGCGCTGAGGCCCTCGAGTTCCTTGCGGGCCGATTGAGCAAATGTGATCGCATACTGGGGTGCATTATAGTGTTCGAGACGGATTCGGTCAAGCGACCACCTCCCCCGGCTATCAGAACGAAGACTCGGCCGCGCCCACCGGATCGTCACATCCGGCGGAGGCGGCCGAGCAATCGCTGCCCATCAAGGGGGCTATGGAATGATGAGCCGCTGCCCCACATAGATCAGATTCAGGTTGGTCAGACCGTTGGCGGCCGCAATGATCCAGGGCGTCGTTCCATACCGCCGGGAGATGGCCCACAACGTCTCTCCGCGCTGCACGACGTGAATCCTCTGGGACGGCCAGGGCGCGCCGGTGCCGGGGATGACGAGCCGCTGCCCCACGTAAATCGTGGTTCCTCGCAGGCCGTTCGCGACCATCAGCGCGTAGACGGTGGTGCCGTACCGCCGGGCGATGGAGTAGAGGGTGTCGCCCCGCTGCACCACGTAAATTATCGCCCCGGTCGGGCTGCCGCTGCCACCGGGGATCCAGAGCGACTGTCCGGCAAAGATCAGGTTGGGATTGAGCAGCCCATTCGCCTGGACGATGGCCTGGACGGTGACGCCGAACCGCCGGGCGATAGAGTAGAGCGTATCCCCCCGCAGCACCGTGTAGTAGAAACCGCTCGGAGCGGGCGTGGGAAGCGTCGAAGCAGTAATCAGCGGACGAGGCGCCGGCTCTCCCGCCGCCGACACGGTCATCCCGCTCAGCGCGATCAATGTCAGCACCACCAGGCCGACCCGAGAGGCCCGTTCACCCAACAGCCGTCTCCCTCCCCACCTCCAATCCCTCACCCCAGCCATCAACTCGTTAGCCCATTGATGTACCCCCATTTCACTTCCTCCTATCTATTCTGATCTCGAGCGCTTGTCCTTCAGAAACACACACATCCAGCGACACGTCATCCACGTACATAGCCGTGACGCCGTCCACGCCATCGTTATAGACGCCGAACTGGAGCTTGACCGTCTCACCAGCGTGAACCAGCATGTCGAACTCGTGGAACGTCCAAGCCTGGTCGTCCACCCGCTGCCAGATCAACTGCCGACGGATCTGATTGTACTGGTTGAGGACCAACACGTATTGCAAGTCGTCGGCCAGGGCCATCTTTTCGACGTCGCTGGCGAGCAGGGCCAGCGGGAAGGTCGGGGTGTAGGGCGTCTCGCCGCTGAGGCGGTAGAGCCAGAAGCGGAGTGTGGCGCTGACGGCGTCGGTTGGGATGCTCACCGTCTGGCGGAAATCGGAATAGCTGAACCGGTTGTCGTCCACCTCCACGATGCCAGACCGCATAGCGCGGGCACCGGTGCGGGTGATGGCGGTGGTGTAGGTGGCCGGGTAGGGGGTCCCGGGAATCTCCCAGCCCTCATCCTGCTCAAAGCCACCGTTGACGATCAGATCGTCACAGGCCGGGGTGGTCCCGCATCCCCAATCGCTCCACTCCGAATCGCCGTGCTCGTTGTAGGCCCGGACGCGGAAGCAGTGGTACGTCCCCGGAGCGAACCCGCCGGCGGTGTAGGTCGTGGTGTTGGCTGGCACGTCCGCCACCCAATTGGCCCCCTCGTAGATGGTGAAGCCGTCCTCGTCGGTCGAGTTGTCCTGCCACTCCAGGCGGAATTGGCTGCAACTGATGGAGGTGGCCTGCATGTGGGAGGGGGCGTTGGGTGGACCCTCGTAATAGACAGTGATGTAATTGGGCCGCGCCAGGGTCGAGACGTCTGAGGGCAGGAGCGGCGTGCCGTGGGCGTCCATCACCGTCAGGGTGACGGTAAAGGTGCCCGTCAGCGTGTAGGTGTGGGTCGGGCTGGTCTGGGTGCTGGTGATGCCGTCGCCAAACTCCCACAGGCTGTCGGTGTAACGGCCGGTGGACTCGTTGGCAAAGGCCACCTTCAGCGGCACCCGGCCGCTGGTCGGGTCGGCGGTGAAATTGGCCCGCAGCGGGGTATAGCTGCGCAGGATGAGGGGCAAATAGATGGCGTGCTCCGTCGGCGGCTCGATGACCACCGTGCTGCCGCTGAGCGTGCTGCTCAAGACGGTCGAGCCGGAGAGGACCTGGGTCTCCCGAGGTGGAGCCGTGTGAAACGTCAGCGTCGTGCCGGTCGTCGCCGTGACAGCCTGGAAGGTGATGGTATTGAGGGTAAACGTGCCGGTCAGCGTACTGATCGCCGTTCCACTGATGATGGCCTCAACCACGTAATCCGCCCAGCCCGCGGTGTTGTCAAAGGCGTTGTACACCTCGTCCACAAGCACGCTCCCCCTGCTGATTTCCAGCACCTGGAGATACTGGGGGTCGAAATCCACATAAGCCTGGACCCGGTTCACCGTCTGGGCACCGGAGGCGACCTCGACCGCCAGCGTGAAGGATTCGCCCGCATGGACGCTTCTGATCGAGGGGGACAGGGAGACCGTCACTGTGCTGGCCGCGGATGAACCGAGCGCCCTCTCCGGGGCAGCCCCGCCATCCAACGTCGAGACGTGACGCAACTTGTCGGCCCCATCCTCCGGTCCGGCCACGCCGAACGCGCCCATCAGCATCCACGCGGCCGCGACGGCAAGCAGAACGATGCCAATCCTCACACCGAGCGGGACGTCAACACATCTATACCATCTCTTCATTTCACACCCCCTGGTCAAGGCCAAGACAAGACGCGCCATCAGAGACCAGGCAACCTGGTCACCCTTGGCACGTCACTTGATTGCCCCATCGAGCCTGCACGCTGCCCCTCTCCTATGGACACTATATGATTCATTATACCATAGAAGCCCGTGCCAGCAGCGTTACAGTATTGTTACAATTCAGAAATGAACCGGGCTTACAGCCCCTCTTTGGCGACCCACTCCCGCCCCAGGTCGATCAGTTCCTGGATGGTAGCGATAAAGCCCTGGGCGGCCTCGACGCTGGGCGGCGGGGCCTCCTCCTCGTCCTCGGCGGGCGGGGCGGTGAGGGCGCGGACCCGGTCCACGCGGGCAGCCAGGTCGGTCGGGACGCGGCCTGGGGCCACCAGTTCCGCCTCCACCAGGCGGGGGGAGGGCAGATCTGGACCCGGCGCTTTGTCCTTGACGAGGGAGAGGTGGGCGCTCAAGGTCCAGCCCAACGCCTGGCGCACCGGGCGCATCACCTCTTCGGGGAAACCGCCCTCCAGCACGACCGAGGCCAGCTTGAGCCGCTTGTCGGCGGTGTCGAACCCCTCGTTGGCGCGGCGCAGTTTCTTTTCCAACGCCTTTTGATCGGCGGCCCGGTCGGGGGCCGGGACCGCTGGAGCGCGGTAGACAGCAGCCTGGACCTCCGTCTGCTCCACCATGCCGGCGGTGAGGGCCGCGAGGGCGCGGTAGCCCTCTTGCTCCATCAACAAGAGGCCCGGCGCGGGAGAGTCGGCGTAATGCTCGCTGAGCAGTTTCTCCACCTTGGGCCGCAGCTTGGCCGGCTCCCGGTCCACGACGATCAGGACATTTCCGTCGACTGGGGCGCCGGGAAGCTGGGGAGCCTGTCGCACCAGGAGCACCCGGCCGGGATAGCGACCCACCAGCAGGTCGGCAAAGCCCTGCAGCGTGGGGGCCGGCACGACCTCCCGCTCCTCTTCCTCCTCCGACACAGCGGTCGGTTCGAGGATCAATTCCGGCGTGACCGCCTCCGGCTCGCCCAGCATCACCTGCAGCCGCTGCAGGACGCTCTGTCCCGCCTCGGAGAAGGAAAGCTCGATCACGTCGCTGTCCTCGTCCAGCGCCGCGTCGAAAACGGCTCGCTTGGCGGCCAGCGTATCGAGCATGCGCTCCTCGATGGTCCCCCGGGCGATCAGGTTGATGACGTTGACAGTGTGGGGCTGACCGTGCCGGTGGGCGCGGGCGATGCGCTGGGAGAGCACGGCCGGGTTCCACGGCAGGTCGAGGTTGACCACCATGCTGGCCGCTTGCAGGTTGAGGCCCACACCGCCGGCGTCGGTGGATAGAAATATCTTGCACTGGGGGTCCTCAAAGAACTGCTCGATGAGCGCGCCGCGCTTGCTGGTGGGCACGTCACCGGTGAGCTTGACCCAGCCCAGTTTGAGCTTTTCCAGCACCGGCTCGGTCAGGTCGAGCATGCGGGTCCACTGGCTAAAGAGGATGGCCTTTTTCCCGTTGCTGGCGATCTCGTCGTCGAGGATTTCGCGCAGTTCGCGCAGCTTGGGGGCGGTCTTTTCCCGGTCCTGGGGCTTGATCTCGGGATCGTGGAGGGCCAGGGCGTTGCAGATCAAGCGCATCTTGACCAGGCAGCCCAGGAGCACTTTGTGCTCCTCCGGGGTGAGGGGCCGGCGCTTGGCCTGGGATATCAGCTTGGCGAGCTTGTGCTCGTACTCGCCATACGCCTTCCACTGGGGATCGGTCATCTCGACGAAAAAGTTGCTGTCGATCCGCTCCGGCAGGTCGAGCAGCACCTCGTCCCGCACGCGACGCAGGACATAGGGCCGGATGCGGCGGCGCAGGTCGTCCAGATTCTTGTGGCCCAGCACCTTGTAGGAGCCGGAGGGTCGCCGCTCGACCTGGTAGTACTGCTGGTTGAAGCGCCACAGCGGGCCGAGGATCGTAGGATCAATGAACTGGAAGATCGAATACAGCTCGTCCAGCCGGTTCTCCAGTGGTGTGCCGGTCAGCACAAAGGCGTAGGGACTGCGCAGCCGCTTGATCCGGTCGGCGGTCTTGGTGCGCCAGTTCTTGATCCGCTGCGCCTCATCCAGGATGACGAGATCGAACTCGCGGCGGATCAGTTCCTCCTCATCGTAGTGCACCAACTCGTAATTCATAATGTTAAAGAACTGGAGATCGCGGTATAGGTCGCGCCGCCGCAGGGCGTTCCCCTCGATCACCTGAGCGGAGAGGGAGGTAAAGCGTTGAATCTCGCGCGCCCATTGGTGCTTGAGGGAGGCCGGGCAGATGACCAGCACCCGTTCGATGTCGCGCAGTTGTTTGAGCAGTGCAGCGGCGGCGATGGCCTGGACCGTCTTGCCCAACCCCATGTCGTCGGCCAGCATGGCCCGCCGTCCAAAGGCGAGGTGGAGCAGTCCCTCCTCCTGATAGGGGTAGAGGGGCGTCCCGATGACGTTGAGGGAGCGATTGCCCTGCTCCACCTGATCGAGGAACCAGCGCTTTTGCTGCTCCACCGCCTGGATGTCCTGCTGCTTTTCCAGGTAATCGAGCGTCGCCTGGACCACGTGCACCCCGTCCCGCTCCGAGGCCGGCAGCCGCTCCAACTCGTCCAGCAGCGCCGGGAGGGTCTGGGTCACCTTGCCCTGCAGGATTCCCTCGGCGTCGAAATAGCGGCTCAACAGCGCGTTCAAGCCCTCGCTCTCCGGTAGGGGCAGCGTCACGCGGACGGTGGTCTGCTCGGCGTGGTGGAGGTAAATCTGGGTGACGGGTGGGGCCTGCGCGACGAATTCGTCCCACTGATCGGCGAACTCTTCCTCCAGGTTGACCAGCACGCCCTCAATGTGCTTGCACGTGCCGATGGTGTTGGTGCGATAGTCGGGGCAGGTGCAGGTGTTGAGCTGCTCGGTGAGCGAGCGCACGTGGACAACGTAGACTCGCTCCGAGGCCGACGTCACCTCAAAAGTGCTGTAGACCGGGTGCTGCCCCCGGTTGACGATCTTGGCGATCTCTTCCTTGCCGCGCTTGCGGCGGCGCTCGATCTGCTCCTGGAGCATATCGGCTTGTTGTTCCATTTCGTCGTCCATCTCATCCATCTCGCTCATCCTATTCCCTCCTGGCAAATCAAGTATTGGTATCCTGTAACTATAGCACAAAACCCGCCCAACACCAAATTCGGCTTGACGGTAACTTCTCAATAAAGTGGGGGGCGGGGGGTTGTGCGGGCGCTTCGCGCCCGCACAACCCCCTATCTTCCTCTACTTGTTGAGAAGATAGGCTTGACGAAAGCGAGGGATTGCGCTACAATAGCGCGGCCTTGCGGGTGGGATCAACAAGCCCCACCCGTTTGATTTGAGGGTATTGTGAGCGACAAGGCATACGTAGGGAGGAAAAGGGAATGAGTCAGCAGAGAGAACAAGTTGAATTAGTGGCCCAGCCGCGAGTCGTGCTGGGTAAACAGGTCAAACAGTTACGCCGAGAGGGCTGGACGCCGGGCGTGATGTATGGACACGGCTTTGAGCCTGTGCATCTACAATTCGAGACGCGCCAGTTACAACACATCCTCGACCAGGTCGGCGGCAGCCAACTCATCGCCATCCAAGTCCAGGAGCAGGGTAAACCCGAGATGGCGTTGGTGCGAGACGTGCAACGGGATCCGATCCGACAAACTGTGCTGCACGTGGACTTTTATCGCGTCAAGATGACCGAGCGCCTGACCACGGAAATCCCGTTGGAGATGGTCGGAGAGTCGCCCCTGACGGAACGGCGAGAGGGGATTCTATTGATCGGCATCTCCAGTGTCGAGGTCGAGTGCCTGCCTGGAGATTTGGTGGATGCCATCGAGGTAGACCTCGCTGATTTGGTAGAAATAGACCAGGCGATATACGTGCACGACCTCGCCATTCCCGCCAGCATAGACGTCCTCACCGATCCAGATGAAATGATCGTGCGCATCGCGCCGCTGGAAGAGGAAGAAGTCCTAGAGGAATTGGAAGAAGAGGTGCTCATGCCCGCCATCGAAGAGGTCGAGATCATCACCGAGGCAGACTCGGAGGAGAGGTTCTCCGAAGAGGGGTAATTCTCACAGCTCGCGAGAGGAAACAAGTACGTGGAGGCAGGCTGATGATCCTGCCTCTGTTTTTGTCCCCCTGGTCTTGACAGCGAGGAAATTACAGTATAGAATGACAGTAGTGGCTCAACCTGGCCCACAGACCTCCGAGGTCGTGAGCCTGCGCAGTCGTAATGGGAGACGGCGTGGGACCTAACGGAGTTAGAGTTTATGGAGTACAAGGATTACTATAAAATCCTGGGGATCGATCGAAGTGCAAGTGAGACAGACATCAAGCGGGCCTACCGTAGGTTGGCCCGCCAATTTCATCCCGACGTCAATCCCAACGACAAGCGGGCCGAGGAGAAATTCAAAGAGATCAACGAGGCCTACCAAGTACTGAGCGATCCGGACAAGAGGGACAAGTATGACCGACTGGGAGCGAGTTGGCAGCAGTGGCAGCGCCGGGGCGGCGATCCCAGCCAATTCGATTGGTCGCAGTGGTTCACCGGGGCGCCGGGCGGGGCGCGGGTCGAATGGAGCGGCGACCTGGGCGACTTGTTTAGCGGCGCTAGAGGAGACCTGTTTTCCGAATTTTTTCGCTCCGTTTTTGGAGGTATGAGCGGCGCTGGTGCAGCCTCCCCCACCGGCGACGTCTTTCGCCGCGCGAGCGGACAGCGCTCGCTGCGAGGACAGGATATGGAAGCCCCGGTCGAGTTGACGCTGGAGGAAGCGTGTCACGGCACCACCCGCGTGTTAGAGCGTGGAGGACGCCGAATTCGGGTCAGAATCCCCCCCGGGGCGGGCAATGGGTCAAAAGTGCGCATCGCCGGCAAAGGTCAACCGGGATATGGGGGAGAAGCGGCAGGGGATCTCTATTTGAACGTCACCGTCAAGCCACACCCCATTTTCAAGCGGGAAAAGAACGACCTGCACTGCGAGGTCAAAGTGGACCTGTACACGGCCGTCTTGGGAGGTCACGTGCGGCTCCCCACACTGAACGGCGACGTAGCGTTGAAAATCCCCGCCGGCACCGACAGCGGCAGCACCTTTCGGCTGCGCGGCCAGGGTATGCCCAATCCTCGCGTTCCACAGCAGCGCGGCGATCTGTTCGCCACCGTTCAGGTCACACTCCCCAAGCAGCTCTCGCCGCAGGAGCGGGACCTGTTCGAGGAATTGGCCCGTCTGGGAGAAAGGAGAAAGTGATATGAGGATTCACAAGAGATTAGCATTCGCCATTTTGCCCCTAACCCTGGCTATATTGGCCTGTACGTGCAACAATCAGGACCGCTTCGCGACCCCCCTACCCCCATCCCCACCTACGC
>OMKS01001587.1_pt1 | contig 20088 bp, 19 predicted proteins | sample 1674721 | NCBI WGS metagenome assembly OMKS01 (sample SAMN06264996, study PRJEB25208) | sediment metagenome | isolation source: hot spring sediment | place: USA: California | collected 2014-09-02
GCCGCGTCCCCGCTTTCCCAGGCGCTCAGCATATCTGCAGACATCGTCTCGATCACCTCGAGTTCGGCAATCGTCTGCTTCAGCAGGTCTTCGGGTCTGTCCTCAAGAACGCCAGCAATGAGCATGGACTGATCCGAGGAGATATACCGTGTTTTTTTTCAGATTCGATAGACCAGAGGAAAACCCGGCCTTCCTGCCCGGCATATGCCGTGACAGGGTAAATACAGTATAAAGCTGCAAAGATAAGAAATACCAGCCGGATGCAGTGCATGTACCTGATCGCCATCACTTTACCGAAATGATCGATCATGAGAATTCCTCTTCCGGGTGCAGGATCATTAATCGCCGCTTACAATGACCGGCCTTGAATGTACGCCCTGCTCTACTTGGGTCCCCGGCTCAACGTCATGGGTAAGCCAGACATTGCCGCCGATGACCGATCCCTTTCCGATCCTTACCCGGCCCAGGATTGTGGTTCCGGAATAGATAATGACATCGTCTTCGACTATGGGATGCCTGGGGATACCCTTGACCAGCTTTCCGGAATCGTCCTTGGGAAAACTTATGGCGCCCAGGGTCACTCCCTGGTAGAGACGGACATTGCTGCCGATCTCGCAGGTCTCTCCGATGACCGTGCCTGTGCCGTGGTCGATGAAGAACCGCTCGCCGATCGCTGCACCGGGGTGGATGTCTATTCCGGTGGCTGAATGCGCCATCTCGGTAATGATCCTGGGAATGATATCCACTCCCAGGAGATGGAGCTCATGCGCAATACGGTAATTCGTCACTGCCTTGATGCTGGGATAGCAGAATATGGTCTCTCCGGTACTCTTTGCCGCAGGGTCTCCCTCATAGGATGCCCTGACATCCGATGCAAGAAGCCGCCTTATCTTCGGTATGGTGGCAATGAATTCGCGTGCCAGAGAAAGGGAGCGTTCCTCACATTCCAGACAGGCCTGCCTGTCCCTGATCTCACAGGAAAACCCGTATCCCCGTTTTATCTGTTCGCCGAGCAGCCGTTCGATCTTCTCGATATGGCTGCCGATGATAAAGGGCATGGTCGATGTTGTCATCTCGGAATCATTGAAGTATGCAGGGAAAAGGACACTCCTGAGCCGGTCTACAATCTCGACCAGGGTTTCCAGAGAAGGCATCAGCCCTTTGACGGTCGGCCTGTGATAGACGGATTCATATGACTCGCTCCGGCATAACTCGTCAACAACCCTCCTGATCAGGGTGTCTTCCTCGCATGCTTTCTTTTCCGGATCATGGCTCATAATCTTGACCTCCCAAGCAAGTTCTCTTTTTCAAATGTGCGCGTGTATTCAGAAGCGATGCAAAAGAAATCGCGGCTGAAAGCCGCTCCCGCAGTGTTAATTCTTTCTATAACGCAAAATGTGTGATCAATCAAACAGCTCCGTACTCAGATACCGCTGTGCAGTGTCGCAGACAATGAACACGCCTGGCCTGTCTGCATTCTCTTCACCCTGGGCACTTCACCTGCAGTATGGGCAATGGCCCACTAAGATATTCCTCACAGGTTACCATGTTACGTCTGACAGAAATGCTTATTCTTGTAGACTTCCACCAGTTCGGTAATATCATCCTTGCACTCACCGCATACAGTACCTGCCTTGGTCATCTCCTGCACTTCGTAAAAGGTCCTTGCGCCTTCGAGAACTGCTTCTTCGATCTCATGGTCGGTTATGTTCATACAGTTGCACACGATGCGCGCCTCTTCCTTTTTGACCTTGTCCTCCATACCATTGCGGATGTAGTAGTCGTTTATGGCAGCCCGCAGGGCCTTGTCGCCTAGCACGCTGCAGTGGATCTTGTGTTCGGGCAGGCCGCCGAGCTCTTTATTGATATCCTTTGCAGAAACATGGTACGCATCTTCGAGAGTCCTGCCCTTTACCATCTCGGACAGGGCAGAGGTGCTGGCAATGGCACTGGCACATCCGAAGGTCTTCCACTTGCAGTCTTTGATGATCCCTTTTTCCTTATCCACCTTGATAACAACGATCATCTGGTCGCCGCACTTGATATTCCCGGTTATGCCCTTGCCGTCGGCTTCATATGCGTCTTCATCCACCAGGATGTTTTTCGGATGCATGAAGTGTTCGAGAACCTTGTCCGTATACAGCCAGTCTGTCTTGATCATTATTGTCTCCTTGCATACACTGTTGACATGGACCTTATCCTGTCCATGATCGGGGGGAGCACATCGAGCATGTATTCGATATCATCAGCAGTATTTTCCCTGCCCAGACTGATCCGGATCGATCCGTGTGCACACTCGGCCGGAAGCCCGGTGGCGAGGATCACATGAGACGGGTCAAGCGAACCGGAAGCGCACGCAGAGCCTGTTGAGACTGCTATTCCTTCCAGGTCGAGATAGAGGATGATCGCCTCCCCTTCTGCCCCATCGAACGAGACATTGAGCGTTCCCGGGAGAGCGTCCGTGGGGTGGCCGACAAAACGTATATCGGGTATCGTTTCCTCTATCCCCTGCCTGAGCCTTTTTTTCAACCCGAGAAGTCGCTTTTCCTCGGCCTCCATTTCCTTTGCACGCATTTCTATGGCCTTACCCAGCCCCACAATACCGATAGTGTTCTCAGTTCCCGCACGCCTGCCTTTTTCCTGGTGACCTCCGCGTATGAGCGGACAGAACGGTGACCCTTTTCTGACATACAGGGCCCCGACACCCTTGGGTCCGTAGATCTTGTGCCCGGAGAGTGTGAGGAAATCAACATCCAGGTCATTGACATCAACCGGAACCTTGCCCACGGCCTGAACCGCATCGGTGTGGAAAAAGACACCCTTTTCATGCACGATCTGTGCAATGGTTTTGATATCCTGGATCGTACCTATCTCATTGTTTGCCATCATTACCGATACCAGGCCGGTATCTGTTGTCACCGACTCGCGGATCTGATCGAGGTCCACCTTACCATACTGATCCACCTCGATATAAGAGACCTTGACTCCCCCCTCGGAAAGACACTTCGAGGTCTCAAGGATGCAGGGATGCTCGATGGTGGTCGTGATGAGGCTTCTGCCGCTTCTGCAGTCAAAATGACAATGGCTGCACTGGTTTGTCAGAATGGACAGTACTGTGTTGTTTGCCTCTGATCCACTCCCAACAAACATCACCTCATCAGGTGCCGCTCCGATAAAATCAGCAACCTTAACCCTGGCGTCTTCCACATAACCCCTGGCTTGGCGCCCGAAGGCGTGAAGATTTGAAGGATTCCCGAAGACATCCATGAGCTCAATCATTATTTTTTTCACTTCCGGATGAATCGGCGTTGTTGCATTGTTATCAAAATATACCTTGCGTTTTTCCATTATAACCTCCGCTGTACATGCTATTACCTGAAGACAGCCCCTTCATCTCTTCAATGCTCTCGACGGCAAGCAGGCTCGCCTGCCTCTTTGTTCCTATCTCGGCATGGGCATCGCCTGCAAGCCCGCAGTCCTTCAGAATCCTTGCAGAGTTCTGCGGGATTTTTCTGGTCCCTTTTTCAGCACTGGAACAAACCGCGACCACCCGTGCCTTTATTGACTTGTTTTCCATTCGTTTCTCCTTTTTCCAATGTGTATGCGCCCCAAGGTGTTCCATACCGTCTGCTCAAGGATTATTTCTCCGATATGCCGGAAAACTTCTGCCAATGTCGCTTTACCATATCTTCCAGGCTCAGGGCCTCAAAGGTCTCGAGCATCTTCTTCGTGGCTTCCATCCAGACATCGCGGTAGACGCATAATTCCGACCTGCCGCACTCTCCGGCATCATCCACACAATCCACAAGAGACAATGACCCCTCCCCGACCTGGATGATATCCTTCAGGGTTATCTGCGAGGCCGTCCTTGCAAGACTGTATCCGCCGTTTGAACCCCGCACGGACTTTATCAGGCCTGTCGTCTTCAGAGGATTTATCAGCTGCCATAGATACTTCTGGGAGATCTGCTGCCGAAGGGCAATATCTTTTAAAAAAACCGGACCGGCATCATCATGGATTGCCAGATCGAGCATTATCCTCACACTGTAACGGCCCCTGGTTGAGAGTTTCATATGTTTACATCCATGAAAATCTACTATCTCTACTGTTTTGGTAGAGTGGTAGTGTATTAATGGTAAAAACTATCCTTGTCAACATTGCATTCCATAATCACCCCTGTCCACAAAATACGATGATAAAGAACCCGGCAGTAAACTGTCGAGGCATCAGAACTCTATTAATTATTCCCATCCTGCCGTTATCCTCTCCCTTAATGGGCGAGGATAATTTGTGAGCGCTTAGAAGCAGCTTACGTTACATCTGAATGAAACTCCGTGTTCGGAATAGGTATGCCTATACCTGAGAGTGCCTCATTAGATTGACTTACGTGAAAATATTTTCCCACGAGGGGTTATCTTAGGTCCTATTAAGGATAGGAATCTTCCATTTTATTAACACCCCGCATAAGGCCATCACCATCAATTATAGCAATGCTTTGATATTATGCGTTTTTCCCGATCTCTTCTCTAATATCGACATGGCACTTTTATTGCTATATTTTAAACTGACGCCTTTTAAGAACACGTGGCTTATATACACAAGGATCGATAAAAACAGTTAGATATGATCGTCCACCAAGGAGAAGAAAATGATAAGGTTTATAGTACTTACAATCAGCTTGCTTCTTATTGCAAGTTCGGCATGGTCTTTCTATATTAATGATGGCGGGTATGTGGATGTCGGGGAACTGGATATCTACTTAGCGTCTGCAACGCAGGAAGATGTTGGTGGTAGTTCTGGCGATGCAGAGGAACTTAATTGGATCAATACAACCCTCTTTGGTCTTGGATTGATCTCATCCTACTATACTGATACTGATTTCGATAAGATTGAAACTGATGATGGCGCAGGCTGGCTCCAGGCCTACTCAACCCCTGGCGTAGTAGCAGACTACACGTTTGCATATAATCTTGTGACTTCAGAAGGTGAGACGTTATATCCAGATTATTTTCTCGTTAAAACCGGCAATCTCCGCGATGATGTCGACTATCGCTGGTTCCTGTTCCAAAACAATGAACTGCTCGATTGGGCGGTTATCAACCTCCAGGAACAGGGATACAGTCTCCTGGAAATAGGAAAGATCAGCCACATCGACAATGTCGGCGGAGCAGCACCCGTACCGGAGCCTGCCACCATGATACTTCTAGGTTCCGGGCTGATCGGTCTTGCAGGAATCAGAAGGAAACTTGCCAGCAAAGACTGCTCCGGGAAAACCATATTATAGGTCCGCGGCCCGATGAGGAATCTCCGGCGATGAACTACCCCGCCGCAAGCAACGGGGTATCCAAAGCCTTCTATTTTGAATAGGCAATTCGCAGCAAGCTACGGGGAATTAACCCCAAGGGATTAAACTCTGGTTTCGAATCCTGATTTTCCGCCCGGCAAAGAATAAACACGAAAGGCCGACCAGGAGTATCTATTCAGTCCATCAAGCTGATATATCGGTAAAAGACCCAGAAATGGGCGCTGCTGCCAAGGATGACGAAGATATGGAATATTTCGTGAAAGCCGAACCACCTGGGCCATGGGTCCGGCCTCTTCATGGCATAGATCAGGGCGCCAGTTGAGTAGAAGACGCCGCCGGCAACAAGCCAGAAGATAGCACCGGGCTGTAATGTCCGGATCATTGGCCCGATCCCCACTATGGCGATCCATCCCATGAAGACGTAAACGCCTGCGGAGACCCACCGCGGGGCATGTATCCAGAACAGCTTGAACACGGTCCCAAGCAAGGCTATGGCCCAGATACACCCGAACAGGCTCCATCCGAAGACACCCCGAAACGGAATAAGACAAAAAGGGGTATAGGTGGCGGCAATAAGGACAAAGATCATGATATGATCCAGGGTGCGCATCCTTGCGATCCCCTTTTCCGAGAGGTCAAGCCAGTGGTACAGGGTACTTACCGTATAGAGCAGGATCATGCCGGCACCAAAGATCGAGAAGGTGGTAATGTGCCAGGGTTTTACCGGGTCGGACGACTTGATGACAAGCACGACAAGCCCGATGCATGCGAGCAGGGCGCCGATGAAATGAGTGAGACCGTTGACGGGTTCACGCAGCCTGTTTAATATATTCATATCGGGGATGTTTTTTCCCATAACCCTCTGCCTCAGAGTAATAATTGCCGACCTCTCAAACTATACCGGAAATCTTTGAGCCCGGCGTGTTACCGCCTGTGACGGTCAAAATTGTATGTTTTATCACTATCACACAATCAGCGCCCCGATTGTGAAACTATATACAAGAAAATGTCAATTATATGAAAATATAACGGATATATACGCCGCTTCTTCAGGTTGGCCTGGTTTCAGACACCTAGATATTTGAGCCATGTTCCTGAGGTCTCTTTCCAGTCTTTTATGAAGGATCCGGCTCAGGATTGTTAAACGCAAGATAAATTCTCTAGTAATAAACTATTACTCTTCTCTATCTGGGTTATCAGTTTTGGATATGAATCATTTCTTAACCCAAAATTAACAGATATTTTATAATTCCTTAACACTGGGCATCTATTGAACATAAAAAACGGAGGTTTTCTTATGAAATTACAGATATTTTCAGGAAGAATTCTATTGGCTGTCGCTGGCGCCGTCTTGTTCATCATGACAACCGGGAGCGGCGCTGTTGCAGCAGGACCGGACATGACTATTAAGGGCTCGACAACGGTACTGCCCATTGCGCAGATCGCAGCGGAGACCTTCATGGATGAGCACCCCGGAATAAACATATCCGTGCAGGGAGGAGGATCCGGTGTAGGGATTGCATCTCTCATCGACGGTACAACCGATATAGCCGACTCGTCCAGGAAGATCAAGGACAAGGAGATAGACAAGGCAAAGGCCGCGGGCATCAATCCCTTTGAGAACATTATCGCTATGGACGGCATTGCAGTCATTGTCCATCCCAGCAACCCGCTGAGCAAACTTGGCCGGGATCAGATAAAGGACATCTATACCGGAAAAGTATCGAACTGGTCGGATCTCGGCGGTAAAGGCGGCAAGATTATCGTTATAAGCCGTGACAGTTCCAGCGGAACGTTTGAGGCATTTGAAGAACTCGCAATCAACAAGGAAAAAGTCAGAGCCGATGCATTGACGACAGCTTCGAACCAGGCCGTGGCACAGACCGTGGCACAGACGCCCGGTGCCATAGGATATATAGGGCTCGGCTACCTTTCAGGCAAGGTCAAGGATATAGAAGTCGACAGCGTCAAATGTACCAAGGAAACCGTTATCAGCGGTAAATATTCCCTGTCGCGGCCGCTTTTCATGTACACAAATGGTGCACCTGCAGGCAATGTCAAAAAATTCATCGACTTCGTCCTGAGTGATGAAGTCCAGAAGATGGTTGAAGAAGAAGGGTTCGTAGGTCTTAAATAACCTGCTCAGATACAAGAGGGCAAAAGGTCGTGTCCGTGTTCCAGACACAACCTTTTGCCTCCATATATGACATGGATAAACAAGATTACATTGTGGTTTATTACCTTGCAAGTGTGGTACTGTCACTTTATCATTTTGACCACGAGAAAGGATTATGAACAAGCTCATTGCAGTAATAGACGACGAGCCGGATATCAGGCATCTTGTCACCCTTCACCTGAAGAAAGAAGGTTTCGAGGTGAACTCCTATTCCAATTCCTCGGACTTTCTCAAATCCATTGTGTCGCGCACGCCTGATCTTATCATTCTCGATCTCATGCTCCCGGACTTGGACGGCCTGAGCGTATGCAGACAGCTGAAAAAAGATGCCGATTACAGCGACATCCCTATCATCATGCTGACGGCAAAGGTTCTCGAAACAGACAAGGTTGCCGGGCTGGACTTAGGCGCTGATGATTATGTCACGAAACCGTTTTCACCAAGGGAACTCATGGCAAGGGTAAAGGCAGTCCTGCGCAGAACAGACTCTTCCGCAGACAGCACACTATGTATCGGAGACAGCCTCACAATTGATCCGGAAAGATTCCTGATAACCGTCAAGAATGAACCAGTCAATGCCACCTCGGTGGAATTCAGGATACTTCACCTGCTGGCCATGAACAGAGGAAGAGTATTCAGCAGGGAGAAGATTCTTGATCATCTCTGGGGGAATGAAAAAGCGGTTCTGGACCGGACAGTGGACGTGCACATCAAGAACCTGAGGGACAAGCTCGGAGTCGCAGGAAACATGATAAGAAACATCCGAGGCGTAGGATACAAGCTGGAAGAATGAGACTGCCTATTATTATTAAGATCTTTTCCGGATATGTAATTGTCTGCCTGGCACTGGCAGGCCTTATCCTTTCTGTCTCATTCCAGACCATCCGCACCCACTACATGGATACATACACAACAGGACTGAAGAACCTCGGCAATACCCTTGTACTGATAATAGACCCTATCATGAAAAAGGAAGATATGCCCGGATTAAACTCTCTTGTTTCCGATATGGGGAAAAGCCTTCAGACAAGGATAACCGTTATCAATTCTTCAGGCAAGGTGCTGGCTGATTCTGAAAACGACCCTGAAACACTTGAAAACCACCGTGACAGGCCCGAGATTATCGCTGCATTTATCGGCGAGACAGGAAGAGTTGTGCGATACAGTCTTACCCTTCAGAAAGATATGCTCTATGTGGCTGTGCCCATGGAGATCGAGGGGAAGACAGGCGCTGTTATCCGTATGAGCATTCCCTTTGAAAACATCGACATCCTCCTTGGTACGCTTCGTCATGACATCATGAAGATGTCGTTTATCATTATCGCAATCTCTCTTTTTATCGCATTTTTCATATCCCACAGGATCTCCAGTCCGATCAGGGAACTCAACAGGGCATCGAGACAGATTGCCGGGGGCGATCTCGATGTGAGGGTAACACTGAAAAGCAGTACCGAGATAAGAGAACTCGCTGAAAATTTCAATGATATGACCGAACATCTACAGACATCGTTCACTGAGCTCTCCGGCAGAAGAGAAGAACTGGAAAGCATCATATCATCGATGACCGAAGCGCTCCTGGTAATCGACAACAGGGGAAAGATCCTCATGTTCAACGAGAGCGCGCAGAGGATTGCCGGTTCAGAAAAGATCCTGGGCAGGTATTTCTGGGAGGTCATACGATCGGTTAAACTCAACGAGATAGTTGAAAAGGCTAAAGACAGACCGGCAAGTGATGATTTTGAAATGGAAAATACTTTTTATCTGTGCAGCGTAACACCCATACGATCAGGCAGGGCAAAGGTCGTTCTCCTGCACGACATAACCGAGAGGAAAAGGATAGAGAAAATCAAGAAGGACCTTGTCGTTAACGTATCCCATGAACTGCGCACACCTCTGACCGCCATAAAGGGTTTCGCGGAGACCCTTATGGACGAGGCCGACGGTCAATGCAGGGACTATGTCGAGATCATACAGAGACACACCGACAGGCTCATTAATATCGTCAACGACATCCTCGCTCTTTCGGAACTTGAAGAACGTGGGATGAGGCTCAACATCGAGAAGGTAACCATGCAAGACCTGATCGAGAAGGTACTTGTATTGTTTTCACAGCGGACACAGGACAAAGGACTGGAGATCAGGACACAGTGGCCTGATGAGCCGGTCATTATCGACGCCGACCCCTTCAGGCTGGAACAGCTGTTCAGCAATCTTATCGACAATGCCGTCAAGTATACGGACCATGGCTGTATAACCTTGGATCTGGAAGACTCAGCCGATGATATCATCGTCAGGATAAGTGATACCGGCGCAGGGATACCAGGGGAACATCTCCAGAGAATCTTCGAACGTTTCTATGTTGTCGACAAATCCAGGTCCAGGGTGCTCGGTGGAACAGGCCTGGGCCTATCCATAGCCAAGCACGTCGCAAACCTTCACGGGGGAACCATAGCCGCTCAAAGCAGGCTCAATGTCGGAACAACCTTTAGCGTGACTCTGCCGAGAAACCTTTCATTCAGACATGAACATACGGCCATATCTTAACCAAAAATTAACAGGATCTTAATTTTCTCTTAACACAACATTACTATTGTTTAAAATACCCATAAGGAGGAATGATCGTGAAAAGGCAATCGATCTATCCACACATACTTTCATACATGATCTGCCTGTTCTTTTTAACGCCTGCCAATGCTGCAATCTCCAAGGAAGCACCGGCCGACAGCAAAACCATAACCATCAAGGGCTCAACGACAATACTGCCCATCGCACAGATCATGGCAGAGGAGTTCATGGACAAGAATAAAGACATCTCCATATCGGTCCAGGGTGGAGGGTCCGGAGTGGGAATCGCCTCACTGATAGACAAAACCGCGGATATCGCCGACTCTTCGAGAAAGATCAGCCCCAAGGAGCTTGAACAGGCAAAAGGCTCGGGCGTAACCCCTTATGAGAACATCATAGCAATGGACGGAATAGCTGTCGTGGTACATCCTTCGAATATCAAGAACCACTTCAACACACACCAGTTACGGGCCGTTTATACCGGAAAGGTATCGAACTGGTTAGAGATAGGAGGAGAAAACAGAAAGATTGTGGTCATATCCCGCGACACATCGAGCGGCACGTACGAGGCCTTTGCAAACCTGGCACTTTCTGGGCAGAAGGTGCGGCCCGATGCGCTCATTACGGCATCCAATCAGACAGTAAACACCACTGTTGCACAGACACCCGGGGCGATCGGTTATCTTGGCCTGGGATATGTATCAAAAAAAGTCAAGGCCGTGCGCATCAACAACATTGAATGCACTAAGGATACCATACGTTCCGGCAAGTATCCCCTGTCACGGCCACTATACATGTATACAGACGGTATTCCAGAGGGCACTGTCAGACGCTTCATCGATTATATCCTGAGCGGGCAGGGTCAGGAACTGGTGGAAACTGAAGGGTTCGTCGGTATCAGGATACAAGTCTACAAAAATCCCGATCGTGATGATAAATAACCGATCGCCGTCTTTGCTGACCGAAAAACCCGTGAAAACTATAAAACATTACTGAAGGCATCCTGCATGATCAGATTCAAAGAAGAATTATACAAGTGGATATTTGCAGTGCTTGCACTGGCATCGCTCGTATTTCTCGTAGGCATAATCATTACCCTGTTCAAGGAATCCATCCCCATCTTCTCGCACTATTCATTCTTTCATCTCCTGTTCGGCACACAGTGGTACCCCACCTTTGAGCCGCCGGAGTTCGGAATGTTTACCCTTATCTTCGCATCAGTCGTCGTCACCTTGGGGTCCATGCTCTTCTGCGTTCCCATAGGGGTGGGAAGCGCCCTTTATATCCATGAGATCGCGTCGGAAAAGCAGCGCGCATTCCTCAAACCCATCATCGAGATCCTTGCAGGGATACCTTCCATTATCTACGGATTCTTCGGCATGGTGATCGTCGCACCGTTGCTCCAGAACGTGCTCGATATCCCTATCGGGCTGTGCGCCTTCACCGCCAGCCTTGTCCTGGGAATCATGGCAACACCTACCGTGGCAAGCCTTGCAGAAGATGCCCTGAGCTTTGTTCCCAGGAGCTTCAGGGAGGCATCTCTTGCCCTGGGTGCAAACCGCTGGCAGACACTGACAAAAGTCATCGTACCTGCTGCAGGCTCAGGGATCTCCACTGCGATCATCCTCGGCATGAGCAGGGCCGTGGGAGAGACCATGACCGTACTCATGGTTGCAGGGGGTGCAGCGGTTATACCGAAATCGATATTCGATCCCGTTCGGCCCATGACATCGACCATTGCCGCCGAGATGGGAGAGGCAGTCATGGGAAGCACTCATTTCAGCGCACTGTTTGCAATAGGGCTGATCCTGTTCCTCATAACGCTCATCATAAATATCATCGCCGAGGTCATCAGCAGGCGGTTCAGACTGAAACTGGGGCTGGGAAGATAATGCACGCGGAAAACGCTAACCGGAATCTTTCATTCATGGGAAAAACCATGGGTTTCAAAAAAGGCCTGAGGTCAAACGATATAACACAGACCATTGGATTCACTCTTCTCTTTGTCTCCATACTCTTTACCCTGTTTTTCCTGGGATCGATCATCTACTTCATAGCCGTGCAGGGGATATCAGTCATTTCCTGGGAATTCCTCACCGAGGTACCCAGGAAGGCCATGACCAAAGGCGGAGTCGCCCCGGCGATCGTGGGCACATTCTACCTTACCATAGGCGCCATAGGGTTCGCCCTCCCCCTGGGACTGGCCTGCGCGATCTATCTGTGCGAATACAGTCCGAAAAGCATTATGGTAAACATCATCCGGCTCAGCATCAATAACCTTGCAGGGGTCCCCTCCATAGTATTCGGTCTGTTCGGACTTGCCGTTTTCGTCAAGGTTTTCGGGTTCGGCGTTTCAATCCTGTCCGGCAGCCTTACCCTGGGTATCATGGCGCTGCCCGGAATCATATCCGCCTCGCAGGAAGCCCTGCTTGCAGTTCCCCAGTCATACAAGGAGGCATCACTGGCGCTCGGGGCCACGCACTGGCAGACAATCAAGAAGGTGGTCCTTCCCACTGCGCTACCCGGAATCCTCACAGGAGTGATATTGAATCTCGGAAGAGTAGCAGGCGAAACAGCACCCATTCTCTTTACCGCCGCCACATTCTATACAAGGGGATTTCCCGACTCGATCTTTTCCGAGGTCATGGCACTTCCCTACCACATCTATGCACTCATGACAGAGGGCACACGCCCGGAGGTTCAGGCCGGTATTGCGTACGGATGCGCCCTGATACTTCTATGTCTTGTCCTTACCATCTCAGCACTTGCAATCATCCTGAGACAGAAGCAAAGGAGAACCTATGGATCATGAGGTAAAGATACGTGCCGACAAGATAAACTTCTACTACGGCAAAACCCAGGCACTGAAGAATATCGCGATCGATATATACTCTAACAAGGTGACAGCCTTCATCGGCCCGTCCGGATGCGGCAAATCGACCTTTATCAGGCTCTTGAACCGCATGAACGATCTTATTCCGGGAGCCCGTGTAGAGGGACGGATACTCATGGACGGCAAAGACATCAATCACGCCAAGATGGACGTCGTCGACCTTCGCCGAAGAGTGGGCATGGTCTTTCAGAAACCGAACCCGTTCCCGAAAACAATATATGAAAATATGGCGTACGGGCTCATCATAAACGGGATAAAGGACAAGTCATTTATCGAGCAGCGGGTCATCAACTCTCTGAAGAAGGCGGCATTGTTCGATGATGTGAAGGACCGGCTCCACGACAGCGCTCTGATGCTTTCCGGAGGCCAGCAGCAGCGGCTGTGCATAGCGAGGTGCCTCGTTGTGGAACCTGAGGTCATCCTGTTCGACGAGCCGTGCGCGAGCCTTGACCCCATATCCACAAGAAAGATTGAAGAGCTGATCCTGGAACTCAAGCACGACTATACCATCGTGATCGTCACCCACAACATGCAGCAGGCTGCCCGGGTATCTGATCACACGGCATTCATGTATCTTGGAGAACTCATCGAATACGATGAGACCGAGAAGATCTTTACCGTGCCGAAAGAAAAGATGACTGAAGAGTACCTTTCCGGAAAATTCGGATAATGAATAGAATCAAGGAGAATATATGTTAGAAGAAACAAAGCTTCTTCACGTGAAAAAAGAACTCGTTGAGTTTGCGACCCTTGTCGAGGGGATGATCAGTAAAAGCATAAAGGGCCTGGTAGATAAGGACCTGGACATCCTCAACGAGGTCATTGATAAAGACGAAACAAAAGCGAACGATTTCGAGATCAGACTCGATGAGATGTGCATTGCCCTTATCGCCCAGCATCAGCCCGCAGGCAAGGCACTGCGGACCATCATCATGGCCCTTCGTATCAACAGCACGCTGGAGCGGATCGGGGATCATTCAGTCACCATAGCGGAGGCCGGGATCTTCCTTATTGAAAGACCCCCGGTGAAACCCCTGATTGACATACCGAGAATGGTGGAAATCGTAGGTTCCATGGCAACAGACTCCATCAACTCGTTTATCAACGAAGATGCGCAGCTTGCACAGAATGTCTGCGAGAGAGACAGTCTTGTGGACGGACTGCGCAACCAGATCCTGAGGGAACTCATCACATTCATGACCTCGGACCCGACTACCATAGAACGTGCGCTGCAGCTCATGAAGATATCCAGCAACCTGGAAAGGATTGCTGACCTGGCCACAAATATCTGTGAAGATGTGATCTACATGGTCAGGGGAAAGGTGATAAAACATCACAAAGACAGCATGTAAAATGATCTGCATTATCCCGCATTCTGCAATTGGAATAACACTGTTGAACAACACTGTGGGAGCGGCTTCAGTCGTGATACTGCTGCAATCGCAAAAAAACAGTCGCGGCTGAAAGCCGCTCCCACAGAACAAGGTAAAATTTTCTCCAACTGCAAAGTGCGGGTTTATATGCCGCCTGATACGGATTTGATGCCGATCAGATTGTATCGATCATATGCTCCTGGATCTCCCCGATATGCACCTTTTCCTCGCTCACCGCGCAGTCCCTTACAGATATTTGTGCGCTGTGAACCGTTTCTTTTTGACCGCAGACCAGATGGTGCCACCACGGCAAGTCCATGCCCAGGGCAACGAGACGGTATGCACAGGTCTCCGGCAGCAGATGGAGACTGGATTCAAGGTTGTCCGGGGTCAGAATGAGGCAGTCCGGCATCTCTTGCGCCCTGTCCTCATATAAACTGCACCTGCAGTCTTCAATGTCGAGATACCGGCACGCGACATCGGTATAACAGATCTCCCCGGTATCCTCATATTCGATCTTGCGCAGGCAGCACTTTCCGCAGCCGTCACACAGAGATTCCCACTGTGCAGGCGTCATCTCATCAAACGCAAGGTTTTTCCAGAACGGATCGATATGTGTCTTCTTCATGTTAAAGATCTAACGGATTTCATGGCCCCTGTCACTCGGGAAAGACTCCATCAGAAATGGGTTTTCATGAGAAGATAGGCGACATCATTGTCCTTGTATGCGCCATATTTGGTAAGTTCTCCTCCTGAGATTACTATATAACCGATCTCCAAAGAGGTGTTGTCAAAGGGCTTGTATTCGATCTGGGGCTTTAACACCCAGGCGGTGTTGCGGGATAGATCTTCGTAATTATTGACCTCGAGCATGAAATTCAAGGTGGTCGTGAGATCACCGTTCAAGAATGAATACTCAACGAATGTAACATAATAATCCTCGATCCTGCCCATAAAACCGGCATCGCCTACACCCAGGGCATCCCTTGCCTCGGTGGTATAGTCGAATTCATCATAGTAGCCATGATTGAACTGTGCATTCCAGTAGATGCCGTCTCCGATGCCGAAGGTGTAATCAAACCCGATGGTATATTTATAATAGACATCTTCAAGAAACTGAAATGACTCGGTCGATGAACTGGACAGAAAAGAGGTGACCTGAACCACATCCTTTTTCTCCGGGTAATATGCGGCAAACTCGGCCCAGACACCTACGGAATAGATCTCTCCTGCCAGGTCGAACCCCACCACATCGAGCCTGGGGTAATCATAAAAGGTGGTCATGGATGTGGAATCAAGGGTAATATCCGTGTGGACCTTGTACAGCATGGGCAGGCTCTGGTATCCACGGTAATAACTGAGCCCGCAGTCGAAATTGAAAATCACGCTGCTTAGACGTATGCCTGCAGGGCCTTTCCCTACCCGATAATCCGGCACATCACGAAGCACCATTGCGACATCCCCGCTTGAAAATCCGTACGAAGAAGTGAGTTCATCGAGTTCTGATTGCTGCATGGAAAGACTCTGCTCATTGAAACCCTGAGGCAGTGTCGATGGTTTGAACGAGACAAAGTAGGCTGCCTGAAGTTTCAGATCGAAATCAAAGGGAAGCTGGTATTCAAGATTGAACCCGTCCATGTTCAGGTGTTCGACCAGATAATCCGGATCATACGAGAACAGGTTGCGGTAATCGACCGGATTGAGGTTGTCCACGACATTATATTCGTCCGAGGTCCCCCATCTTACCCGTTGCCGCCCCACCCTGAGATCGAGCCCTTCGGCAAAGAGATCCATAAGGGTAAAGGATGCCTCCTTGATAAAGGTATCCTGTTCGTGCACCAGCGAGGAATATCCTGAATCCGTCTCGAGCTGTTGCAGGTCATCAAAGTCCGGCCTGGCATCATAGATAAAATATACCATGGAACGGAAACTGACATTGTCCGAGACATACCCGTTCAGGCCTACATGAAGCTCACCGCGGTTCAGCGAGTAATCACCCGCTTTATGCGGCTGATATGCATCATCCTCGCTGTCTTTTGTATAGACCGAGCTGAACACCTTGACCGTGCCCTTGATGTTCACATCTCCTGCAGCATGGACCGCAGCGGTGTGGGTCAAAAAAAACAGAATCAGCAGCAGGATGCCAAGCATCCTGCCGGATTTAATCATCCTTTACACTCCTTTTCAGGAAACGTTTTGTAAATACACTATCGTCAAGATCGGTATCATATTCAATTTTTGTTATCTTCATGATCGTGGTGTGATCCTTCTGTACGTCTTTCATCCTGATCTGTTTTGGAGTCCAGTAGTTCTGAATCTTCTCGTTTACAACCTCGTTCACCTTCCAGAGTCTGTCCTGGTCATCGTAGAGCTCCATCTTCGAAGAGGTGAACTCATTCTTGTCCACCCATGCCACAACCCTGGGATAGATCCGGTCCGAACCGGGTTTCCGCTTCAGCTCCAGAACATATTCAGTATCTGTTTCACTGCTGATCTCGGCTGTGTAGTGGGCGGTATACTTTCCGGTGCTCAGGTCATCATTCGACAGGTCGCTGCCGGCAAAACTCTCTTTTCGCGCATGGGATGCAATGCGTCTAACCCGGTCAAAGGCGGGCATATAGAGATACATCTGATCGTCTGCCAGCGACAGGAACCCGAGGTTGCGGATCTCTGCAGGGATGACGAACTTCAGTACAGACAGGTCATCCTTGTCTGCATAGTGCCTGGTCCATATCTTTAACTCCCTCTCTTTTTCATTTCCATCCTTATCGATCAGCACCATTGTCGCAGAGCCGACAGAATTCTTCGATGCTGAAAGCACTGCATCGACCTTGGATAATATCTCGTTGCCGTCGAGTGCAACTGCCTGATCCGCAGTCATGAAGATCAGAGCTGCCATGAAAAGTACGCAATACCGCCAGTGAATACCTGAATTCATCAATACTTCCTCCCTATTTCCTCATATATGAGTTGATCGTTCATACCAAGTTGTATGCGCCATGGTTCCTCATCAAGGCGTATCAATGATGCCAGAGACGGCAGCAGAGTCAGGATGGATAGGGTAACCATGGTTATTGCAAGCCCGTTTATCAGGGCAAAATTCCTCAGCTCCGATGTCTTGGAGAACATCAATACGATAAAACCAAGGCAGGATGTTGCATTCGCAGTTATTACCGCCCTGCCCACGTGCCCGATTGTCTCCTGGAGAGAAACCCTGCCTTTCAGCCCCTGTTTGTGAAGCCTGTGATAGTAATGGAGAAAGTGTATGGAGCCGTCGACCCCGAGACCTATGATGAGCGCACTGCACAGCACTGTCCCGAAATCAAGTGGGATACCAGCCCACCCCATGAACCCGAGTATGAATTCCAAAGGCACGAGAACCGCTATGAGCGAGATCAGTCCTCTTTTGAAAGACCTCTGCGTGAGCGAGATCATGATAAGGACGATAATTGAAGCGAGTATGAGGCTTTGAACCTGACTTTCGTACAGGAGTTTGTCAAACCTGCTGAACATCTGATGCGCCCCTGTCTGTTCCATGGTGAGCTGAGTATCCTCGGCTATTGCGCTGTCAATACCGGCTATGTCTTTCACCTCATGATAGAACAGGAACGGCCTTTCAGACAGCACTGACCACACAACGCCGTCGGACCGCTTCAGAAAATCTTTGTTCTTTCTGAGCATTTCGCTGATATTGCCATGAAAAGATGCCCTGAGTGCATATACCTTTTTCAGACGGACAGTGCTGTCGAGCCTCTTTATCATCCCGGCTATGGTGAGACCTGCATCTTCTTCATCCATTATCCCGCCTGCTGTTATAAGACCTGTCAGATAATCACTGAACCCATTTCCATGCCTTTGCAGCCACTGGTTTCGTGTATAATCCACAATAGACGAGATCAGCTCAGGGGCAAGAATCTCTACGGTCTCATCTTTGAGATACGATAACAGTTCGTCCTGAACCGATTCAAAGCCCACGCCACCCTCCACATTTTCAATACCCTGACGCAGTGACTCTTCAAACATCAACGGATCGTAGAGGTTTGATCTGTCGTAAAAATGGGCCAGCCATGACAGTTGGCTACAGGCATTACTCAGTACGATCTCGTGAACAGCCCTCTGGCTGTCTGAGGATAGAGCAGAAGGATCGAGAGAAACCACCCTGCCTGATGTATGCTGAGAGAGAAAGGTGTTCATCCGTGAGGATACCTGTTTCATGAATCCTGTATCGTGTTTCTTCAATATGGCATTGACCATGGCCTGAGAGCGGTCCTGCGTGACGAACGTCTTCAGCAGATCCTGGCCTTCGAGCATGAACCACAGGTTGGCGACCCCCTGCCTTGTCTCGGGTATGGCATAGATGTTGTTGAGCTGCCAGTTCTCTTCCGCAATAAGGCCGTTTATGGAGGTGAAGCCGTCTATGAGTTCATCGGATCGCATGAAGTTCTCGATATACTGCATCTTACTCATGGTCTTGTGATCCTGGATATCTCCGTTAAAATACATACTTACCCTGTACATGCCGTTAAAATTATCTTCCAGAATGACCGAGCTGTACCGTGGAGGGCTGTCTTCGGGCAGCAGTTCCACAAAATCGACTTTTGTGCTGATCCTGCTGATCCCGAGGCCCATGGCAAAGAGCAGTATCAAGGCGCTTCCTAATATGACCCCTGGGTGGTCATGAACCCAGCCGCCAAGCGAGGACATTGCCCTTGTCAGGGCGTGCTGCTTAGCCTGTGCGCCCAGGGACCTGAGCCTGGGTTTGGTCTTAATCATAAATATACCACCGGTCATAAGCATGATAGAAAGAATGCATGCTGCTGCGAGCCCGAATGCCAGCTCGATGCCGAAGTTCCTGAGCACCTCTATCTTGGTGACTGAAAACGTCAGGAGACCGGCAACGGTTGTCATAGCGCTCATCATGACCGGCATTATGATCTCGGAAGACGAAACACGCACATCGCCTTTCTTCAGGTAGTGATTGTACATGTGCACTGCATAATCCGACCCCACTGCTATTAAGAGAACGACAACCGCAGGGGAGAGCATGTTGAATGGATAACCCATAACTGTTTTCAGCCCGACTGTCCATATGATGGCGAGAAAAACGACAATGAGTGAAAGCACCACCCCTGCACTCTGGCGCAGCCCGAATGCCAGGACAAATATCATCCCTATTATTATGATCGGGGTCAGTACCATCAGGTCCTGGGTCATGTAATGATCCAGGTAATACGCAATTACAACATCACCGCCCACATAATACGGGGTATCCCCCACAACATCCTTGACTGTATCTATGATCTTTCCGCATGCCTTGAAATCATCGTTCCCGTTTTCGATATTCGTGGCTATAAGGGAGTATCTCGTATCGGCAGTTACAAGAGATCCCACATACATCTCTTTGGAAAGAACATATTCCCTGAATGCATTCATTTTTTCCTGCGTGGAAGGGATCTCGGACATCAGCTCGGACACCTCTATTCCGCCTTCGATCTTTCTGATATCCATGACATTTGCAAGGCTTGTTACATGATAGAGTTCATCAAATCCTTCAAATTCGCGCGTAAGGCGCTTCACCAGGCTCAGTGAGTCTGGATGGAATACGCCGTTCTCAGAGAAATCAAGGACAACGAACACCAGGCCGGCGCTGGAGAATTCCTTGTTGCTCTTGCGCAGAAGATCCCCTACCTCGTCTTTTACCGGCAGCCATTTTTCATAATCATTATCGATTTTTACATCCTTGGCCAGGTATAACATGCCAAGGGTAATACAGATT
>OMKS01001588.1_pt1 | contig 20088 bp, 16 predicted proteins | sample 1674721 | NCBI WGS metagenome assembly OMKS01 (sample SAMN06264996, study PRJEB25208) | sediment metagenome | isolation source: hot spring sediment | place: USA: California | collected 2014-09-02
GCTGGTTGATATACCGCCGGGCAGTTTTATAGAGCAATTTCTTGAAAAATCATGTTAAGGAATTAATACTGATATTTATTATAAAATTTTCTCTAAATATTGTAATTTCATTCAGAGGCAAAACCTGTTTTATACTTGTCCCTGATAATGTTAATGTTCATAATGTTGTAAAATTGTCTTCATGACAAATTGACGATGACCTCAGAGCAAAAGGCGCAACCATGGGCAGAATACTCATCGTAGACTCCACACCATACCGCGAGACCATGGCCGGGACCCTGGGTGACGCCGGCTTTCTCGTGGAAACCGCCGAATCGGCCTATGACGCGATGGCGAAACTTAAAAGCTTTGATTTTGACCTCGTTATCGCCGAGGTGGAGCTTCCCGGCGACAACGCCTTCGACCTGTATAATTACATTTCAACCTATTATCCTTATATCCCGGCCATCATGGTGACCGACAGAGACATGGATACTTTCTTCGACCGTATTTTCGCCGAAGGCATCGGCAACGTCCTCTCCAAACCGCTGCGGAGTGAAGAACTGGTCAATCTCACCGAAAAACTTATCTCCAAGAAAAACATATTCGGCCTCAACAACTATATGAATGTAGAGGGGGACGTAAAAAAAATACGCATCAGCTCCTCGGAACAGATACGCAAGGCGGTGGCGCTGGTTTTCAAACAGATAGAGGAATGGGGGTTCTCCATAGGCAACAAGTCGGTGCTCAATCTCATTCTTAACGAATTGATTATCAACGCCGTGTATCATTCCCACGGATACACCAGCGAGAAGGAAAACCGTGTCCAGATAAAACTGGCCGAAAATGAATTCGTCGACCTTTGCTTCGCCAGGAATCAGGACTCTTACGGTATCTCAATAACCGACTACAAGGGGAGGCTTTCCAAATTAATGATACTGGACAGTATTCAGCGGGCAATCGAGCAGACCAGGCTTATCCTGCGCGCCGCTGAAACAGGAGAAGACATTACCGACATGGTGTCTGAAACCGGCAGGGGTATCGACCTGGTAAGAAAGCTGTCGGCCGAGTATTTTTTCGCGATAAAGAACAACGTGCGGACGGAGATCATCCTGATATTCGACCGGGACACTTCCGCGGCGGAAAAAAGCCCGTCCCTGAAAATAATTGAGGACATAAATTAGAGGGGCCGTTTATCCTAACCGGCAGTTCCACCCTCCGGGAGCTGCCCGCCCCGCTTCCCCAGCAGCCGCTGAACGGCAAGCGCCGTAACCACCGTAACGGCAAACCCTATCCCGGTATACCATAACCAGAAAACCCCGCCGCTTACGGCAATCCCGGACACCGCCGCTATGGCGATGACGACGCCGGCCAGGGCCGCCGTGCTTCCCACATGGCTGAAACGGTATCCAAGGATGAATATGCCCATTATGCCGCCGTAGGTGACTGAAGCGATGGAAAGTCCCATGACCACCAGCGGTTTGCCCGCGTTGTTGAACAGTATCGATGCCCCTACCAGTGTAACCGTCCATACGAGCGTTATGATCCGGGAATAGCCGACCTTCTTTTTCTCGGTGATGTTCCTGTGCTGGAGATTCAGCATGTCGAAGGCGGTGGATGAGGACAAAGAGTTGATTGATGAGCTGAGGGTCGACATGGCAGAAGCGAAAATACCGGCCAGCACAAGGCCCCTCAACCCCGTTGGAAGGTGGTGTATAATAAAATAGGGAACAACCTCGTCGCTGGAACCGAAACTCATGGAAGAAAAGAAAGCCCTGATGAGAACTCCAAAGAAAAGAAAGAGAAAAAACTGGATGATGATGATCACCCCGCTGGCAACCATCGCTTTCCGGGCGGCTCCCAGGTCCCGGCAACTGAGCACTCTCTGCACAATTATATGGTCGGTGCCGTGGGAAGCGAAGGAGAGAAAGGCCCCTCCGACCAGGCAGGATATGACATTATAGGACCCCGCTACGCCTCCCCTGCCGGCCTCGGTCCCCCAGTAAAAAACCCTGAAGTCGCCGGGATTAAGCCTGCCCATAAGCTCGCCGAAAGGCAACGCATGAAATATAATGGCGATTCCCAGGACGACACAGCCCAGGTAAATAAAAAACTGCAGCGCGTCCACGACGATGACCGACCGTATGCCGCCGTAGAAGGTATATATAAAAGTGGCCCCCCCGATGATCAGCAGAGATATTCTGAAATCCCATCCCATGAGCACCGTCAGCGGTATGGCAGTGGCGAAGAGGCGCACCGCGTCCGCCAGCACCCTGGTGACATGGAACAGCAGGGCAATAATTTTCCTTGCCAGGGTATTGAATTTAGTCTGGATGTATTCGTAAACCGTCTGGAGGTTGCCTTCGTAGTAACGGGGCAGCAGAATGAGCGCCACAAGCACGCGCCCCAGCAGATAGCCGAAACTGATCTGTAGAAAATCCATGCCGGAGACATAGGCCACCCCCGGTATAGAGAGAAAACTGAGGCTGCTGGTTTCGGTCGCCACGATGGAAAAACAGGCAAGGACCCAGTTGACCGAACGGCTGCCGAGGAAATAATCGTTCAAATCGCGGGCGCCCGAGAACTTCAGCCCCAGAGCGATGGTGGCGGCCAGGTAGAAAAAGATTATCCCGAGGTCGACCCCCATGGTTCAGGCCGTATTATTTTTTACCCCGGAGGCGCCCAGGGCATGGCGGAAGAAGTCCATGATTCCACTGATCAGCAGTTCCTCATTTTCAAGGGCTTCGTCGCCGACGAATGTCCGCAGCCTTTCTTTGTAGTATTCCGATGTGAATGAAAACTGCACCATCATGATGACGCTGTCGATACAGAACGCGGCGACGCTGACATTGATATCGGCCCGACCGATCCCCTGCCGTATCGCCTCTTCCAGGTTCGGCTTGTAGAAGTAATTCGCCGATATGTCCTCAATCTTCTGGGAAAGCCTTCTGGACAAATGGGACAGCCCCTCGGAGGTTATGTCCAGATAGAGCTGGATGAACTCGGGATGCTCCCGGGAATGCCGGATGCCGACACGCAGCAGGTTTTCCAGCTTGTGAAATATGTCTCCGTTGCTCAGGTCAGCTTCCGAAAGCGCTTTTTCCAGCATTCGGTACCCTTCCTCAATTACTGTAAGAAAAAGGTGTTCCTTGGTGGAAAAGTAATTGTACATGGAGCCTATGCTTATCTTGGCCTTGCTGGCGATTACGTTGATGTTGGCGCTTTTAAACCCCTTCTCGGCGAATTCGGTGGTTGCTATTTTAAGAATACGCTGCCGCTTCTTTTCGGAAATTTTATCGAAGGTTTCCTTGTAATATTTTTTCTGGTTGTTTGTCTCTTTAACTTCGTTATTTATCAGATCCATTTCCTTTTCCTGAATTCGGTAGTATACCGCTCGGCGCACAGTCCGAGGCCCTTTCGCGGCGGCCGGAACGCTCTTTTTTTATTATCGGAGGCCCCGGCTGTTTCAGTCACCACACTTTGCTTCAGACGCCGGACGCCCAATCCTCTATCGGCAGGTCCATTGCCCCGATAAAACCGCGGAGAGCGCTCTTCGCGGTTTTGTCGGCGGCAAGTTTCTCGATCCCCCGCCCGGCTTTCCCGACCTCCCGGCGAAAATGTTCGACAACCTCGTCCAGCGCTCCGCTCTGCATTAAAATCTTTTTAATTTCGGCGATTTCCCGGGAACTCTTCCGCGCGGAGGAGAACAGCCCAAAGAAACGGTTCTTCTCTTTTTCGTCAAGATTAATAAGAGTGTGCTGAACCAGGTGAGTGAGCTTGCCCTCAACTATGTCGGAAACGGTGGGCTTGCCGGTTTTTTCCTTTTCTCCAAAAGTACCCAGAATATCGTCGCGCAGTTGAAACGCGAGACCCATGGGCAGAGCGCTTTGCTCTATCAGTTTTTTTTCATTTTCAGAATTTCCCCCGGCCAGGACATAACCCATGAGCAGAGGATAATAGACGGTGTAGTAGGCGGTTTTCATCAGACTTATTTGCCGCGCGGTGTCCCCGCCCGCCGGGATTACGGTCGGCAGGGTGTGCAGGCTGTCCAGTATCTGGCCCCAGGCGGTCATCTCGTAGGTTTTACTGAAAAGGGCCATGAACTCCTGTTTGAGTTCCGGCCGGACGGGAGCCGCGGTAATTATCTCCAGCGCGCAGGTGAACAGCACGTCCGCCGCCACCAGCGCCACGTCCTGGCCGATACGGTCGTTACGGCTCACTTTTCCATATTTATCCTGAAAGACCAGGTGCAGGGCCCTGTCCCCCCTGCGCTCCTCGGCCCGGTCGATTATGTCGTCCTGTATAAGCAAAAAGCAATGCATCAATTCAAGGGCCGACGCCAGGGCGACAACCCCGCCGATGGCGCTTTTTTTTCCGCCATAGCCCAGATACCCGATAATCAACATGACGGGGCGCACCCGCTTCCCCTTTCGCAGGCAGTAGTGCCCGAGTATTTCGTAGATATCCCTCATGAAGCCGCGGGGAACGGACTTTTTTTTCTTCTGGAAAAATTTCCCGATTGACATGTCTATTTCCGGGGAATACTGATTGGCGTACTCCAGAAACATGTTCCGTTCGTTTTTTTTGATGTTCTGTTTTCTCATGGCGGAAGCCGTGTCCGTGAGTGGAGACGGTAAAAGACGCGTATTATAGCTATATGCCGTGACAGAAAAAGACCCTAAGGCCGGACCATTCCGGTGTCAACGACTTTTCAGCGGGGGCGGGACGATCATGCGGACCGCCGTGATACTGCTGTGCGTCACCGCGTTCGCATACCTGATAAAGATCAACAACTACCTTTCCGACCATTTTATCGACCCCCTGGACTACAAAGCGGCGGCGCGTTTGGAAAAAGACATAAACCGCCACAGGGCCCTGACCCCTCCTCTGTATAAAAACATCATGCTGCTGGTGCTCGACGGCGTCACCGCCGACCTTTTTTACGACCCCGCCATGACTCCCGTGGTCCACGGTTACCTTGCTCGGGGTGGACTTAAATGCGAAACCGCCTATGCCGCGCTACCATCCGTGAGCGCTCCCAATTACTACACGATCCTTTCCGGGGCCCCGCCCTTTCTGCACGGCGTCACCGGCAACGACCGCAGATACGCCGCCCGCGGAAAGGTAAAAAACATCTTCAATTACCTGGAAGACGCCGGCCTTAACACCGCCTGCGCGGCATTCGAATGGTACCACGAGCTCATCGGCAATTCTTCGTCCGTCTATATCCCCGTTGAATGCTGCGAGCGGGACGACACCCCCGGCATCGTGGACGCCCTGCTGCGGCTCGTGACGACAAAGACCCTGCCCTACTTCACCTTCGCCCATTTTCTCGCCCCCGACAACGCCGCCCACGCCACTGGTTCGAACAACAGCAGGCGCTATCGGGAGGCCCTGCGCACGATCGACACTGAACTCGGCAGGCTGCTGCCGCGGCTGGACCTCCTGTACCCCGACACCCTGGTCATTATCATGGCCGACCACGGCATGAACCTGGACGGCAATCATGGAGGCAGTGACCGGGCCTCGCTCAGGATACCCCTGGTCTTTCTGCCGCCGGCGGGCCGCCCTTTTCAGCCTGGGGCCGGGACCATACACAGGGAGATATACAATCTTGATATCGCCCCCACCATCGCCGCCCTTTCGGGCCTGCCCGTTCCTGTGTTTTCCGCCGGTTCCATCGTCCATGAAATATACACCGGCCCGTCAGCCCTGGACCTGGCCCACGAGTCCATCGACAGGAAGGAGCATCTGCTGAGACTGATGGACGGACGGGGCGGCAGAAGTTTCGCCGTCACTGAAGACCCGCGCCCGGGGGCCCGGCTGCACGACCGCGCCCTGGGCGAAAAGATCATGGGCCTGCCCGACGCCGCCGCTGCGCGGGTTCTCCGCGCCCAGAGAATGGCCGCCGCGGCGCTGTCCCTTCTGTTCGTGCTGTGGGTAATTTATCGTTCTCCCGCCGGCATGCCTGCCCTCCTGGGGCTGAACGGCCTCATCGTCCTGGGCATCAACTTCACCAGTCATTTACTCGAATCCCGCCATCTGTATGATATCGCCCTCGCCGTCCTGCTGCCTGCGGTCGCGCTAATGATATACCTCTTCCTCCGGCACATACTCGACCCGGCAATGGAACTGAAACTGCGGGCGCGCTTCGGGTTCGGAAAAATCATGTTTCCTCTGCTGGTGGAAACGCTGCTTCTGGCGGCATTTTTCGTACCATTTTACACAAAAACCACGGACCCCCATATTTTTTCCTTTCGCTTTTTTTCACTGTCCTTTATCATACCCTTCGCCGTAACGGGGGCCCTGTTTCTTCACACCCTGCTGAAGCGCCGAAGCTATCTTCTGGCCTGAAAACCAGCAGTTGCTTCTCGCCGGAGTCCTCCTCAAAACCTGTTGATCCCGGACCGGAGTCAACGGACGCGGCGCCAGGGAGGAATGACCGGCCATGAAGACACAAAAAGAACACACCCTTAAAAAAATCATTTCCCGGCATGAATTGCCCGCCCTGCTGAGGGCCATGGCCGGGGAAATGGGAAACGGCGCGCTGACCTTAGGCGATGTCTCAATTCCCATGGACGAGATATCCGGGTTTCGGGTTTCCTTCACCTTCGATGAGCGCAAACATCCCGGCAGCCTGGTGCTGAAAGCAACAGTGACGCGGAAATTATGCCCCCCGGCCGATGAGCACAACGACAGTGCCGGGGAAATCCGTCCGCCCGGCGCCAGAAAAGTTAAATATAAAAAGCTCAAAAAAAGCATGGACAAAAACTTCAGGCGCCTGTGGAACAGTGTGAAGAAAGGAAATCCGCCCGACCCCGGGATGGTCAGGGAATTCCGCGCGGAGTGCGAACTGATGACAACTTACCCCGGGAAAGGGGACCGTCTGTACGAAGAATTTCTTTCTTCGGTCGGATCTTTGCGCGTGGCGGCCGACCATAAAGACCTTGACGGGTCGCTTACGGCCATGAAAACCATCAGAGATCAAAAAAACCGCTGCCACCGGAAGTACCGGTGACCGGCGCGGAAGGGAACAGGGGGAGCAATGCTGGCAAAAAGAATCATACCCTGCCTTGACGTCAAGGACGGACGGGTCGTTAAAGGGGTCAATTTCGTAAATTTCAGGGACGCCGGCGATCCGGTTGAAAACGGGAAGTTCTACGATGACGAAGGGGCCGACGAGCTGGTGTTTCTCGACATTACAGCGTCTTCGGACCGGCGGGCCATAATACTGAACATGGTGAAGAACGTCGCCGAAACGGTGAACATTCCCTTTACCGTCGGCGGCGGCATCCGGTCGGTGGATGACGTGAGGCTTATGCTGGAAAACGGCGCGGACAAGGTCTCGATCAACACGGCGGCCGTCCAGGACCCGGAAATCATTTCCATGTCGGCCGTGCGTTTCGGCTCACAGTGCGTACTGGTGGCGATTGACGCGAAGCGAAACGAAAAAAACAGCTGGTCGGTGTACCTGAACGGCGGAAGGACCCCGACGGAGGTGGACGCGGTCGAATGGGCCGTCAGGGCCTGCGACCTGGGGGCGGGAGAAATACTGCTAACCAGCATGGACAGGGACGGCACCCGGCTGGGATACGACATCGAACTGACCAGAACAATCGCGGACGCCGTGCCGGTGCCTGTTATCGCCTCCGGAGGCGTCGGGACCATTGAGCACATGCGCGACGGCCTTACTATCGCCGGGGCCGACGCGGTGCTCGCAGCTTCGATCTTTCATTTCCGTGAAATATCCATCAGGGAGGTCAAGGAGCGCCTCGCGGGGTGGGGCATCCCCGTCCGGCTCACCTGATCAGAGCAGGAAAAGGGCAAGCACTATCCCAACGACCGCAAGCAGCGCCGCGAAAGCGATCACGATCGGCATCACACTGCTTTTTTCAGATTCTGCCGCGCTCCGCGAAAGCTCATAGGTCGAATCCATCTGGACTTTTATATTTGTTTCCTCTTCAGCCACTTTGACGACAATACCTTTGGCGATAATAGCGTGGATGGTAAACCCCTTGCCCGGCTCATGGGAGATGGTCTTTATGCGGGCGGTCACGGGTTTCAGTTTCCCATCGACATAGGCATCCAGCGCCTGGGCGATGGTAATAGCTTTAGGGTTTTTGTCGATTATATTGACTTTGATCCTGTCACCGGGCTCCAGCGCCGAGATGTCCTTGCCCTTTATAGGAGCCAGTATCACCGAAGCGGCCAGCACCAGCTTTACGCCGTCCCTGCCCTCGACGACCTCTCCGCCGGTATCGCTTTTCGGCTCCTCTTTCTTCTCCCCCTCCTGAGACTGCATTGCCAGGCCGGCGGGGTCGGTCTTGTGGGCGGTTACCGAATACAGTTCCATGTCCAGCGACGACAGGGGCTGGAAATCTATTTTCAGGTCCATTCTCTGCAGGCTCATCGCGTATTGAATGAGTTTCTGAAAATTTCTTTCAATTGTAATAGTGTTATTGTTTTCGATAAAGCGCGTCAGCTCTTTTAGAAAACCGGCGTTAAAGTTTTCATTGAGTTTGCTTTTCAGGCTGGCTGAAAGGGCGCTGCTGTATTCGGGCTGGGCCTGCACCTCCAGAAGTTCTTTTTCGAAGAGCTTCCAGTCCACCGCCGTGTCCAGGTGCTTGGTCATAAAAGTGGGTATTATCACCATGTGGGAATCGTGGTGTTTGTTATACATGCAGTTATAAAACACGATGAAAGCGCCGTTGAGCGAAGCCGAATAGAAGGTCCCTTTCAGTACATAGAGGTCCCTATAGGACCCCGAGAGCATTTCCCTGGCCTTTTCCATGTCTCCATTGACATAGTACATGGCTATTTTCATACGGGTGGTCTGCTCTGATAGAGAATCAATGGCGGCATTGAGGTTTTCGTTCATCTGTAGAGCTCCGGTTGGTCGAATGCTTCGTCAGATTTTTTTTCGGCTTAATGCCTGTTTGATTCTTTCCAGTATTCTCACCCGCTGGAGCGGTTTAAGAATAAAATCATCCGCCCCCATTTTCAACAGATCGGCGATGATGCTTTTGGATGTGTCGTCACTGACGAACACAATTGCCGCCCGGGGGTTCTTCTGCTTCAGCTCGAACAGCAGGGCATAACCGTCCAGCACCGGCATGTCCAGATCGGTGGTAATGAGGTCCAGGTCTTTGCCCTGTTCTTCGAACAGTTCCAGGGCGGCTTTCCCGTTCTCGGCCTGGGCGATGACCTGGTACCCCTCGGACTCCAGTATCTGCACCAGCTGTTTGCGTTGGAATTCTTTGTCCTCGACCACCATTACCCTGTAGGGCCTTCCGCTGGGTTTGATGCCGTCCGGGCGCTTGGCGTTAAGGCTTGGAAAATCATGCTGGCTTTTCATAACGATCTCCTGCGTATAATACCATTAGAAATATAGGGGTTACGTATGATGAAAAACAAGTACTATTTTCCATCTTATCGTGAATCGCTGTTGGTTTGTTAAATACTGTTTCCTTGAACCGGCCGGCGGCTCGCGAACTGAACGCCCGGGTAGTGCGTTCATGTTTCATTATTCAATCCCGGATTTCGATGTCAAGATTTTTAAATGCCGCCTAAACAGTCTCCCGTCCATAGGCCCTGATCCCGAGGCCGGTTTTTTCGGCATATTCCAGCCATAATTCCAGTGTACATAATACAGCTTTATTAGATTGTAACGGCCCAGCCCCGTTTCGCCGCCGTTTCCTGTTTGACTAATCGCCGTCCTGGTGCCAGATTATACCGATGAGGCATATGTACATTTGCGTTCTCACGGTCCTTGTGGCGCTCAGCCCCGCAACGGGGCTTTTTGCCGCCTCGCTTTTCGACCCGGGCTTGCAGTGGAAATCCATAAAGACCGAACACTTCTGGGTCCATTACCACCAGGGGCTCGAGGAGCAGGCGCGGCGCGCCGCCCGTTACGCCGAGGAACGGCACCCCTGGCTGACCGGCGTTCACAACTGGCAGCCCCGCCTCCGGACCGACATCGTGCTGGTCGACAACACCGACCTCGCCAATGGTTTCGCCATGCCCTTCCCCTACAACCGGGTGCAGCTTTTCGTCGTCAATCCGCCGATGGATTCATTTATCTCAAATTTCTCCCGCTGGGACGAGCAGGTATTCACCCACGAATACACCCACATCCTCAACCTGGACATCATCAACGGGCTGCCTTCCTGCACGCGCCGCTCCATTGGAAGGTTCTGCTTCCCCGGCATGTTCATGCCCATCTGGGCGCTGGAGGGAAACGCCGTCAACTACGAGTCTCTGCTGGACGGCAGAGGCAGGAACTACAGCGCCATGACCGATATGGTCATGAGAATGGAATGCGCCGGTGACCGGTTTAAATCAATCTCCCTGGCATCGCACTATCCCCGGGAATGGCCGTCCGGCAACGTCCCCTACCTTTATGGCGGCCTTTTCGTGCGGTTCATCGAAGAGAAATACGGCAAACACCGGTTCGCCCGGGTCTTCGAGGACAACTCGGACAACATCTTTCCCTACCTGGTCAACCGCTCGGCCGTGAACCAGTTTGGTCCGGACTTCGTCCGCCTCTGGCGGGAATGGGAATCGTTTCTAAAAGCCCGCTACGACGGCCAGATGCGCGCTATTCGGGCCGGTGGCCTGACCTCCACCCGCACAATCACCGCCGGCGGCTATCGCACCACCCTCCCCCGTTTCGGCCCCGACGGTAAATGGATCGCATTCGTGCGAATGGACGCCTCGAAAAAAGCGGCCCTGATGAAATATTCCCTGGAGACGAACGCCTTCAGTGAAATCGGCGCCGTCAACTTGCCCTCGAGCATCAGCATTCCGGCGAACGGCGCCATCTACTCGACAGATCTGGAAAGGCACCGCTCCTTTTCGCTCTACAAAGATGTGTACTCATGGACCAGAAAGAAATCAAAGCTCACCGCCGGCGGCCGGCTCCACTATATGGACGTGTCCCGGAGCGGTGACAGGGCCGCCACCGTGCGATACGGAGCGGGAAGATACAGCCTGGAGCTTTCCGACACGTCATTCCGCGGAGGGACTGTCCTGATAGACAGGACCGACATGCAGCTGGGCTACCCCCGGTTTTCACCGGACGGGCGCAGGCTCGTTTTCACGCTGAAAAACCGAAGCGGTGTCACCGACCTGGTCCTCTATGACGACGATGCGAAAACCATGACGCGGCTCATGTCGGACAGGTTCGACGACATCACTCCCTCCTGGCATCCCGACGGCGAACGGTTGCTTTTCTCCTCGGACCGGACCGGTGTCTATAATATCTACGAATACCGCCTGGCAGACCACTCCCTGCGCAGGATAAGCAATGTCGCCGGCGGGGCCTTCCATCCCGATGTCTCCCCGGACGGGGCGACCCTGGTAATGACGCTCTACGGCCCGGGAGGATTCGACATCGCCCTTGCCGACTATCCCCGGGACCCGCCGGCGGCGGGGGTGGGTGTGCCCTCCCTTCTGGGCCTCCGGGATTTTTCCGCCCCCGACATCCCGGATGAAGACCGCAACGGCCCTGGTTCCCGCGATTACAGCCCGCTCCGGTCCATCGCCCCTCCCCTGTGGGTCCCCATGGCGGGAAGTGACGAGCTGTACGAGGGACGGTACGATTTCGCCGTGGGATTCATCCTCCCCGGGGCCGACACGCTGTTCAGGCACTCCTATTTCACATCCCTTAATTACTTCACAGTGCAGAAACGGCTGGCAGTGAGAGGGCAATACCGTTATTCCTGCCTGTACCCCGATATACAGATCGAATATGAAAACGAGGCCCTTTTCCCGGCGGGTGATGCATTCCCCTGGACCCGCACGGGTGAAACGGGGGTCAAACGCCGGCTTGACCATTCCGGCGGCGTGAGCGCCCTTTTCCCCCTGCTCTACTACCACAGCTTTCACGCTTTTACGGCGGGTTATTTCATCGAAGAAGCCCTTACGGACATTGCCCTTCCATACCAGGGCGGTGAGACCCGCATACGGGACCGGCTTGCCAGGCTGCGGGCGTCATACCTGTATTCCAGCACCCGGCAATATGATTACTCGATCAGTAAAGAAGATGGTCGAGAATTCGTCGTTTTTTCCGATATATATAATAGCGCCTATGGCTCTGATCTTTCATTTTTTAAAGGCTGGTTCCAGTTCACCGAGCTGTTTAGAGGCATCGGCGCGAATCACGTAACGGCTGTTACTTTTCGGGGAGGGCTGTCCAAGGGCAACCCGGCGCACCTGGCCCCGTTTCCTCTGGGAAGATTTGAAAAGGGCGAATGGAAGTCCCCTCCCGGAGAAGAGGACGGCCTGGGCATGAGGGGCTACCCCTCGGGGGCGTTATACGGGAACCGCCTGGCCCTGGGTATCGCCGAATACCGCTTCCCCCTGGCTCGCGGGGACATCGGATACCGGACGATCCCGTTCATGTTCAGAAACCTGGGCGGGACGGTTTTCGCGGAATACGGCAACGTGTGGAACGGGAGGTCCGCCGTCGGAGACTTCAGATGGAGCGCCGGCATGGAGTTCCATCTGAAAATCACCGCCGGATATTACATGGATCTCTCGGGATACGCCGGTTTCGCCCGGGGATTTAATCGCGGCGGCGAAGACCAGTTCTATTTCGGTTTCGCCACCCTGGTTGAAGGGGCGTTAAAAGCGGCAGGAGCGCGATGAAACAGTTCTATTCGAACAAAAAGTTCTTTAAATTATTGCGTAAGTATGGTTATTTTGCCCTTGTGTCTATGGGCCACTTTCACTCATAGAGGAGCAGCAAGTTGGAAGGAACAATAAAAAACCAGATCACCATTAATCCGCCCGATTTTAAAGAATCCGTTAAAAACGGGGAAGACCTTTACATTCAGTTTTCCATGATGTCGCCCGACGTCGAAGCGACCCTGATTAAGATACTGCACCGCTATCTTGAGTACTTCGACATTCTTTACATGAAAGACATGCTCATTACGATACTCAAAGAGCTCATAAATAACGCCATAAAGGCCAACGCGAAAAGGCTGTATTTCAAAATCAGAGAGCTGGACATACAGAACAGGGACCAGTACCGGGAGGGCATGGAGTGCTTCAAGGATGACGTTTTCGCCGAGGCAAACGACATCCTCAACCAGCTGCACGACGCCCGTCTTATCGTGCGGGTTTTTTTCAAGGTACTGCCGGACAATCTCAAGATCAGCGTCATCAATAACATTCCCATACTCGAAGAAGAGCTGCAGAAGGTCAATTCACGCCTGAAAAAAGCCTACCAGTACACCGACATTTCCGAGGCCTTTGAGGACGTGCTGGACGACTCCGAGGGCGCCGGCCTGGGGCTCATCATGGTCCTCATGCTTTTCAAAAACGCCGGTTTTCCCGTCGACGTATTCAGGATTTCCACTGACGGGAAACTTACCATCACCAAGATATCAATACCCAAGAGGCCCGATTCCGACGAGGTTCACGCCAAGATCGCCGAGGAGCTGCTCCAGGAACTGGACAACATTCCCTCCTTCCCCGAGAACATCCTCGAGATCCAGCGGCTCTGCGCCAACCCCGATTCCACCATCCGCGAGATCGCCGAAAGCATTAAAAGGGACCCCGGCCTCACGACATCAATTCTGAAGCTGGCAAACTCGGCAGGCTATATAACCATAAAAAAGATCGAGACCATTGAAGAAGCGGTAAAAATAATCGGCACCAAGGGAGTGAACACCCTTCTGGTCGCCAGCGGCGTGCAGGACATACTCAAGAGCCGCTACAAGAAATTTGAAACCATCTGGAAAAACTCCTACCGCACGGCCTTCTACGCCCAGAGGATTTCCATGCAGATGAAACGGACCAAACTGAGCGAGTTTTCATACCTCGCCGCCCTGCTTTCCGACATAGGCCGTATCGTGCTGCTGTCAATCAAGCCCGAAAGCACCGAAAAGATCATAGAGATATCGGGAAATAAGAATATCGCCGACACGAACCTGCTTGAGGAAGTGACCCTGGGGATCAGCCACAGCACCCTGGGAGGGCTCATCTGCAAAAAGTGGAAATTCAACGAAGCCCTCATAAAAGCCATCGAGTACCATCACCGGCCCCATATGGCGCCAGAAAAATACCGGGAGCTGACATACACGGTGTATCTCGCCTATGTTTTTACCGAGATCGAGACCAGAAACTATCGGTTTGAAATCGTCGATGAAGACGTGCTGGACCACTTCAATCTGAACAATAAAAAAAGCTTTGAGATGCTGCACGCCATTCTTAAAGAGGCCTATGACAAGTACACAAGCCCCAAGTAAGCCTTAGAGCGAGCCGCCGCGTCGTGCCCGGCGGCGCCCGCTGTGTTTATGAATAAGTATTGACTATTTTTTACGGATGACACAGCAGTTACTCATCCGAAACCAGGGGTGCAGGCTATGTATTTTCAGGATTTAATCGCGAAGCTCAATGAATACTGGGGAAACCGGGGATGCGTCGTCATCCAGGGCTACGATCTCGAGGTCGGGGCCGGCACCTTTAACCCCGCCACCTTTCTAAAAGCGCTGGGGCCCGAGCCATGGAACGTCGCCTATGTTGAACCGTCCCGCCGCCCGACGGATGGGCGCTACGGGGACAATCCCAACCGCCTTCAGCACTATTACCAGTATCAGGTCATTCTGAAGCCCTCGCCCGTGGACGTCCAGGACCTCTACCTGGACTCGCTGCGCTACCTGGGCATAAAACTCGAGGAACATGACGTCAGGTTCGTGGAAGATGACTGGGAATCGCCCACACTGGGCGCCTCCGGCCTGGGATGGGAGGTGTGGCTGGACGGAATGGAAATAACCCAGTTCACCTATTTCCAGCAGTGCGGCAGCTTCGATCTCAACCCCATACCGGTGGAACTGACCTACGGAATTGAGCGCATCTGCATGTATATCCAGGGCGTCAACAGCGTTTACGACCTGAAATGGAACGACAGGGTGAGTTACCGCGACGTGCATCACCGCGGCGAGCTCGAATTTTCCCATTACAATTTCACTATCGCCGACGCGGACCTGCATTTCAAACTGTTTGACCAGTACGAGAAAGAATGCCTGTCTATTCTGGATTATACCGGCGTCAGGGTCGTCCTCCCGGCCTACGATTATGTCCTGAAATGCTCCCACGTTTTCAACATGCTGGACGCCCGGGGCGCCATTTCTGTCACCGAACGGGTAGGCTATATCGCCAGGGTAAGAAACCTCGCCCGTCGGTGCGCCGAGCGTTATCTTGAAATCCGGGAGGAAATGGGGTTCCCCCTGCTGGCGAAAACCGGTTCGAAGGTATAGGACAGCATGCCGTCAGGATTCATAAATCTGGACCATTTTCTTTCGCGGCACAATAAATTTATTATTTCGACCCACGAAAGCCCCGACGGGGACGGGCTGGGCGCCGAACTCGCCTTCAGTGAGATACTGCGCAACCTCGGCAAAACGGCCCTGATTCTGAACTCGGACCCGCTGCCCGACAAATACCGGTTTATCGACCCCGATAACGAAATCCATGTCTGCGCCGATGACGCCGGCCTGCCGGAAGACCTGGCGGATCACGCCGTTTTTGTGCTGGACACCAACGACTTCAGCAATATCGGCGCGCTGCACGGCCGTATCGAAAAACGCATTAAAGAGCTCTTCATCATAGACCATCATGAAGGAGGGCGGGATAAAATTGAGTCGAATTTCATAAAAGTGGAGGCCTCCTCCACCTGCGAGATAATTTACAGCCTGTTCAAATACTACGACATGGTCCCTTCCTTTAAGGCCGCGCAGGCCCTCTATACAGGCATACTTTTCGACACGGGCTCGTTTCGATACCCGAAAACGACACCCGAAACATTCAAAGCCGCGGCCCGCCTCGTCGAGCTGGGCGCCAACCCTTTTAAAATATACGAGCACATCTATGAAAGCAATTCACTGAGCAGCTTCGAACTGGAATCGATGATCCTGGCTTCTATGGAGATCCATTACGGGGGCAAACTGGTGGCCCTGAAGCTCACCCCCGAGATGCTTCGCAAAAGCGGCGCCGGCTTCTCCGAGGGAGAGCTTTCCATTAATATTCCGCTTACAGTCGAAGGAGTTGTGGCCAGTATACTGGTAAAACAGGACATCGAGGGCCCGGTAAAAGTCAGCATGCGCACCAAGGGTGATTATGATGTCGCCGGCATAGCGATGGCAAACGGGGGCGGCGGGCACAAAAACGCGGCGGGATACAAGTCTAAACTTTCATTCGATGAAACTTTTAAAAAGGCGCTCAGGGAAGCGGGCGCGTTTTTCGAGCAGGCCCCCTAAAGCAGGTCCAGCAGTTCTTCCACTTCGTTGTCGAGAGCCTGGGATATCTTTTCTTTCAGTTTTCTCCTGTCGTCACGCCGCCCTACCCTCAGCGTCACCGCCACTTGGTCCCCTTCGAAAAAAGGGGGGGGCGCGGCGTCGATTCCCTTCCCACGGAGTGTGGCGGTGATAGCGTCCGCTTTTTCTTTCAAATCAAAGTACCGGGGGTACCTCAGCCCGCGGACAGCGGACAGCAGGCTGTCCCCGACGGCCCGCGGGTCTTCCGCCGCCGCCGGTTCAATCGCGAGGAGCGTTTCCGCACCGCCGTCCCGGCGCATGATGTCGAGGCTCAGGTCCGCGATCTCCCTGAACATGTTCAATGTAAGAAACGGGCCTTCAATCCAGCCGGCCATGCGGCCCAGCAGCTCATCCGGGAAATCTCTGAGGTTTTTCAGTATTTTAAAACCGGCGTCCCGCAGGTGCAGATACCGTGCGAGGCCGGCCGGCAGGGACTCCACCCAGCCGGCGTCGTATCGGGAAGACAGGAAGTATTCCGGTATATGAAGGCCCTCTCTCAGAACGGCTAGTGCGTTTTCGCGGGTCCCGGTGGGTTGGCGCGCGACAAACGAAAGGACCCGCAGTTTCCCGAGGGCGCTCAATTCGCCATGAAGGTTTTTCCACAGTAGAAAGCGCGCGTATTCTTCCCAGTGCACCGCGTTCAAAATACAGGCTCCGCAGCGGTCATGCCCGAGGTCTTTCAGGACAGGAAACAGGCCATGGCCGGTGACGGCCGTCCAGCCTTTTTGCTTTTTCACCAGCACCGGCCTTTCCAGCGCCCCGAATTTTTTTACCGTTTCCAGCAGCCGTTCCCGTTCGGGCGGCCTGCACACATTGTACTCGTGGTCCCCGAGGTCTATGCCGGAGAGGGGGACCTCCACCTCCGTCGCGCCGGGAAACCACCGCACGTCAGATAAGGCCCCTGAGGAATTCTTCAAGCTGGTCGGGGTAAATCACCATTACCTTGGAAAGCTTGTCCAGGTTTCCTTTCGCCGCTTCGGTAAGCTCGGACGTGGTGACCAGGACCCCCTGTCTGGCTTTGGTGTCGTTAATGGCCTGAGCGAAATTTCTGAGGGTAATCTCCCCCACCTGGGTCTTGGTCCAGCGCCTTACCCAGACCAGGACTTTGTCCTTGTTCGCCATGGATACCGCCATGAAATCGACCCCGTCCGCCTCGCGGTAGGAGGGAAGTATCTGATCCACCTTGTACCCCATTTTCTGAACAACTCGGTTGGCAATGATACGGAAATTTTCAGTGTCCAGGGAGATAAATTTCTCCAGGCGGTCTCCCTGGCCTCCAGTTGATGTCCGCTGCTCTCCCCCGCCCTCCTTTCCCGTGCTGATGCGGGTCGTGACCATAATGTTTTTTATATCGAAGGTGACATCGCTTTTGAGGCCGCATATTTCCCAGATAAAATTCGGGGGGAAGGAGCCGTCAATCCAGTCATCGATGCCGTCCACCACAGAAGGCTCGAAATCATCCCGCTTGAGGGTGTCGTTATCCATTTCCCGGCGGAGCATGGGCACCAGCTTCTGTATGTTTTTATATCCCCGGTCGATGCCATACAGCTCTTCCCAGTACTTGAAAGCCTGGGCGGTATTTTCATTCTTCAGGCAGGCATAACCGACGTCGTAAAGGGACATCAGCAACTGTTCATCCAGGCCGTTGTCCCTGGCGAGGGTAAGCAGCTCCTCAAACAGACGCACGGCTTCCTCGGTCCTTTTCGACTGGATGTAGAGCAGCGCGAGGAAGCGTTTAGAGATAAATATAACGTCGATGTCCTTTGCCTGTTCCGCCACCACCGCCGCGTAGGTCGCCGCCTGCTTCATGTCCCTCTTTTTCTGAAGCGCGAACGCCATCGCGAGGTTGGCGGCATCGGAATCGCTTCTGAGTTCCAGGGCGGTCTTGAAATATGTAATGGAATCGTTGATCTTCTGGTTCTGATACGAACAGATTCCGGCGCCGAAGAAAACCTCAAAATCGGTTTTGTTCACCCTTACCAGCCGTTCAAAGTACTTCTGTGCGAACTCAAACTCCTCCTGCCCCAGGGCCATGAACGATACATGGTAAAGGGCGTCGGGGTCTGACGGCGCGATGTTCAGTATTTCCAGGTAGGTCTGAAAGGTCTTTATCGGATCATCTTTCAAATAATACAGTTTCGCCATCGATTTCAGCACATCGACTTTGTCCACTTCGTAGTTGTAACGGTTTATCCTGATAATCTCTTCGAAATGGGGCATGGCCTGGTCTATTTCGTTAAGCTTGAGATAGATGTTTCCAAGCCGGTAATGGCTTAAAAAATCCGACGGCCGTTCTTCCAGCAGTTTTTTATATTCCACCGCGGCTTCGCGCAACAGGTTCTGCTTTTCAAACTCCCCCGCCCTGTAGGCGGGGTCAAGTTTCGGCCTGATATACATAAGATAATACGTCGCGGCTGCCAGAACCAGAATGATGGTGATTATAATGCCCAGCTGCACAGCGTACCCCGTTTCTCCTTTATGGTTTCAGGAACCTGACCGCCGAGGGCCATCCGTTAATAACATAAACATTTCCCACTACTTTTTTAATGATGAAATCGGAATCGTCCTTTATCTTCGCCTTGAAAGGCAGCTGAAAACGGATTTCCGGCGGGTTGAACTTCGGCAGTTCCGTGAAACGGAAAAGCACCTCGTTGCTCGATGAAGTCACACGAAAATTTATCGGTCCGAACCGTGATGGCGCGTCTTCGACCACTATCTCCTTTCCCGGCTGGAACCACTCCTCCCGCGGGCAGGGGAAAACGCTAAGATGGTCTTCGAAGTCCATAAACATCATGCACCGAAGAAGGCTGAACAACATAGCCATCGCCGCCGCCGAGTCCCCGTCGCCGCCCACGCCCATTCCCGTTTTCGGGTTCACCCGTGACGGCAGCATAAGCCTTTCGCCGCCGACCTCAAAAAAACGCGAGACGGTTTCATGAAAACGCGGATCGCCCAACAGAAGAAGGTTCACCGCGTGGACCAGCGAGAGAGGCACGTCCCACCCCCCCAGGGATTTCAGATAAAGGGGCAAACCATCATATACCCGGTCGCATACGGCGACGGCCTGTTTCATCATACCCCGGTCAAGGGTGCCGCATTGAAACGGATAACCGCCGTAGAGCAGATACGCGAAAAACTGGTCGTGCGCGGGGGCCCTGCCGACAACAGGTTTTTCCGTAATAATTTTTCGCAGCAGACTTTTTTTCCCCCGGCGGCGGTCCTCGTTCGCGGTTTCCGGCGAAATGCCGGCCGCGGCCAGTTCCCGGGTGAGCACGTCCCCCAGGCGCTCGATCTCTTTATTGAATTTCAGCTCTTCGCCGAATATTCCTATGCACCGTGCCAGGTAGGCGTACTGGGTCATGGCATGAATCAGCACGATCATGTCGTAGAGGTGGCTGCCCCTGATATAATTATTCTCAATGCTGTTAACACCATCCTTCGTGAGGGTCTCCAGGGATTTTACTTTTCGGCTATAGTCGAACATCCCCTGGGCCGCTGTTTTCAGGCGGAGAAAATGTTTCTGCAAATAATCCAGCTCCCTGCGGTGGATGAAATAGTCAGCGAAACAGATGATAAAATATGCCGCGGCAATGATCTTTTCAAAGGACCCGCCGGCCTCCTGTTGAAAGCGTTCCACAAGGGGAACCATCAACCGCTCGGATTCTGAAAAATACCCCATGCGGTTGCATGCATGGAGGCGGAAAAACATGTCCTCCATCCTGTCTCTTATACACATCTGACGCTGCCGACGAAGAGGATAGTGTAGATCTCGGTGGTCGCCGTATCA
>OMKS01001590.1_pt1 | contig 20076 bp, 12 predicted proteins | sample 1674721 | NCBI WGS metagenome assembly OMKS01 (sample SAMN06264996, study PRJEB25208) | sediment metagenome | isolation source: hot spring sediment | place: USA: California | collected 2014-09-02
AGAACTTGAAAAAACTCTTTTCACGAAGTTGTCCCCAAGCGGGTTTTTGATAAAAAAAACAATATTTTTAAAATGTTGTTTGGGTATTCCACAAATTGACAATCTTTAATAACCATAAGTTTAATCTTTTTAACTCTTTTACTTATTAAAAGGGATCCGCCATGGCAATAGCACTGAATGTTCCCCGTCCCGAATTTCTTGCCGCTCTGGCCGCTTTACAGAACATTACCGGCAAAAAGGGCACCCTGGCCGTGCTTTCCAATCTTTTGCTGGAGGCGGATCAGGATGGTCTGACCCTTACCGCCACCGATCTGGAGGTGGGGCTGCGCTGTCGGGTTCCGGCCGAGGTGATCACCGCGGGAGATACCACCCTGCCGGCCCGCAAGCTCTTTGAGCTGGTTAGGGAGTCGGAGGCGGACCAGATTCGCCTGGAAGAACAGGACAACTGCTGGGTAAAAATAGTTGCCGGCAGCAGCGACTGCCGGTTGGCCGGGATTACGGCGGAGGAATTTCCCGCCTTCCCCCCCCACCGGGAGGATAATATGGCCACCATCGCTTCCGAGACCGTGGCCGACCTGATCGACAAGACCATCTACTCGGTGGCCCAGGAGGGAGAGGGCAACTTCAACCTGGCCGGTTTGTTGTTGGAAAAGGAAATTTTAGAAGACGGCCATTTTCTGCGAATGGTATCTTCCGATGGTCACCGCCTCTCGATGATGGAGAAAAAGGTGGATGGTGATGTGACCCCCCTGGAGATGGAACGGGTTATTCTGATTCCCCGAAAAGGGGTGCAGGAGATCCGCAAAATTTGCGACAGCGAGGATAATCTGGCCATCGGGATCGAAGAGAAACAGGTGGTGGTGCGAGCGGGCAGCTTTACCCTGGTAATTCGCCTGATGAGTGGAGACTTTCCCGACTACAAAAGTATTATCAAGGCGATAAATAAAAATAATTTCATCGGTTTGGAGCGCAAGAGTCTGATGCACTCCCTGCGCCGGGTAAATATATTCACCGAAGACCGGTTCAACGCGGTGAAGTTTTTGATCGAAAAGGATCGCGTCACCCTCTCTTCCCAGAATATGGATTACGGCAGCGCTAAGGAAGAGGTGGCGGCCAAGTATGATGGCGAAAAGATGCAGCTTGGGTTTAACGGCAAATATTTCTACGAGTCTCTGCAAGTAATGGCCAGTGAGATGATCAAGGCCTATATCAATTCCGAGGAGAGCCCCTGTTTGATTCAGGGAGACCACGACCCCGGATATCTCAGCGTAATCATGCCCATGAAAATTTAGGTGACCGCTGGTTTGGTAATTTGGCTCCGGTTATTGGGGAAATAAAACAGAGGGATGGACAGCCTTGAGTGAGATATTGAAAAACAGTTACGACGCCGATCAGATCAAGGTTCTTTCCGGCCTGGAAGGGGTTCGGAAAAGACCGGCCATGTACATCGGTAACACCGCCGAAGAGGGGTTGCACCACCTGGTTTACGAGGTGGTGGACAACAGTATAGACGAGGCCCTGGCCGGCCACTGCAGCCGGATTAAGGTGACCATCCACAAGGATGGCAGTGTCAGTGTGGAGGATAACGGCCGCGGCATCCCGGTGGGTATTCATTCCACCGAAGGGGTTTCCGCCCTGGAATTGGTAATGTGCACCCTGCACGCCGGCGGCAAATTCGACCACTCCACCTACAAGGTTTCCGGTGGTCTGCATGGGGTGGGGGTTTCGGTGGTTAATGCTCTCAGTGTGCGAGCCGTGGCCGAAGTAAAGCGCGATGGCAAGGTTCACCGCCAGATTTATCGTCATGGCATCAAGGAAGGGGATGTCGAGGTGGTGGGGGAGACCGAACACAGCGGCACCAAAATAACCTTCCTGCCCGACCCCGAGATATTCAAGGAAACCACCGAGTTTAAGTATGAAATCATCCAGTCCCGTCTGCGGGAACTGGCCTTCCTCAACCGCAATGTCAAAATCCTTCTTCATGACGAAAGGACCGGAGCCGAGGATGAGTTCCACTTCAAAGGGGGGATCAACTCCTTTGTTGATTACCTCAACCGCAACCGGACCACCGTGCATCTGGAGCCGGTTTTCATCGAGGGTGAGAGGGACAATGTTCAGGTGGAGGTGAGTTTTCAGTATTTTGAAGGTTATACCGAGCGGCTCTTTCCCTACGTCAACAACATCTACACCCGGGAAGGGGGCACCCATGTGGTGGGTTTCCGCGCGGCGCTGACCAAGTGTATCAACCGTTATGCCAGTGATGATATTATCCCCAAAAATCTGCGGGAAAAACTGAGTGGAGATGATGTCCGGGAGGGGATAACCTGCGTAATCTCGGTCAGGGTGCCCAACCCCCAGTTCGAGGGTCAGACCAAAACCAAACTGGGTAACAGCGAGGTCAAATCCATCGTCGAAACCATCTGCCACGAGAAGATATCCCAGTACCTGGAGGAACACCCCCAGGAAGCGAGAAAGATCCTCGGCAAGGCGGTGGACGCGGCCCGGGCCCGGGAGGCGGCCCGGCGAGCCAAAGAGCTTTCCCGCAAAAAAGGCAGCGGCATGGATCTGATGATGGCCGCCAAGCTGGCCGAATGTCAGTCCAAAAAACCCGAGGAACGGGAAATTTTCCTGGTGGAGGGAGATTCCGCCGGCGGCAGCGCCAAACAGGGGCGGGACCGGGTTTTCCAGGCCATTCTGCCCTTACGCGGTAAAATTATGAATGTGGAGAAGGCCCGCTTCGACAAGGTGCTGGCCAGCGAGGAGATCAAGCAGATCATCGCCTCCTTGGGCACCGGGATTGGGCGGGAGGAGTTTGATATTGAAAAGCTGCGCTACCACAAGATCATCATCATGACCGACGCCGACGTGGATGGGGCCCATATCCGGACCCTGCTTTTGACCTTCTTTTATAGGCAGATGTTGCCGTTGGTTGAACAGGGCCGGGTCTTTATCGGCCAGCCGCCCCTTTATCGGCTCAGCCGGGGGAAAAAAGAGCAGTTCTTCCTCGATGATGAAGAACTGAACCGTTTTCTTTTCAAGCAGGCCAGCGAGACGATCAGTGTGCGCGCTGATGATGGCCGGGTCATCGAGGGTGAGGCCCTGGTTGCCCTGCTGCGGGATCTCTCCAACTACCAGCAGCTGGTGGACTATCTGGAGCGGCTCAATCTCTGGGAGGAGCTGCTGCGCTATCTGGTGGAGGAGGATATCCACTCCGCCGACCAGTTCGAGAATGAAAATCTGCTGGGGGAATTGCACCAGCGGTTGAGCGGAGGCCAGTTTATTCTGGGCAACATCCGGCCCTGCCGCTGGCGGCCCAGCTGTTATGAGTTTGATGTGGCGGTTAAAGATAAGGCTCATCTCTTGACCACCATCGGCCCCCAGATCCCCTTGATGCCGGAGTATAGGGCGGTGTTGAGTCAGTATCCCAAGATCAGCTCCCTGTTGGGAGAGAGTTTTACGCTCTTGGTGAAAAACCAGGAGTTGGCCGTCGCTTCCTGGCGGGAGCTGTTGACGGTGATCCGGGCCGAATCGTTCAAGGGCAGCTCGCTCCAGCGCTATAAAGGTCTGGGTGAGATGAATCCGGAACAGTTATGGGAAACCACCATGAACCCGGAAAACCGGATTCTGTTGCGGGTTAACATCGAGGACGCGGAAAAGGCCGACGAAATCTTCACCACCCTGATGGGGGACAAGGTCGAGCCTCGCCGCGAATTTATTCAGGCCAACGCCCTGGAAGTCTCCTCTCTGGATATTTAATTAGAAACGGAAAATTAAACAGTTATGACTGAAGAGACCAATAACTCTCCCACCATCCCCGTTGATAGTCCGTCCATCTCCATCGAGAGGGAGCTACGCAAATCCTACCTCGATTACGCGATGAGCGTCATTGTCGGTCGGGCCCTGCCCGATGTTCGTGATGGCCTTAAACCGGTGCATCGCCGGGTTCTTTTTGCCATGCGGGAGCTGAATAACTATCACAACCGTCCCTTTCTCAAGTCGGCCAGGATTGTCGGTGATGTAATCGGTAAGTATCATCCCCACGGCGACTCGGCGGTTTACGACACCCTGGTGCGGATGGCCCAAAGTTTCTCCATGCGCTATCCCCTGGTGGATGGCCAGGGCAACTTCGGTTCGGTGGATGGGGATCCACCGGCGGCCATGCGTTATACCGAGGCGCGGATGACCAGGATCGATCAGGAGATGATCAGCGACCTGGAAAAAGAGACGGTGGACTTCATCCCCACCTATGACAACTCGATGAACGAACCCCAGGTCTTCCCGGCCCGGATTCCCAACCTGCTGGTCAACGGCTCTTCGGGAATAGCGGTGGGGATGGCCACCAATATTCCCCCCCACAACCTGCGGGAGGTGATCGACGGTCTTATCGCCCTGATCGAGGATCCCAACATCACGGTCAGCGGCCTGATGGAGATCATCACCGGGCCCGATTTCCCCACCGGCGCCTTTATCTGCGGGCGGGCCGGGATTCGCGAGGCTTATGAGACTGGACGCGGCTCCCTGCTGATCCGCTCCCGTACCCATATCGAAAAACAGAAGAGTGGCCGGGAATCGATCATCATCACCGAGATCCCCTTCCAGCAGAATAAAGCCTCCCTGATCGAGAAAATCGCCCTGCTGGTCAAGGAGAAGAAGATCGAATCCATCTCCGAGGTCCGCGATGAATCCGACCGCCAGGGGATGCGGATCGTCCTGGAGTTGAAGAAGGATGAGATCGCCGACGTGGTACTCAATCAGCTCTACAAGATGACCCCCCTGCAGAAAAGTTTCGGGGTGATTCTGCTCTCCATCGTCAATATGCGGCCGGAGATCCTTAATCTGCGCCAGATTCTGGAACATTTCCTGCTCCACCGCAAGACCGTGGTTTACCGGCGCACCGCTTTTGATTTGCGTAAGGCCGAGGAGAAGGCCCACATCATGGAGGGGCTCAAGATCGCCATCACCAATCTGGACGAGGTGGTGGAACTGATCAAGGCCTCGGCCAATCCCCAGGAGGCCCGGGAGGGGTTGATGAGCCGCTTCGGGCTCAGCGCCATTCAGGCCCAGGCCATCCTCGAGATGCGGCTCCATCGCCTGACCGGCCTGGAGCGGGAAAAGATCATCGAGGAGTATGAGGCCCTGATCAAGGAGATCACCTGGCTGCGGCAGGTGCTGGCCGATGAAGCCTTGGTGATGAAGATCATCCGCGAGGAGTTCGAGGCGATCAGGGAGACTTACGGCGATGAGCGGCGGACCGAGATCATCGAGGCCCCCGACGAGATCCTGCCCGAGGATATGATCGCCCGCGAGGAGATGGTGGTCACCGTCACCCACGCCGGCTACATCAAGCGCAATCCGGTGGATCTCTACCGTTCCCAGCGCCGGGGCGGCAAGGGGATTCGCGGGGCCGGCACCACCGAGGAGGACTTTATCAGCTGGATGCAGGTGGCCTCCACCCACGATACCCTGCTCTTCTTCACCAACAAAGGCCGGGTTTTCTGGCGCAAGGTTTATGAAATTCCCCAGGCCGGCAGGACCGCCCGGGGCAAGGCGGTGGTCAACCTGCTCGATCTCGGGACGGAGGAGAAGGTGGCCGCTATCCTGCCGGTGGCCTCCTTCGAGGTGGCCGAAGGCGAGACTTGCAATATCCTGATGGTCACCAAGAAGGGGGTGGTCAAGAAGACCGCCTTGAGCGAATTCAGCCGCCCGATCCGCCGGGGCAAGATCGCCCTGACCATCCGCGAGGATGACGAAATCCTGGCCGCGACCCTGACCAACGGCCATAACGAGGTGCTGCTCCTCTCCCGTCGCGGGATGGCGGTACGCTTCAGCGAGGATGACGTGCGGACCATGGGCCGCACCGCCAGCGGAGTGCGAGGGATAAATTTGGCGCCCGAAGATGAGCTGGTGGGGGTCCAGGTTCTTTCCGGTGATTCGGAATCCACCATTTTGGTGGTGTGTGAAAATGGTTACGGCAAGCGCTCCCGGGTGGAGGAATTCAGGTTGATCCGCCGGGGCGGCAAGGGGGTAATGGCGATCAAGGTCAGCGCCCGCAACGGCCAGGTGGTGGGGATGCTCCAGGTTTGCGACGACGACCAGATCATGATGATTACCAATCGAGGCCAGATCATCCGGATGCCCATGAGCGATCTGCGGGTGATCGGCCGCACCACCCAGGGGGTGAGGCTGTTTAACCTGGACAAGGAGGAGAAGGTGGTGGCTCTGGATCGCCTGGCGGAATCGGTCTCCGGTGACGATGAGAGCAAACTTGAGCTTGAGAATGGCGATGAGTAGGGAGGGTGATTGGAGCCGGGTGGCGGTGATTGGGGCCGGAAGCTGGGGGACCGCCCTGGCCGGGGTCTTGGCCCGCAAGGGTTACCGGGTTCCCCTCTGGAGCCAGACCCCGGTCCGGGTGGAAGAACTGATTCGGGAGCGGGAAAACCGGGCCTATCTGCCGGGATTCCATCTCGGGGAAAATATCGAGCCCGGCAGTGATCCGACCCTGGTCAGGGGCTGCGAGGCGGTGGTGATGGCGGTGCCCTCCCACGGTTTTCGGGCGGTTTTTAAGCGGATTATTCCCCATCTTGAGCCCGGCAGCGCCATTATCTCCGCCGCCAAGGGGATTGAAAACGACTCCCTGCTGACCATGACCGGGGTGATGGCCGAGGAGTTGGCCCAGTGGCCTAAACTGAATTGCCGCCTGGGAGTGCTGGCCGGTCCCAGCTTTGCCCGGGAGGTGGCTGAAGGGCTGCCCACCGCTGTCACCGTGGCCGCTGCTGACCAGGAGACCGCCCGTTTTTTTCAGCAACTCTTCTTTACCCAGCGCTTCCGGGTTTACGCCGGCACCGACCTGATCGGTCAGGAGCTGGGCGGGGCCCTGAAAAATATTATCGCCATCGCCGCCGGAATCAGCGACGGGTTGGGTTACGGCACCAACTCCCGAGCCGCCCTGATCACCCGGGGCCTGGCCGAGATCACCCGACTGGGGGTAAAAATGGGGGCCCAGCCCCTAACCTTCTCCGGCCTGGCCGGGCTGGGGGATCTGGTGCTGACCTGCACCGGCGATCTCAGCCGCAACCGCACGGTGGGGCTCAAACTGGGGCGGGGGATGAAAATCGGCGAAATTCTGGGGGAAATGCGGATGGTGGCCGAGGGGGTCAAGACCACCCGTTCGGCCCGGGCCCTGGCCCGGCGGATGGGGGTTGAGATGCCGATTCTGGAAGAGGTTTACCTGGTGCTTTATGAAGATAAATCCTGCCGGGAGGCGGTCCGTGACCTGCTGGCCCGGGAGGGCAAAGAGGAGTTGGGTTAGGTGAAGAAGTTGGAAAAGCTGACCGGCACCGTCAAAGCCGCCGGTTGAGCAGCTAAATTGGGTCCGGGGGACCTGGACCAAATTCTGGCAGGGATGAACTTGCCCCACGATCCCCGCTTGCTGGCCGGAATCGGGGGTGGCGAGGACGCTGGGGTTTATCGGCTCAACGACGAAACCGCCCTGATTCAGACGGTGGATTTTTTCACCCCCATCGTTGATGATCCCTACCTATTCGGCCGGATAGCCGCGGCCAACGCCCTGAGTGATGTCTATGCCATGGGCGGCACCCCCCTTTTGGCCATGAACCTGGTGGCCTTCCCTATTCGCAAGATGGATTGCTCGGTTCTGAAGGAGATTCTGCGGGGAGGGCTGGATACCCTCAACGAGGCCGGCGCCCTGCTGGTGGGCGGCCACTCCATTGAGGATGAGGAGATCAAGTATGGTCTTTCCCTCACCGGCACTGTCCATCCCGGTCGGGTGCTACTCAACTCCGGGGCCCAACCCGGGGATCATTTGCTCCTTACCAAACCGGTGGGGACCGGTATCCTGGCCACCGCCATCAAAGGGGGCATGGCCGGGGCCGATCTCGAGAAGATGATCGGCCAGGTGATGGCTCTGCTCAACCGCGAGGCCGCCCAGGTCATGGTTACCTCCGGGGCCCATGCCTGCACCGACATCACCGGTTTCGGCCTCCTGGGCCATCTGTACGAGATGGCCGCCGCCTCCGGGGTGGCGATCAACTTGAACGCCAAGGCGGTTCCTATTCTGCCCCAAGCCCTCCTTTTTGCCGGTATGGGGATCATTCCCGAGGGGGCTTACAAGAACCGTGAATACTATCGCCGGCATCTCCGCTCCACCCTGGGGGAAAACGATCCCCTGGAGATGGCCCTTTACGACCCCCAAACCTCCGGCGGCCTGCTGATCGCCGCCCCCCCCGCCACCATTGCCAAGATCGCGGCCCGTCTGGCCAAACGCCACTACCCCCTGGACTTCGGGATCATCGGGGAAGTGCTTCCCGGCCCCGCCGGAATTATCCACCTTACCTGATTTTTTTTCTCAATCCACCCCCTCTTGGTGATACGCTGTTCCTGAAAAAGGGAGATGGTCAGGTTTCTGTTTTTTTATATTGACATATCGTTATGTTTAGACATATAAACGGAACTTATATTGCTTATGATGGGGATTGGGTCCGGCGGCATGGGTCGCCGACCCTTATAGGGGTGGTCCCCGTGTGGGGGGTTGCCACCGGGTAATAAATCTTTGGCAATTGAGAGGAGGAGAGAAGATGAAGAAAACGTTCAGTATGTTGGCCCTAACCGGTCTTTTGGCCTTGCCGGGGGCGGGAGAGGCGGCGAGTCTGGAGAGCGAGATCGCCGATTTGAAGCGGCAGCTGGCCGAGCAGCAGGCCCAGCTTGATGCCCTGGACCAGACGGTCTGGCACGATATAGGCACCCGCTTCCACTGGTCGGGAGATTTCCGCAGCCGCTATGATTACTACAGCCGGGACCGTTACACAGCCGACAATCATAACGCCACGGTGACCGAGAAGAACGATAGCCTGATGACCAACCGCTTGCGCCTCAATATGTACGCCCGGGCTCTGGATAATGTCGAGTTTGTCGGTCGGCTGGCGATGTTTAAGGCCTGGGGGATGCAGAATGCCCCAGCCGACGAAGCCGGTTTCATCGGTGGTCCGGCCATTGACGGCAACTCCGGCCGGCGCGTAGACGACAATAAACTGTTGGTGGACCGGGCCATTGTCAACTGGAACAATATCGCCGACACCAACTTCTGGTTTTCCATCGGTCGCCGTCCCACCACCGATGGGCCTCCCAGCCAGCTCCGCCTAAACGAAGATCGCCGGCTGGCCACCCCGGTTTCATACATGGACTGGCCCTTCGACGGTCTGACCGTGGGCTACGCCTATGACCGGCTGTTCAACTTCCTCGATCTTCCCGGTCGGGTTCGCTTCTGCTATGGTCGCGGTTTCGAGGCCGGTCTGGGCAGCAACACCATCAAGGATACCGATTTCATGGGGATCAGCTGGGATATCTATAACCAGAATGATCGCTTTGTTTACTTCCAGTCCTATATCGCCATGGATGTGTTCAACTATCCCGATATCGCTGATCCTTCGGTCCAAATGGGCTCCCGTGACAACGTCGGCGACATCTACCACACCTCCGCCCTCTATATGGACAAGGTGCAGAGCGTGAACTACTTCATCGCCGGTGGCTGGAGCCGCACCGATCCCAACCAGAACGGGATGTTTAACGACCCGATCGCCATGATGGGTGGGGCGCCTGCCAATACCAGCTCGGAAAACGGTTATTCGCTTTACGTGGGTACCCGTTATGATATTCCCAATTCCCAGTTCAAGGTGGGCCTGGAGTATAACTACGGCAGTAAATACTGGATCGGGATGAGCCCCGGCCATGATGAGATATACGCCTCCAAGCTGGCCACCCGCGGTCATGTTTATGAGATCTACGGGATCTACGATATCCCCGGTCGTCAGGTTTCCCCCCTGGGTAACGCCTTTATCCGGGTGGGCTACCAGCACTACCGCTACAACTACACCGGTTCACTGGACTGGAACGTAAAACCCTATGATATTGATAGCGCCACCGATCGGATGATCGTGTCAGGAATGGGCGCCGCCGGCCCGCTGATGGTCAAGGATGCCGATCAGGTTTATGTTACCTTTGAGGTTAAGTTCTAATTTCAGGTGGAATTTGTTTGCTCTCCGGACTCGACCCGCTTGCCCAACCGGCGGTGGGTCGGGTCCGGGGTTGGCCATAAAAGGATTGACCGGGGCAGACCAACCCAGCCACCATGGACTATCTCCTCATCACACTGGTTGCCGGCGGCGCCATGCTCCAGCTGGTCTCCCTTATTCTGGTCAGAAAACTGATCCGGGAGCTTCCCCGGCCTTACCTCCGCACGGGCTGGAAAATTCTCAGCGTTTTCATCCTCTTCTTTTTTGCCAGTTACCTGAGTTACCTCTTTTTTCTCCAGGCCAAAACCGACGCGCTCCGCACCATTGATCTGCTGGTGCCTTCCATCCTCTTTTTTGGCGCGGTTTTTGTGCTGGTGGCCAACCTCCTCTCCCTGAAAACCACCCTGGACCTCTCTGGTGGCCCGTTACGGCGGGGAGGAGATCCTGGTTATTCTGCCCCATACCCCCGGGGCCGCCGCCTTGAAACTGGGCGAGAAGTTGCGCCGGACCATTGCCGAAAGCGTGATGGTGCCGGCCTCTTCATCCGAGGAGGGGGAGTGGCCGGAAATCAAAATTACCGTAAGTATCGGAATTGGTGAGCTGAGCCCGGAGGTTAAGTCGGCCAACGAACTGTTCGCTTTGGCTGATCAGGCCCTTTACCGGGCTAAGAATCGCGGCCGTAACTGCTGCGTGGTGGCGAGATCGCGGGATCTTGGTTGAAAAGTTCGAGGTTGGCGATTCCTTGGGCCGGGGAGATAACGAAGCGCTTTTCAATACAGTGCATGATATCGGCCAGGGCCGGTTCGGCGATTTTATAGAAAACCTTGCGCCCCTGGCGCTCGTTTTGCAGATAACCCCGGTCCTTGAGGATCCGCAGGTGTTCGGAGACCATATGGCTGGGCAGTTCGCAGGCCCGGGCCAGCTCTCCCACCGACTCATCGTGCTCCAGCAGGATCTGGATGATCCGCAGCCGATGCGGGTGGGCCAGGGTGCGCAGACACTCCGCCGCCTTCTCCATAATTTCCAATGGAAGTAATTGGCCGTTGTCGCTCACAGCTTCACCCGCCTGAAAATAAGAACATTTACTCATTCCAGTTGACATTACTACCACAAGAAGAGGGTGACAGGCAAGATAACGTTGGTGGTCGCCCCTAGTTTTTGGTTGAATCTTTAACACCGCCCCATTATAGCAGGGGGGATGGATTTACTGCAGATCGTCATTCTGGCCGTGGTTCAGGGTCTAACCGAGTTTTTGCCCATCTCCTCATCGGCCCATCTGATCCTGGTGCCAATCCTCACCAGCTGGGCCGATCAGGGGCTGAGCTTCGATATCGCCGTCCATCTGGGCAGCCTTTTCGCGGTGGTGACCTATTTTCGCCGCGATCTGGCGGTGATGGGCCGGGACTGGAGCCGCTCCCTGATAAGCCGACAAACCGTGGGTGACAGTCGCCTGGCCTGGGGGGTGTTGCTGGGCACCATTCCGGTGGGGTTGGCCGGGCTGGCTTGCAAGGGGTTAGTGGGGGATGAGTGGCGCTCGCCGGTGGTGATCGCCTTCAGTCTGATCGGCTTCGGCCTGCTGCTGGCCTGGTCGGACTGGAAGCATGGCAACGGCCGTGACGAGCACACCCTGAGCTGGCGGGATATCGCGATCATCGGCTGCGCCCAGGCCCTGGCCCTGATTCCCGGCACCTCCCGTTCGGGTATCACCATCACCGCCGCCCTTTTCCTCGGCCTGAGCCGGGAGGCGGCCAGCCGCTTCTCCTTTCTGCTTTCGATTCCGGTGATCGTCCTGGCCATGGGCCTGGAGATCGTTACCCTGCTCCGCGGCGACGAGGCGGTGGAGTGGTTGAGTCTGGGGTTGGGAGCGTTACTCTCCGGGATCAGCGCCTATCTCTGTATCCACTACTTCCTGGCCTTTATTCGCCGGATGGGGATGCAGCCCTTCGTGATCTACCGGCTCCTGCTGGGGGCGGTGCTGCTCTATTTTTTCGGCTGGTGAGCTAAAGGTTTCGAGAGATCATGGTCAGGCAAGTGGCCGCGCGGGCTCCCGAGGAGGTGTTGGCCAGGGCAAACAGTTTGCGAATGCTGTAGCAGCAGTCCGATCAGACAGGGACGGGTGTTGGCGTTGAGTTTAAGGAGCAACCCTAAGTGGAAGCTAAAGCGGGAGGATCTGCATCTCTTTTTTAGTGGGGTGGGCGCCTTGCAGGATCAGGCCCTTGCGGCCGTCGATGCTGATGGCGTCCCCCAGGTTGATTTCGGTGCCGTTGATCTCACAACGCTCCTCATTCTCATAGACCTTGAGGCTGGGGCAGCCCACGACACAGGTTTTTTCCAGTCTGGTGGCAACCACCGCCGCGTGCGAGGTTTGACCGCCCCGGGCGGTGAGCAGGCCGTCGGCCATTGCGATCTCCTTGATATCTTCCGGGACCGTGTCCTGGCGGATCAGAATCAGGGTGGCGTCAGGGTCCGCCAAGCGCAGGTGTTGAATGTTGTCGCCGTTGAATACCGCCCGGCCGGAAAGGGCGCTGCCGCTCACTCCCACTCCATGGGCCAGGAGAGCCTTCTCGGCGGCGTCGTGATCGGCAAAGATAAAAAAGCTCTCCTTCTTCTTGATGGTGATCATGTCACGGGTCTGCAACAGGTAGAGATTTTCCGCCTCCGGTCCTTCGAAGGTGAATTCGATCTCCTGGGCGTTCCAGCGTTTTTCATAGACCAGATTGCGACAGATCGCGAGCAGCCGCTGGTAAACTGCCGGGAAGCGGCGCTCCAGGGTGTTTTCCGGTTCGCGGCCGTCCAGTTCTGCCTGTTCCACCGAGATCGGCTCGGTGGTAACCAGGCCGCTGACGATATCCTCCCCCTGGTCGCCCACCGCGTAATCTCCCCAAAGGGCCACCCGGCTCACCTTGCGGTAGGGGTGGGCGGTAAAAACCACCCCGCTGCCCGACTTGGCCCCGATATTGCCGAAAACCATGGTCTGCACGATCACCGCCGTGCCCCAATCATCGGAGATATCCATGATGTTTCGATAATCTTGGCTTTTGGGGGTGTCCCAGGAGGCCATCACCATCTCCACCGCCCCGGTCAGTTGCAGCCAGGGATCATCGGGAATACCGATCCCGCGGCCCCGGATGGTTTTCTGGTATTCCAGGGCCAGATTCCGGATCTGTTCGGGGGAGAAATCGCGTTTGTACCTGACTCCGTAACGGTCCTTGGCGGCGTCCATCAGCTCCTGAAAGCACTCCCGCTCGGCCCCCCGGCCCATGGCCCAGGACTGAAGAAAGCGGCGGAAGTTGTCCCAGGCCAGGAACTCCTTGCCCGCCTGCCTGGCGAACTCGGTGACGATATCCTCGTTGAGCCCCACGTTATGGATGGTGGACATCATCCCTGGCATGGAGATCGCCGCCCCGCTGCGGACGGACAGAAGCAGGGGGTTGGCCGGATCTCCGAAACGGCGGCCGGTCTGCTCCTCCACCCGGTTGAGGGCCAGGCGCAGACGGGCCATGAAATCGTCCCGGCACTTGTTGAATTCACGGATCACCGGCCAGCAGCGGAAAACTTCGGTGGTGATGGTAAACCCCGGGGGCACCGGTTTGCCCTGGATGGCCAGCAGGGTCAGATTGTAGCCCTTGTTGCCCAGCAAAATCAGATTGGCATTGCGGCTGTGACGGGGGTTGAGCGGGGTGACCGCCCGCTCCGGGTTGTAGGTCATCAGCAGGTCGAGATTACCCTCGTCCAGTACCTCTTTCTGGGCCTCCAGGGTTTGGTAGATCCGGGTGATGAAGTTATCCAGATGCTGGAGACCGAAGGTGCCGGCGATCAGGTCGCGCATAAAGCTTTCCGACAGCCGGTTGATATTGCCGCCGGGGTCATCCTCCTGCCAGAGGTGGCGGTATTTGGGCAGCAGGTTGGGGCTGCCGATCTGGGGGATGATGATGCTGAGGTTGTTCTCGTGGAGGTTGGTGTAATAGGTGTAGATCACATCCTTGACCCCCTCCGAGAGGCCGCGGAAGATATCGAGGAACTGGGTATAGGAAAAACGTTTGATCCCCAGGGAGTTACTGAGCAGCGACAGGTGGGAGGAGAGCTTGCGGCTGGTAATCCCGTCGATTTTCAGGGCCCGCAGGTAGAGGCGCAGGCATTTGAGAATCCGGATGAAGGTGGCCTTGGTGATAATGGCCAAGTTAACCGTGTCCGGCAGTTTTTCCAGGTAGGTGTTGGCCAGGTTTTCCAGGCGGAAGGTGAGGCTTAAGGCATCGAACTTGCGCTCCTGGTAGCGGCCGTAAATCGAGGGGATATCCACCGCGATGTGGCGCTTGTGGTAGATGCTCTCCTGGGCCGGAAAATGCTCCGGGCTCAGGATGATCTCCTTGAGACCCTCCAGGTGATCGAGCATGGCGGTAAGGCACTCGAAGGTGTCGCAGATCTCCAGATCGGCCAGTAACTGCTCCATCTCGGGAAAGCCGCCGGCCGCCGCCTGTTTCAAGTGCTGGCGCAGCTCTTCGGTGCCCAGGTTGTATTTCTGGTGGCAGAGCCGGTACATCCGGACCAGCAGGTCGAAGCGGCGCCTTTCCGCGGCCGGGATATCTTCCTGTTGCGCCAGGTATTGGCGGCGCTGGGTGAAGTCCCAGTTGAGCAGGTCGGTGACCTGGCGAATATGGTTCAGGCCCCAGATCCGGTTGGTCAGGCGATGAAGGTCATCGACAAACTCCCCCTTCGGGCTGATCTGCGCCAAAACCTCCTCGGGCAGGTAGGGCGCCAGCCCCCGCCGGTCGCGGTCCCGCCAGAAGAGGATGATCGCCTCGATAAAATCGACAATCAGGTTGCTCGACTCCACGTGGCTCTGTTTACGGAGAAAGTGGATCAGCTTATCGCGGCGCTGGTGAATCTCATCCAGTTCGGTGGAGACCTCGCGCAACTGGCCCTCGGCCCCGATGTCGTTAAAGAAAACCGGTACCAGCTTGGCGAACTGGGTGACCAGGTTATAGACCGGCTCGATGGGCTGGTTAAGCAGCTCGGTGATATCACGCTGAAAAAGATCCGTGTCCTTGAGGCAGGTGCCGGAGAGCTTAAGGTTGATGATCAGGGCCGAAAAGAGGGTGGAACACCATTTGGGCTCCTGGCCCACCAGGTTGAGCCAGACCCGGATGTTGGCCAGGTGGGCCGGGTTGGCCAGGGGCTGCCAGTCCTCGCCGATACCGGTAACATTGGCGTACTGGAAGCCGAAGCGCACCGTCTCCCAGAGGAAGGTTTCCACCAGCCGGGAGTTGCCCCGGCGGAACACCTCGGAGCCGATCACCTGAATGCACTGCAGGGAGGTGTGGGGATAGCGCCGGACGTTGCTCTTGAGCAGGGCCAGGGTGGTCAGCAGGAAGCGTTCGATCTCTTCGAAGGACTGGCGGCGGATCAGCCGTACCAGGCTGCGGTTGATCTCCCGCAGAGTCTCTTCGTGGATCAGGGCCAGCCCGCCGGTGTCCATGATCCGGAAGAGGAAAAGCATCTTGCGGTTTTCCGAGAAGCGATCAGCCGACTCCTCTCCGACCAGCCGGTCGGGGATCTCCTTGTAGAGCCGGACGATATCCAGGTGGTCCGGCAACTCCAGCAAGCGGTTTATGGCGTTTTCCTGGCGCTCGGGGTCGATCTCTTCCGCTATTCGCAGGTGTTCGGCCAGGCGGGCGTGGGAGATCTCCTGAAAGAGAAGTCCGGCCTGCCAGCCCTGGCAGATGGCTTCGCACTCGGAGGTGAACCAGGGCTGGGGATCTTCCTCGCCCAGCCAGTAGCGGTAGTTAAGCAGCAGGATCTGTCGCAGCAGCCGGGCCATGGCCGGCAAATCGCAGATTCCGCCCTGGTCGCCGGCGGTCGGGGGTTGGCACTTGGCGGCCAGCCGGGCGGCAATCCTCTTGAGGGAGTGCTGGCCCTGGACCAGCAGCATCAGCAGGGGCGGTTCCAGAGCGGCCAGCTGGTTGCAGCAATGGCCCAGGGTTTGCCGGTAGGCCGCCAGCTCCTCGGGCCTGAGGATCAGGACCAGCTTTTCCAGTAAAGCCAGCAGGGCCTCGGCGGCCTGGGCGGCCAACGGTTCATTTTTGCCGGTTTCCCGCAGGGCCTGCAGGGGAATCTCGCATAACAGGCGGCAGGATTCGGGGCCCTGGGGATGGCGGCGATAGTGGTCCAGATGCTTGAGGGCAAAGGAGCGGTAACGGGGCAGGATCAGGCGCCAGTTGCGGAAGGGGTGGCAGATGTCGTAGAGCAGCTCCTCCAGGGTGCCGTGGATCCCCTTGTAGTCGCTCACCACCTCCAGCAGCACCTTCCAGGTCGGGTCCAACTCGACACAGGCCACGGCGGTTTCCCGCAGATTGGCCCGCAGGGCATCGGAGTCGATGTCCGGCTTGCAGACTTTATCCACCACTTTTTCCCCTATCGGTAATTGGTGTCCCTGGGTAAGGACCGGGACCGGCCTTACAGGGTTCTATGCTGCTCCATATGGAGGATCAGGTCCAGCACCCGGTTGGAGTAGCCCCACTCGTTGTCGTACCAGCTCAAGATCTTCACCGTCGAGCCGATCACCTTGGTGGAAAGGGCGTCCACCACCGAGGAGTGGGGGTTGCCCTGGTAGTCGATGGAAACCAGGGGCTCCTCGGAATAGCCGAGATAGCGCCCCGCCGCCTCTGCCAGGGCCTTGTTGACCTCCGGCACCGTGGTTTCCCGTTCCAGTTCCATCACCACATCCACCAGAGAGACGTTGGGGGTGGGCACCCGCACCGCCAGACCATCAAACTTACCCTTCAACTCCGGCAGTACCAGGGATACAGCGGCGGCGGCGCCGGTCTTGGTGGGGATCATGGAGAGAGCGGCGGCCCGGGCCCGGCGCAGGTCGCTGTGGGGGAAATCGAGAATCGACTGGTCGTTGGTGTAGGCATGGACCGTGGTCATCAACCCGCTTTTAATCCCGAAGCGCTCCATGATCACCTTGGCCACCGGGGCCAGGCAGTTGGTGGTACAGGAGGCGTTGGAGACGATATGGTCGCTGGTGGGGTCGTACTCCTCTTCGTTGACCCCCATGACGATGGTTTTGACCGCCCCCTTGGCCGGGGCCGAAATCACCACCTTTTTGGCCCCGGCATCGAGGTGGGCCTGGGCTTTCTCGGCGGAGGTGAACAAGCCGGTTGACTCGATCACATAATCCACCCCCAGCTCCCCCCAGGGGATCTCAGCGGGATCACGCTGGCTGAAGATTCGCACCGAACGGCCATCCACCGTGATCTCCCCCTCGCCGGTCTTGACCTCCCGGCCGTAAATCCCCATCACTGAATCATATTTCAGCAGATGGGCCAGGGTGGGTGGCGGCGTGAGGTCGTTGATCGCCACAACTTCGATCTGGGCAAACAGGGGATCGCTATCCACCGCTCGAAAAATGCTGCGGCCGATTCGGCCGAATCCGTTGATTCCGACGCGTACGCTCATGGCAAGTCTCCTTACTGATCTTGATTTCCGGTCAGTATCTTATTGACCTCTGTTAATCGCTACCGCGGGCTCCGGCTTCCGGTCAGGGTTGCCGGTAGAGCTCCAGGTATTGGCGCATCACCTTTTGCCAAGTGTAGTGCTTCTGGATATGCTGGACCGCTGCCTGACGCATGTCAAGCATCTTTTCCGGCTCCTGGCGGAAAAGGGTCAGGGCCCGCTGCATGGCTCCCATCAGGGCGGCGGACTTATGTTCGCTGTACGCCAGGCCGGTGACTCCGTCCACCACCTTGACCAGCCCGCCGACCCGGTGAACCACGGGCAGGTTGCCGAAGAGCTGGGCGATGTAGTCGGTAAGCCCGCAGGGTTCATATTGGGAGGGGATCAGGAAAAAATCTCCGGCCGCGTAGATCAGGTTGGCGACCTGGGAATCGTAGCCTTGCATGAAACAGAGCCGACCCTGGTTGCTTTCGGCCTCGGCCAGGCTGATCAGGGCCTGCTCGCTGCCCTTGTCGCCGGAACCCAGGATCAGCATTTGAAAGCCGTGATCCAGGGGCAGCAGGGTTTCCAGGGCGCCAAGCAGTTTGTCTATCCCCTTTTGGGCGGTGAGGCGGCCGACAAAGGTGAAGAGCGGGGGGTGATCCGCGGCGGTTTGCCCTTCCGCCCGGGTCAGGCTGCCGTGCCGCCGCAGGTGGGGCCAGCGGTCTGTGGCCAGGGCGGCCAGCAGTTCCCGCCGGCAAAGCTCCTTGCCGGCGAAATCCCGCTTGTTCGGGGAAAAGGCGGCGGGTAGCCCTGTTTTTGCAGGCTCTTGGGGGTTGAACTCCTCGGGGTTGATCCCGTTGGTGATCCCCGTCAGGCTGACTCCCCGGCCCAGCAGGCGGTGGCCCAGCCAGCCGGTGAGGGCATCGGCCTCGGTTTCCCGCAGCTCCCGAGCGTAGTTTTCACTCACCGTGTTGAGCGGGGCGTAGCCGGCGGCGGCCAGCAGGGGGTCGAATTTGCCTTCCAGGAGGTTGTCGCGGATCACCCGGGGGGGCAGGCCGGTGATCGCCTCGGCAAAGGGTAGGTCGTCCACCTCCTGATGGTAGCCGATACCGGCGTTGTGGACGGTGACCACCGCGCGGGTCTGGCTGAAGTAGTGGCGAAAGCCCTCAATCTCCCGAATCATGGCCGGCAGCAGGGCGGTGTGGCCGTCGTGGCAGTGGATCACCTCCGGTCGGGCTTCGAGGCGGATCATCAGGGCCAGGGCCGCCTTCTGCAGCAGGACGTTCATAGCGAAATAATCAAAATGGCCGCTACCCCGGTGGTGGTGGGGGTTGAGGGCCTCCTCGGCCGCAGTGTAGGTGTAAACCCCCATCTTCTCCTGATAACGCTGGGCGTCCAACAGGTAGAGGGAAAGGTTGCCGCCCCGGGCAGAGGGGGTTGAGGTCGGGCGCCACTCCCGCTTTCTGCTCCGGGCTGGGGTCAAAACCAGGTGGCGGGCGAAAATCCGCACCAGTTCCCGCCGCTCCACCCCGGTGTAGTTCATCTCAACCTCAAAATGGAGATTGGCGGGGGTGAACCCGGCCGCCTCGGGGTCCATAAAGCCGTAGAGGGGCAGCACCACGCTGACCCGCCGGCCCGATTCCACCAGGGCTTCCGCCAGTTGGCGCACCACATCCTTGACTCCGCCGGCCCCGGCCAGGCCGTCGTACTCCCGGCTCAACATCCAGATGTTGTTGATCACTTGGTTCCGCATCGCTCTTTTTTCGTAATCGTTCAGCAGCACCGCATCTTCGGGCGATCAGCCAGGCTTACGTACACGGGGTACGCGGCGCTTGGCCGCTTGCCCGAACCTGCAGCACTGCTGAACGATTACAGCCCGTTAAATCGACAAGTTGTTGACCATGGTGAACGGATACCTTTTTTCAGTTCAGGCGCACCGTGGCCTGACGCAGGAGATGGTCGGCCAGCACCAGGGTCACCATGGCCTCGCAAACCGGGATGATCCGGGGGATTGCCGAAATATCGTGGCGGCCGCCGATTTTAATGGTTACTGGTTCATTCCGCCGATTGATGGTCCGCTGCTCCTTGGCGACGGATGGAATCGGCTTTACCGCCACCCGGGCAATGATCTCGTCGCCGTTGGAGATTCCGGCCAGAATGCCGCCGGAGTTGTTGCCGCCAAAGCCGCCGGGCTCGATGGGGTCGTTGTTTTGCGAACCGGTGAGGGTGGCGGCGGCGAAGCCGGCCCCGATCTCCACCCCCTTGACCGCGCCGATGGACATCAAGGCTCCGGCCAGCTCGGCGTCCAGCTTGTCGAATACCGGCTCGCCCAGACCAGCCGGACAACCCCGCACCGCGATCTCGACGATCCCCCCCAGGGAATCGCCCTGGCGGCGGACCTCGTCGATCCTGGCGATCATGCGGGCGGCGGCGGCGTTGTCGGGGCAGAAGAGAGGGTTTTCCCCGATCTCCGCCAGGTTGCGCCGGTCAACGGTTATTCCGCCCAGCATAACGGTGTAGGCGCGGACCTTGATCCCTTCCCGGGCCAGGAGCTTGCCGGCCACCGCCCCGGCTGCCACCCGGGCCGCGGTTTCCCGGGCCGAGGCCCGCC